>Ga0325404_1002194_pt1 | contig 20910 bp, 14 predicted proteins | sample PopdelMetagenome_18_FD_205664 | JGI IMG/M metagenome (GOLD analysis project Ga0325404, IMG submission 205664) | Populus deltoides microbial communities from Bellville, Georgia, United States - Xylem-Control-R1 | ecosystem: Host-associated > Plants > Phyllosphere > Stem > Wood/Secondary xylem... | reverse complement strand
TATATATATATTTTTATCTTTTATATAGATGAACTTTATTTTAGAGAGGAGAAAAAATTTATTTGTAAATAATATTTTAATATGTGCAGACTTGCATAATATTTTTTCCCTTTTATTTTATATAATCAATTAATGTATGTTTATTTTTATTATTATTTAATTAAATAAAAAAATTATTTTAATAGACAAATATAACAAAAACAATCATATAAATGTCTAGTATTATAGAATTAAATATCTTAATTTTCACCTATTTCTTGATTTTTTTAATGTTTATTTTTAGTTATTATTTATTATTTATTTATTAACATATATAATACTTGATTTATTTAATTATATATATACATAAATTTTTTAATTTTTACTTATAAAGTTTTTAATTATAAAAACATGTCAAAAAAACCCATTTGTATAATATTTTTATTAAAACAAAATATCTAATCGTAGTCAAGTATCTGCGCGCGCGCGCGTATATATATATATATACAGAAAAAGAAAAAAAAGAAAAAGAAGCTCCAAAACGACAGCAAAAGCTTCGCGTACTGAGCAAGCCGTCAAGTCCCAAGATTTTTCCAGGCGGAGACTCTCAAGACACGTGTCAGAAACAAACCCCCACACACGCATACACAAGAGAACAACGAGTAACGAAAACAAAAGGAAAAAGAAGCTTGTACTCTTTGGGGGGTTATAGCTGAATTTCTTAAACACTTGCCACCACTCGTTGTCTCACCATCTTCTCCATGCACCTACATAACTCTTCAACTCTTCAATTTCTTTTGTATTTTTCTCAAATTTTTATTTTTATTTTTATTTTTTGCAAGCATAGGGGTTTCTATATTTTATTTTTGGGCTTTTTTTATTTCATGGGATAAGCATTTTATTGTCGAATAAATTATTGGGATAGGTAAAAAGAAAAAAAATGGAGTGGGATAGTAATTCGGATCTGAGTGGAGATGAAGATGAGGAGGGATTCATGTTAAATGATGGAGGAGCAGGAGGTCTTTTGCCTTTTCCTGTTGAGAATTTGCTGCAAACTGCTCCTTGTGGATTTGTTGTCACTGATGCTCTTGAACCTGACCATCCTCTTATTTATGTCAATACTGTTTTCGAGATGGCTACTGGCTATCGAGCTGAGGAAGTTCTTGGCCGTAATTGGTACGTTTTCTCTTCAATCTACTCTGTTTGTTATTCAAATCCCACTTCTTTTTTCTGGTTTTTGTATTCAAGAGAACGAGGGTTAATTGCCTCACCATGTTCAAGGAAGTGGGAATTATTTAAATGCAGGGTTTTGTTCTTTAATGAAAGAAATGAGTGCTTATTTTTTGGTTGCTTGATATACTTGAGGTTACAATTTGCAACATGGGGCAAATGATGGTTACGGATTCGTGTGCCCTTTTGCTTTGTTGGTTCTTGAGAAGCCAGCCTCTGTTTGGGGCTTTTGATTTTTTTTAGTAATAAGAGATAACAGCTTGAAACTGTATAAGGAAGCCGGTGATAATTAGGCATTTTGCTGCTTTTTTTCCCCACTAAGTAATTGACTCTTGAACATCTTCAATGTTTGACACTTAATTAAACGTGTATGAAAGCCAACTTGCCTTCTCAAAGGGGCTGAGTTTTGACTTAGGAGAGAGATATTTTAGAAATCTACCTGCTGATACTTATTTAGAGGGTTGTTGTTTGGGGAACATGTTGTTGCAATCTAACTATAACAAGGATAGGATAAAAGCTTGTAGTTTAAATAGGATTGGAAAGATGTGGGTTTGATGGTGGAAAATTGGATGCTTAGAAGTTTAGTTGGAGGAATCTTGGGTAGCATATCCATGTTAGGACATTAAGGCTTGTTTGCTGCTTTATTTCGGACCCAACTACAAAAATAATTAATCGAAATGAGAAAAAGAAAACCCGAGGGGATATGTGACTATAAGTAGGGAAAAGGGCCTAATGTGTGCAATCAAGCATGGAAGATCCAAGTTCTAGATGTTTTAAATAGTATTTGCACAGTTAATAACAGGGTGCAGTATTTGATGCTGTTTTGGGTTGAAGTTTTGAGAGTAAGGTTTAGTAAACTAATATCCGTAAACCAGGGCCGCACTGCATTAACTTTGATTACTCATAACAGAAAAAGAAATAGAAGATTGCCTCAAGAATGATGGAAGAGTAGAATGATAAACGCCGGGATAAAGAAATCTAGACATCTATTATTCACTAACAAAACTATGCTTGAAGTTCTTTTTTAGTCAATACATAATGGAATGTGACAAATATAGACTGTTGACCTTTCCTATCCTGTTAGGAGCACAAATTCAAATAGTAAGTGGGTAGTTGGGACTTTTATAGTATATTGAGGCTACCAAGGATGCCTAGTAACTTTAATAACTCCAAAAGTTAGACAGCAGACTTTACATGTAGCCTATTCCAATAAAATCAGAAATCAAAACGTGGTCATAATGTAACAAAAATAGACCAAGAACATATCAGTTCCTTTCAAAACTACTGTGGGTACTTGTTTCAAAATGCATTTTATTTGTGCCTTCAGGGCCCCTTAATTTTAGGTTTCTGAAGGGAATGCTATGGAAACTGTAAAAGGAGTTTATAATAGTACAGGCATTTCCTATAAATGAATTTTAGAATTTCAAAATTCATAACTAGCTGTAGGCAGTATGGGTGTAAATGAGTTTGATGAACCTATTGTTATTGTTTCTTCTGAATTTTCCTTTTTATTGGATTGCATTTTTTTTTTTCATGCTATCCATTATCAGTAAGGTACCTACTCAAATTTATGCAATACATGGTCAATTTGATGAATGGTGATGATTGATGTGAAGTCATGAACAATTTCTACTTGTATCAAAATGCCAATGCAACAAGTATCAATCTCCTTGATATGAGTAAAAAGAGAGAAGTCATTCTATTCCTGACATTATCCGGAATTTTTTGGAGTTTATACCTTGTGCCTGCTTGAGGTGAGGTGAGGCTCAGGGAAAGTTTCTATTGACATTATGTGTGGACTTGAAGCTCTTTAAATTTTGTTGTCATCGTATTAGGTTTCAAAGCAGGGATTATTGGGAAGATGCATAGATCCCAATTTCTCTGATGTTTTATGAAATATATATATTATGTCAAAAAAAAAAAAAAAACTGTTGATGTTATGTATTTCATCTACCCATTAAAAAGTTTCTAGTAAACATTCAACGTGTTGATGGCTTGAAGCTTTACTGGAGATTTGATGGTTTCCTATTTATTTCTAGCTCTTTGTCCATTTTTTGGATGTCTGTATGTGCTCCATGGTTTTGGATTTGGTAAGAGTGAAAATTGATCCAGTGAATGGAAGAAAATTGGACAAGAGGGGGGGAAAGCACAATGGTTGGTAGCGAGTCAAATTGCATCTAATACTGGGTTAGTGTAAAAAAATGCTGAGCCTAGATTTTTGCTTGTTTGGTTTAGGCAAGTAAACCAACCAACCTTGAGAACTCATATGCTAAAAAGTGATATTTAATGCTTTGGTAATAGAATAGATGCATCATCTCAAGATATCTTCATATTTCTTGACCTGGGATCATCTCACTGTATTCCACTTTTTCTGAGTACCTCTCCTTTTAATATAACCTGTAACTTTGTTGAATTGGAATCCAAAGTTTATATTTAGATATCACATCTTGTTGGAGATATGATTTTCCGATGGTAGGTGATGATGACACTTTACAGTTGATTTCATTTGAAGGTTAATTTAACATATGAAACATATCTTGTACTGGTTGGACTGTTGATGTATTGATTAAATATGTGGAATTTATCATATGATTATCTAAGTATACTCTGGCTTATTATCAGTGATTGGAACAACTATTATTGGTAAGACCAATTACATCTTTAATGTACCCAGAGACTAGATGGTTTATCTGTCGTGGTTGAATGCGAGTGCACAGGTTTGCAAGATTTGGTGCTGCAGTGGCAATGCTTTTATTCTTAGCTATCAATGTGATTAATTTCTTATTTTTGACCTAGGGTATTACCTTTTTGCATATTATTAATTGTTTGACCTTGTGTAATCAATCTCATGTGTTCATGGTATTATTAATTGATAGCACTCAATGCATGTAACTCATGATTTATAGTTCCAAGCATTTCAGAGCCCTATTTTGATATTTTTTTCAGAAGGTTTTATCCTTGATACTTTTTAGCAAACTTTTAGAGAACTGAAGTGCACTGGCACTAGCTAAAACTGGAGGTTACCTAGAGCAATGCATTTCTACCATTGTCGTGTAGGTGCAGTGCTGAGTTTTGTCTAAAGATTCTTATTTTCCTATATGAAAGCTGATGTATATGCACAAGACTATGTTTTTAGATTTACTGCATTTGATTTGATCAAGAATGTCATGTAACAGTACATGCTCTGAAAGTTAGTTTGGTAATTTCAGGAGCTTGATTTATAAAGCTGTGTTTAAATTTTGAACCTTGATTTCTAAATGGTTACGAGTTTGACAATTGAAAGTTGTGGTGTGATTTTAAAGTCTCGTATATAGAGCCAAGTAAAAACTATAGGCAAAAGTTTTAACGGATGATTTATTAATTTGTGTTGCTCTTTAAGCTAATGCTTAAGCAACATTTCATTGTTGTTTAATGTATATGTATCATGGACAGACATTGTGAGGATTCACAGAACCATGAAATAAATAGTGGCTGTTGCTATTATGTTACTACCAATAATTGGATTTTCACTTCCCATTACTGTTTTCTTCCACTGTAACGTGCTTTTTGAAAGCACACCATAATGGCCATAGCTGCTATTACACAATGGCAGGGGCTGTTAACAGCCATATTTAAAGATAATGGCTGTTGACGATTTTATCCTTAAAGCCAGTCTACTGGCAGTTTTGACTTCTACCTCATTTCTTTCATCCATTTTTTTTACCCTTCTCTCAGCACTCGTTGACACCCACGATCCTACCTCATTTTCGTCCCTAGAATTTCATTTTGTTTCCTATCTGCTGGCAGTTTTGACTTCTCCCTCATTTCTTTCATGCTTTTGTTTTACAGATGATAACTACCACTAAAGCACTCCACGGAGATCCTTTTTTGAGATGTATCTTTCATTATATATAAATTTAAGTCATAGTTTACAGTTTTTGTCATTACTAACCACTGTTTTACTAGTACCAAAAGTATAAAACATGCAAGTGCCACTAAAACATTGTTGAGAGCTGCTTATGACTCATAACCATGATGGCTGTGACCTTTATGTCATGCCCTTGATGCCATGACTGTGATTAATACCATGCATAGAACCACACATGTATAAGTTTGCAGGCTGGCTCAATTGCATGCTGCTATGCTTATATTTGTGTTAACATAGATGGTCCATGATCTCCTGTATCATTTACAACTTTTTTTTTTCAGTTCTTTTTTAGTACATTTGTTGGGTTCCATGAAGTTGTGTCTTGGTTCTTCTCCACCTCCACATTCTCTTTTGAGTTTTAAGAGTTGGCAATATGATATGCTTTTGTGTTTTTGTATTTGTTTATCATTGTAGAGTTGAATGATGTACAAGGGCTTTGCTTCTTATATTTTCTTATACTCTTTTATCATTCATTGGGTGTTAGTTTGGAAGAATCTCTCTCTCTCTCTCTCATGGACGTGTTGTGTTTGTGTGGCTGTTATAATGTTGACATTTTATGGTCATCATGGATTATTGGCCATTCTTTCATTATTCTGATACTATGCTTGTTACAGCTGTTTCTTGCAATGTAGAGGACCATTTGCTAAGCGAAGGCATCCATTGGTTGACTCCACAGTCGTTTCAGAAATAAGAAGATGCCTTGATGAGGGCATTGAATTCCAAGGCGAGTTGTTAAACTTCAGAAAAGATGGATCTCCACTAATGAACAGGCTGCAACTTACTCCTATATATGGAGATGATGACACAATTACTCATGTTATTGGAATCCAGTTCTTCACCGAAACTAATATTGATCTAGGTCCTGTTCCTGGTTCTTTTGTAAAGGAGTCTGCAAAATTGGCTGATAGGTTTCGTTCTGGTCTCTCCACCTATCGTCCATTCCCAGCTGGGGACCGTAATGTTTGTCGTGGCATCTGTGGGATACTGCAATTGAGTGATGAGGTACTGTATCTCAAGGTACTTTCACGGTTGACTCCAAGAGATATCGCATCAATCGGTTCTGTCTGCAGACAACTCTATGCGCTGACGAAGAATGAGGATCTCTGGAGAATGGTCTGTCAGAATGCTTGGGGTAGTGAAACAACTAGTGTTCTAGAGACTGTACCTGGTGCAAAGAGACTTGGCTGGGGTCGGCTTGCAAGGGAATTGACAACTCTTGAAGCAGCTGCATGGAGAAAGCTAACTGTTGGAGGTGCTGTTGAACCCTCAAGGTGCAATTTCAGTGCTTGTGCAGTTGGTAATCGAGTTGTCCTTTTTGGTGGGGAGGGTGTTGACATGCAGCCAATGAATGATACGTTTGTCCTGGATCTGAACTCCAGTAGCCCAGAGTGGCAACATGTCCAAGTGAGCTCCCCTCCTCCTGGTCGGTGGGGACATACACTTTCTTGTGTTAACGGGTCTCATTTGGTGGTCTTTGGAGGCTGTGGAAGACAAGGTCTATTGAATGATGTCTTTGTTTTGGATTTGGACGCCAAGCCTCCATCTTGGCGTGAGATTCCTGGATTGGCCCCTCCACTTCCACGATCATGGCACAGCTCTTGCACCCTTGATGGCACTAAGTTGATTGTCTCTGGTGGGTGTGCAGATTCTGGAGTACTTCTTAGTGACACATTTCTGCTTGATCTGTCAATGGAGAAACCTATCTGGAGGGAGATACCAGTAGCATGGACCCCACCTTCTCGGCTTGGTCACACTCTTTCAGTTTATGGTGGAAGAAAAATATTGATGTTTGGGGGTTTGGCTAAGAGTGGTCCGCTTCGTTTCCGCTCCAGCGATGTGTTTAGCATGGATCTAAGTGAGGAGGAACCTTGTTGGAGATGTGTAACAGGGAGTGGAATGCCTGGTGCTGGAAACCCAGGGGGAATAGCTCCTCCACCCAGGCTTGATCATGTAGCTGTGAGCCTCCCGGGCGGTAGAATCCTGATCTTTGGTGGCTCTGTTGCTGGTCTTCACTCTGCCTCACAACTTTATCTCCTCGACCCTACTGACGAGAAACCTACATGGAGGATTCTAAATGTACCCGGGCGACCTCCTAGATTTGCATGGGGACACAGTACCTGTGTTGTTGGAGGGACAAGGGCTATAGTCCTTGGTGGCCAAACTGGGGAGGAGTGGATGCTGAGTGAGCTCCATGAACTGTCCTTGGCTAGTTCAGTTATCTGATTTTCACAAGGTATATATACATTGGGAAGCTGTGGCAAAGGAATCCCTATAAGCCCTCAACCTCAACATTTGAGATCATATAACTATTGTCGAATATTGCTCTAGTCAGGACTTCTGTATTAAGTGGTGTCCATTAATGCATTTTCTTGTATCCAGTTGTTCTGACTCGGCATGAACTTGACATAAGGTGACATGAAACTGTGTTTTCTTTGTGAGGTTTGTATGAGATTCTACCCTTCACCACGCACATTGGACATTCTTCATCGTTAGGTTAGTGGCTCTGGATAGTCTGGTAGGTATTATTAATATTTGTAGGTTTAATTTCTTGTTATGCCCATGCTTTGCTTCGATTCAGTTCTGTAATCTTAAACAAACAGAAGTTGAGCGAGAAAAAAAAAAAGGGTGCATGTTTATAATGATAGTTTCTTGCTGGAAGTTGTAACTCGACAAATAGCATCACTTTTTAAGATTGCTACTTGGATGTTTTATTATGTGATGATGAATAAAACCCCAAGTCTCTCCTTAAGCCGCTTGTGACCCGTTGTTCCCTTCATGAAATGGGTGCCGCATCCATGATGCGTTAGAATGATCCAAGTTAGATTTTTAGATGATTCTAGCGTGATTTCTTCTAGTCATCTTTATTTGTGCTGATTTCAAGTGAAACTGTTAAAAAGAGAAGAAGAAAGAAGAGTACTGCTATAAGAGATTCTAACTATACAACTATCTAGTGACTGGTACTATAATAAAAGATCAAAATGTATTTTTTTTTTTTCAGGTTTATGTCCTATGATTGCTAATATTGATGGCTACTGGAGGTTTATCTGGTTGTTAATTTCAGAACTCGTGGGAATTGATCGAGGTGCCCGCAAACTGATCCAAACACTCCACATGAAAAAAAAAAAAAGATTGTATATATAATTCTCTAATATATATATATATATATATATATATATATATATATATATATGTTTTAAGTGAGTTCGATTTTAATTTCTTATACTTGAGTTCTTTACATTCTTAAATAATTTGAAAAAACTAAAAATATGATTTCACAAGAAAGTAAAAGGTGTGGAATTTATGTTTTGTTAATGAGCACCCCATTCAAGATAAGCTTTAAAAGGCCATCGTTCCTTATTCTGTATTGTGTTGTGTTGTATTTTACAAGAAATAAAATTATATAAATGTTTATGTTGAAAATGCAATTGGTGTCACATAATAGGAAAAAAAAAAAAAAAGAGTGAATAACTCCAAATATTATCAAATGAGTGAAGATTTTTGTATGATTTGCAAACAATTGGGTAACTTCAAGCGGCCATGCTTTTAATTTGAATATTTTGCACTCTTATTTATCATCAAAAAGTATCTAGTTTCTCTTGTTAACTTATACCCAATAAAGAAGAGTGTGCATAACTCGAGATATCCTTATTTACGAGAATTCTCTTAATATAATTAAGGTACCGTACAACAAATTCTACTTTCAATAAAGTTGGAAATATCCTCAACAATTAAAATAATTGGGTTGATTTAACTGTAATATTAACAGTAAACCAGGTTAATATATATTATGTTAATAACTTTGTGTTTTAGTTGAATTGGTTGAAGAGTGTGAGTTTTGGCCTAAAGATTGCCTGTTTGAATAAGCCTATTCTCAATATTTTTTTTTATATATAATCCATCATTTGTTTATTTTTTTTATTTTTATATAAAAAAGTGTGTGCTCCTTGCCCTTTAGTTTTTTTTTTAAATTCAGTTTATAGTAGGTAATTTTTATTAAATTTTATTATTTAATATTAGATTGATAGTAAATCTGTTTTTAATTTTTTTATTTAACAAAATTAAAAAAATTTATTCAACTTAGTAAAATTCGCAATCCAATTAGCAGATTGACTGTTTGAATCTAGTCTATTTTTTTTTCCTTGAATTTTTTTAGATAATAAAATCATATTATGATGATTTTTATATAATTTAATTTAAAATTTAATTTTAAATAAACAATTAGGTTGAAACTTTTTAAGTTTAAATTATTATATTGTGTTTAATAATAATACTAAAATATTTTTGAAGATGAGGATATTATTATCTTTCCTTCTTGTTTTTTTTTTTTTTCCTACTTATCTAGATATAAATATTCTAAGATAAGACTTTAGGGTTTTAATAGTTTTGTTTTTTATTTTATGGATGTACTCAATTAATCGTGTTTTGTAAAAATACCGAGTGCTAAATTAAAAAAAAAAAAAAAAAAAAAGCAGAGAAACTCAAATCTAAATTTAATCAAGTATGAGTATCAAAATCACGACTACCCCAATTATTAAAAGTAGAATGTAAGGAACTTATTATTATTTACACTCTACTTTACGACGACGGACGACCGCCCGTATAATTCATAATAATTTCACAGGCAAAGACTAATTTGCACATAGTTAAGAAAATGAGCTCCAAAAAAACATGAACTGATTTTTTTGGTGGACTCAACGGTCACAACCTGCTTGTTTGCTGGATTGGAATGTCCGAAGCAAAACCTCAACCCATCAAATTTCAAAAAAACAGGTACAGACCAGCTTGCAGTGCTTCCAATTTCAGACAAAACCATGTGCCACAAGAGCAAAAGGAAAAGAAAAAAGAAAAAACCCCTAATAGATTCTCATATTACCATCTAGCCCCAAGAAAGCAGTAGCCTGAGGAGTAAAAGAAGAAAAGATTTCGACAAATAAAAAGAAAAAGAAAACGTTCAGCAGAATACTTTACTGTACTAACCCAACAAAGACAAAGATCTAACCACTTGGGCTGTGTGCACTGTTTCACAGTTATATATCCTCTCACCTTGCCAACCAAACCCCCTAGGATCTTGCACACCTGCCTCCTTCGTCTTTTCTCACTCGTTCTTTACTCTTCTTCTTCTTATTCTTCTTCTTCAAAAAGCAAATCCCTTTCCCTTCCGTTGCTTTCCTCTCATTTCTCTTCTCTCAAGTTTCAGAAACAGGAAAATGCCTATCAATAAAGACCCTTCAACACCACCTCCCATGATTGGCAAAATTGGGCCATATACTGTCTTCATGACCCCACCTTCCACTCCCACTCCCAAGTCTACTGCTGCTGCTAATGAATCAACATTTCCTGTCTTTGATTCACCTAAGAAGGTTGTTTCACCTCCTCCCGTCCAGCCTCCTCCTCAACAGATCGACAAGTCTGTTTATTCTCATCAAGTTTCAGATGGGTCTGTTCTTGGCCTCTTCAAAAATGCTGTCAACAAAGTTCAAAATGGTTTGTTTAGTTTTCTTTGTGTTGCATTTGGGTTTTCGTTAAAGTTTGCGTCTTTGTTTGCTTGCTTTTGGAAAAGTTGGAACTTTTTGATGGTCTAATTGTTACTCTTTGTTTGTGCTTAATTTTACTGTTAAGATTAAAGGGTTTGTCGTCTTCTGCAGCGCATTCAAGCTTGGATGACCATTTGGCAAGATGGTTTGGGTTAAATCAATCTAAGTATCAGTGGGCTTTGGATGATTACTATGAAACCAAGGGTCTGGTAAGATTTCTTGTATTATTTATGGGGTTTCTGTTGTTCATTAATTCCCTTTTATGTTGATGTAGAGCCTTGCAATAAGTTATCATCGTATGGTTATTTCGTATAATGATGTGGTTCAACATTAGATGTAACTACGTAATTGAATGTTCTTACCAGGTTTGGTGGGAGACAGGATATTGTTGAAGCTAAAATGAGAAGTAGCTTATAAACAATCGCTTTCTAGTTGATGTATCTTTCTGTTTTGTTTGCTTTATCGTTTTCTTTTCATTCCACAATATGTAGAATTTGTTCCTATTTGAGCCTTTAAAAATGATTTGATTGGGATGGGTGTCAGTGTAGATTGCTGCAATATGCTCAAAAAAGTTGTATTACTGCATACTAATTCACTCACTGGCATATCAATCCAGGAAGGTGGATGCACTGGATAAGTTGGATGTGTTATTACATATATACACTAAATACTAAAACTAAAAGATATACTAAATACTAAGGACTGCCTCACTGTTCATCATATGAAGAGTGAAGCATCTGGTTTTGTTTTTTTACTTTTTCTTTCTTTCAATTGAATCATTCTATGGTCCTGCTTAAGTAGAATTAGGCTTGAAATTATTATATACATAATAGATTAAAAGACAAAGGACTGAAATGTAAAATATGTAGAAAAAATATGCCATTTCCCACATTCTCAACAATTTTTATTTTGGTCTAAAAATTTATTCTGTTCATTTGAGTCCTAACTTTGAGAGAGAAGAGAGAAAATTGCTTGAAAACAGCGAGGAGAGAGAAAATTATCGGTTAGGCCTCTTTTCAGTGAAGAAACTCGTCATTCTTGATGTCAACTAGTTTCATACGACAATGAGAGTTTGATGATGATGGTTTTTTTCTTTAAGCATACTTGAAAAAAGAGATCAGACCTAGTTTAAAGATTTTTCATTTGGTTGATTTTCGTTTTTTGGTTGATTTTAGGGTTATTAGATGGGTTGGAGAGGTTTTTATGGAATTTGGAGGTATTTTTAGGTGAAAATAGGTTGAAAAATAGATTTTTAACCCAAAAGAACCCTCCCCTTGTTTTCCCAACCACCGTAGTGGTGAACAAAATCTGGGTTGTAACCCAGTAGATGACGAGCTGTTTGTCACTTTCTTTTTTTGAAAAAGTAATGTGTGAGAATAGACAAATTGCAGTTTCTTATTAAGTGACAGTTTCATTCTTCAATTTTTAGGATAAGAAAAGAAGAAAAAATAGAATGCAAGGTCTGGAAAGAAAGAGATCATGTCAAGCTGAAAATCTTAATGACATCAAGATTATACAAGATAACTAGGCAGTAGTGCAATATTCAGGTTATTAACTGATGTATTTTTGTGCTTCAAACTAACTCTAAGCACTACACTTTGTTATGCCACACTGTTTATTTTTAATTTCTTTAATTCTGATACATTATTGTTGATGTATTCAAAATTTTTGCATGTCCAAAGGTGCTAAAATTTCATTCATAAGTTGGTTCTCTATGGAACAGATCAATAACGTGCATTCACTTATAATGCATTTCTATTATAAATGGTTGTATTTTATAACCATTCAGAAATAAAAAGATCTAAGGTTACTGATCATTCAGAAATAGGATCACTAATCCTACATTTAGGATTTGAAATTAGTATACTTAATTTTCTATTATGGCTTTGTGATGTTCTAAAGTTGCACAACAACTGAAATTTCTTCAAACTGTGGAAAATATGGCCTTCAATTTGCATATCTCAGATACTGTAATGGATGGATAACCAGCAGTAGTGGTAAAAGAAGAGGAGGATATATGATGGAAACCTGGTCCAGCAGATATATTTAATTGTTAAATGCATTCAACACTTAGATATCGTCCCCCTTAGTTTTGGCTACTTTATGAATTACCCTACGTGGTAGATTTGATCAAGATTAACATGCCATGTTTGAGTGCAACAAATTAATGCATGATGCTGATGAGATTAGGCCCCTAAGTTTAATACATGTTAAAGCTGAATCTAGGGATGGAGTCAATCCCAAACCCACTTCCTGAAATAGGTCTAATGCAGGAAATTTTGTTCTCTTTTCGTTGAACCAGGACATTTCACATGTCTTTACCTTAGGAAAAGAGCAGAAAAAACGAAATATGATAAAAAAAAAAAAAAAGGAACTTGATTCCATCTAATAAATAATAAGCAAGTATATCAGATAAATTCCATTATTTGGTAGCCAGAAACTACTTGATAAATGATCACTTTGATGTTGGGTCATAGAAGTTTAGCAAACCTATTTTCTACATATTTAAGTTGCGAAGGAGGCAGATCTCTTTCTCCAAGTATGTTCTTGCTCTAATCTTTTGGTGAAAATCATGGACGCGGACAGTTGTTTGTTTCTGGTGTGGAAACTGATGTGAATATCTCATTTAGTCACTAAATTTTGTTCTGGTTTTTTCATATGATGCTTATGTTGCTCTTACTTTGGTGGACATATCAATGGTTGTGCATCGGTATCATATGTTAGAGACATTTGATTTCATTGATGACAGGAAAAGGAAAGTGCTAAAGCCAAAGAAATATCTAGCAAAGTACAGAGTGTGTAGCATGGTTTGCCTGGTAGTAAGTGTTTCAAATCTATTTCTGTTCTACCAGATACTTATTATTGGATTTTTTTTTTAATTTGAAAGATTGTTGGAATGCAGATTTCACAGAAAAGAACCATCTCGAATCTCCTTTTCATACCATATCTGTATTAGGTAATGGGATTTGCAGAAATGCATCTGGATGCTTGAGTGGACCATTGTGCAAGTTTTTGAGATCTGCTCGTTTGAATTTTCTACTCGCTGCAGCAGCTAACCAGAATTCGGTTGTGCACTAGGCTGTGAATTATGTAACCTTACAATATTTTCATGCCCCGATATCTGCTGTTATGTACTCTGTTGAGCTGCAATCTAATAACAGTACTATCAAGTTGCGAGGATATATTATAATGCATTTGTACCTATAATTTAACTAAAGTAGTATTTGAAATGAGTATATTGTATCAAGGGTTTTTATGTGTATAATTTTATCAACTTAATGTGCATGAGAACTCCACGATGAATACTGGGATTGGGATTGGGATTGGGATTGGGATTGGTCCGAATCGTCTGATTGCTGTTACTGCTGGTTACTTCAAGATTCGTCATATTTCTCTCATTTGTTTTTCATTTTTATGTTTCTGGAGCTGGAAATTGAATGCGCGCTATGGATGTAGAAATTTCTGCGCCCCAAATTTTCATTCTGAATAGTTAATTCTATGATAAGATCAAGCATGCAACAAGTTCAAATCTTTTGATAATTCCCGAATATTCTCTTGCAGTTTCCTTGGAATTCCTTCTCTGAGTAAAACAAAATTTTCAAATCTCTTAGTTTATATAAGTTAAAAGGGATTGTTTGTTTCTGTTTCAAAAGTGTTTATGATAAATTTTAAAAAAATTTTATTTTTTTATTAATTTCAAATTAATATGTTTTTAGTGTTTTCAAATCATTTTGATGTGTTGATATTATAAATAATTTTTAAAAAATAAAAAAATATCATTAGTATATATTTTGACATGAAAAGTTATTTGAAAAACAATTGCAACTATACTGGAAGAATGGATCAAAAAACATCTGGAATCTTATTGATGGTCAACCAGAAATCATAAATTCCTAGGAAAAACTATGTAAAACAATAAGACGATAGCTCATCGTGAAGGTGTCCATCTAGCAGAGGATGTAAGTTGAGAGCAGCAAGCTGTGATCCCATGCTAGATGAGCTCATAACCTACCATAAAACTTAGTTGGGTGATATGCTGGATTTTATTTTTAGTGCAAAGAAATGAAAAGACGTTTTGTGTTTTTTTTTTACTGTTATCAATCATTGCTTTGAGGTAAAATATCATGGACAAAAAGCACCTTAGCTTGGAAAAAACTGACAATTGCTTTCAAAAGATTTGACCAATTATAACAAGCAAATTTATTCATATATTCCGTTAGAAACCAGGAGTCTTTTTGAATGGGCCATCCCATCATTATGGAATTGAGAGATTTAGCTATGATATCACCCTTTTGTTATAGATATGTTTTATTTTTATTTTTGTGTTTGTCTCATTTCTAAGTTAACTAGTTTAAATTTTGAATTTAATTTTAGATCTACTCAAGTAATTTTAAATTTGTATTAAAAAATTACACGAGTATCAATATGATTAAATCCAAACGGCAATTCAATTAAAGAAGTAACCAAATAATTATAACAATTCGAATATAAAATAAACTTAATAACTTAGAAAAATGAATACTTACATTCATAGAATAATATTTCATACTCTGATTACATCCACAAATTGAAACTCTTGGATAAAGAAACATATTTTTTGTATTTCTGGTTTATAGAATTGAAATTGCAAGCTTACTGATTACAAAGGAAATGAGCTTACTTGTCTATCACCTATTATTCTATTGTCTATAGGGTTATTGCCTACAAAATTACCACCTACAAACTATCGCCTATTGGTTTCGAGTTTGAAAGGTCCTAAGAACTTGATAAAATTGCAATACATTGATTTTAGTTTGAGTTGTTGATTTTCTTGTTGTCTTTAATCTTTCTTGCAATACGTATTATATAGTCAGTTGTGTGACATTTTCATTAATTGTCTGTCAATTGTCGATAACTTCCTATCTTTCAGGGCTCTTTTCATGATCTCACGTTCATAAGAGTTGTATATTTAAATTACATAGCTTGTTATATGTGCTTATAGAGTTAATCATGTGTGCATGTTTCTTCTTTTATATATGATAGTAACCCTTATCTTTTAAGTTTATTTTAATTAATCTTAGTTATCATGTAACTCTCTTTTGCTCTTTTATTTTTATAGTGTAACACTTATCCCGTAAAAAACAAAAGTGTCCATTAATGAATGCAAACTCATGGGTAATCTTAATTAATGGGTATGTTGAGAATCAAATTTTAAAGTTTACATTAATATATCTCAACAATCATTTTTGTTTAACATATATGAATGACAGAGTAATGATGAACACTTTTTTCAAAATGAATTTGGATTTGAATTATTTTGTATTTTAATTCTGATTGACTTCTTTTTTTCCATATAAATACTTTATTCATGTATTTGTTTTCTCATCTGATTTATTATCCTTTTTTTGTTTTTTTTTTTTTTTTTACCTTTTATCTTCCTAGTCATAGCAATCAACCAAGAGCAAACCTTAAATCAAGCAATAGCTCTCACCATGGACCATGTTCGTACCCTTTTGTCTTCACGGATGGATTCTACCCCCCCACAGACTTTAAAGAATTCTTACTTAATTCCTTACAAAAGGTATTTTTACCTTGAACTTATTAACTTTTCTACCAAAAAAATTATTTTTCCATCCTATGACGGACCCAAATGATCAACCACACCATATATTGGGTCCAGTTGTTCAGGTGGTTCTAGACATGACAAGAAATTATCCTACCATCAAGTAATTTTAAACTTTTCTAGCAACACCACCCTATTTTTTTCCATCTAATTGACTCTTCCTAAATTAATTGAGGATTTTTCTCCAGATACACAGCTAACCAAACCAAATCATGACTTTCTCTAATTACCATTATAAATGACCTTTATATTACTTTATTGAAGCACATATCTATTAAAGCAAAGTGGATAAAACAACGAATATATATATTTCTTGATCTTACTTTAAATCATTTTCCTTTTATGAAATCTACTCTTCTATCTACAATGTTAACCTTGTAGGATTCCAGATTTAATTGTCTTCACACCAGGTCTGGTCCTCTGACCATCACCTTACAAGATATTGTATCCTTGATCGGATACTCTCCTATTGGGTTTGATTTGATATCAGTTGTTTCTATCATCAATTACAAACAGATTAATGAAATGAAAGAGGAATACAAGCTACCAGTATATGTGAAGTCTGAAGAGTCTTTTGAGAGGTTTTCTTTAGAGCTTATTTGAGGTAATGATATTAAAGCTATGGAATTTGGGTTTTATCTCATTTGGATTTGTAGATATTTGGTAGTTTATAAAAGTGCAGTAATCAATAACAATTACCTTGATCTAGTTATGCTTTTCTTTTATAGCAATGAACCTTTAACTCTAGCTCCTATATTTTTTGGTGTGGTGTTTAATAGTTTGCACTATGCTATCAAGGAAATTATCTCATGGTTAGTTAGTAGTGGCCATTTTATGGTTTGTTGTGCTCTGGGTTACTACTTATTTTCCTCAGTGTTACTCTAAAGTTGCTACTTTAAACACTAGTAAGCTTCTTTTTTATGGTCACTTCTATAGCTTTAATATGACTTTTATTAATTTGTTCTTTTTTGTAATTGTAATGTCTGCACTAGTCTTTTCTAATTGACTCCATGATGAATAAAGCCCTTTTCATGCCAAAAAGTATGGGCTTGATTGGAACAAACTTTTTCCTTGGGTACACCTCTATCTGCTAAGGACTTGAAGTATTGGACTTTTATTTTGACTAATAGACTCATTCTTGTTGTAGTCTTTAGTGTTGTTAACATAAAAAGTTATCACCTCAATCTTGTTGCCAAACAATTTAGTGTTATGCCCCCTGCCATTTTTCTTCATAACAAAATCAATTTCCCTTTACATCGTAAGGGTAATGCCAAGGTTTTGAATGTTCTTGAAATCTTGGAAAAACATGGTAAGATTATTTCTGAATCTTCTCATTTGTCATGTCCAAAGTTTTTTCCTGTATTAACTATTATTTTTTAGCTTTGGTGGGCTACCATTTAAGAATAAAGTTCCATTAAGAAAGGTATTGAAAAGGTTATTTTCAACTTTGGGGTTTTCTTTAACCCTCCTAAAAAGATCACACTTAGAGTTGATAACAAAGAGCATAAAGCCTCTGTTATTCCATCTTCTAGCTCACGCCTTCGAGATCTCAAGAAGGTGAAAAAAGCTATGACCAAACCTACTATAAAATCTATTTAAAGCCAGCCTTTTCTCAAGTTTATGCCACCTGTGAAAGCTTCCTCTCCTTTAAATAAAGGAAAAAAAATTAAATCTATCACCTGAAAATCAATTGTTCCTCTTACTAATTTATCACTTTTTATTTCAAGTCTTTTCTGAAAAACTCCCTCTTCGTTGTGTAATTAGGACATTAATCGTGTTTGCTTCTTTTAAACCTAGTCCAGCTAAAGAGCTTGTTACTGTAAAGCTGACAATTCCAAAGTTTTCTTCAGAGTTTACCACCAGTATGAAACCTCAACCTTTTCGAGAAACTCCTGTTATTGAAAAATTTATTATATCAATCCCTAATTCCTTGAGTTTAAAGGAAGATAATGAACTAACTAGTCATGGAAATTATGTAATAATTTTTTTTAACTAATTATGGTCTCTCTTAGCATATATAGAGGAAACATTCTTATTAACTCTTTTTATGGATCTGTTAAAATCTTCCACCCAACCTTTGTGACAAAAACCAAGTGTCTTTATTACTATGATCAATAATTTCATAGTTGGTGGTACATCCTAACCTGTCTGTATTAGCAGTAATTAAAACACACCTCATATGCCTTTAAGATGTGCTTTTTATTTATATTAATGCCCTTAACCTATCTAACATGAATTATAACCTTTCAGTGCTTATAAAGTCCAAATAGTATACCCAACTGAAGCTTAAGCAACTTGAAGATATAACGTCTTCTCTAGAATCTAAGTTGGCTACTGTTAGGCAATGAGCAAGAAAAGAAGGCCTTAAGTGGGTTTTTCAAAGAGCTAACCAATAGAGGGAGTTGTCCCTGCGACCCAATAGACTGAGAATCAAATTTCTACTCTATAATGTGGCTTTGATATTTATAAGTCTTTTTTGAACTTGATTATCTCTAAACTTAACTATCTTATATCCTGTGAACAATGAGTTTATGGTGGGTTCATATGATATATATATATATATATATATATATATATATTATTTTTATATTTCTGCTAGAATATTGGAGAAATTGCTCCTATATTTCAAGATATTTATATTTTAATACCTCTTTATTGGCCTTCCATATGGATGATGTGTAGCTTTTGAGATACTTTTCATTAATTGCTTTTGCATGTATTTCTCTATCTATGCTTTCTAACAAATATGCATTTTCAAAATAGGTCTATTTGTTCTGAAAGGTCCTTTCCAGGTTGGGGACCATTTTCTAAATTGTTTATACTTCAATATAGGGGAAAAAAATACTTTCTTGATCAGGTCCTCTTGCATGAATTCTCGTTTCTTCACTTTTCATTGTATATTTTTTGAATATGTAACTTTTTGTGTCTGTAACTTTTCAGAACATCAATTTTTTCTTCATCTAGATCCGTTAACTCTTGCATCATTGTGTTTTGGTATTGAATTCTTGTTAATTAATTCTGGTATTCTACTTTTAAAGACTTAATATTCACTTCTTAAGGTAATACCACCTCATGGCCAAATGTTGTTACTCTTGTTGCAGTCCAACATGAAGTTTTATAAGCCCAAAGTACATCCAACAATGATTTATGGCACTCCTTAAAATTGTTAGTAATAATCTTTTGTAAATTTAATTTTAAATTTTATTCATTGACTTTGCTTGTCCATTAGCTTGAGCATAGTAAAAGGTTGAATTGACTAGAGTAATACCAAATTCTTAGGTGAATTGCCTCATTTCTGCCCCTTTAAATACCATAACATTATCCATGGTTATAGACTTTGGAATTCCAAACCTTGCTATAATATTTTATTTGATAAATTTTATCACCTTGACCTAGGTTACCTTCTCTAAAGGTATGACTTCCACCCATTTTGTGAAATAATCCATGACTACTAATATATATGCATGATTTTTGCTAGAATGAGAAAAAACTTCCCCAATTAAATCCATTCCCCAACCTCTAAATGGTTGAGGTTTTATTACAAAGTGTAAATCTATAGCTGATACCCTAGGTAAATATTTGTGCTTCTAATATGGTTTACACCATTTCATATAGGCATGTGAAACCTAGTATAAGATCATAATTTAGATATAACCAAATTATAATATGTATATACATTATGAAAGAGTAAATACATTGTTTGTGAAAGGATTGAAATAAAAAAATTAAAATGATAAATGGACTTGGATTTTTAAAAAAAGGAAAGACTGCACAAAATATGGAAAAGGTTAAGAAGGAGGGGTCAATTTATAAATGCATGAAACTTAGAGGAGCATTGTATGATAAGAGAAAATATGAAAATACAAATAGTAGTAGCAGTAGCAGTAGCAGTAGTAATACTCTCTCATTTTTCCTTCTTCCATAATCCATTACAAGCATAAAGAAGGAGAAAAAGAAGCTGAAAAATGGTGAGAAAACCTTGCCTAAACACATTCTAAAAAGTAGGAAAAATCAAAACTTTAAGAAACTAAGAAGAGAATTGAAGGAAGAAGGTGAACAATCTCACGTGTTCTCTCTTGTACAGGTGACAAGTTGGATGAGTGAAGAAGAAAACTTAATTCCTTACCTTTCTACTTTTAAATTCTTGCATTCTAGTGGTAAGAATCTAGTTTTTAGGTGATTTATGTCTATTGTGAACTGATTTTTGTAAGGTATATGAAGAACCCTAAATTATATAAATTTTCAATGGTGTTTAATTGAAAAATTAATGATAGGAATGTGTTTATAGTATAGAAATAATGATGAGTTATGGATTTAGGTTAAGAATTATTAAGAAAACTTACTCCTTATGATTATGGGTTTCGACTAAGGAGAGAAAGGAAAGTGGAAAATAATTTACTAAAATGTTAGCCCAATATAGATAGGAATATTTTGTAAAATGATTATTATACATGGTTCAGAAAAAATTGTATGAGATATGTTTGATTAATTGTTAAGTCCACAAGTTCAAGTCTGGACAATTTTGGTAATTGGGATTTCAATTGATATTAGACATGGGAAATGATAGAAATTGTTGTACCTTTTTTTATAAAAGTTGTAGAAAAATGAATTAGCTAACAATTGAGATTGGTTTTGCATCAATTGAAGTTATGGAACTC
>Ga0325404_1002190_pt1 | contig 20917 bp, 12 predicted proteins | sample PopdelMetagenome_18_FD_205664 | JGI IMG/M metagenome (GOLD analysis project Ga0325404, IMG submission 205664) | Populus deltoides microbial communities from Bellville, Georgia, United States - Xylem-Control-R1 | ecosystem: Host-associated > Plants > Phyllosphere > Stem > Wood/Secondary xylem... | reverse complement strand
CTACCTGTGCTATCACTTTTTGGATGATCTGCAAAATACTGCCAATCATGATGGCAAAAGTTGAGGTTCATGTCCTTCTGGTTTCCTCCCCTGTTTTACAGCAATATCGCATGCTATACGCTATGTATCTTTATGTATGATCATCCATTTGGATGATGATTGCATGAATGCCATCCATCATATGAGCAAATGCTTCTGAGAGGGCACCTTCTTCTTTAGCTGCGGCGGCAGTCACTAGAGATGGGGTTTATGTGCTCGTGTATGAAAAGGTATAAAAAACTCGGCCTCTTAATTAGTTTCGTTGGCTTATGGAAATCTTTTGTAAATATATATTAGGACAAACTAGAAAGAGAATGAAGTTGAGATCTTTAACCTTACTTTATTTTTTTTAATTATAGATTGATTTAAGTTGCATTTCTGCTTTTGATTTATAGAGATGACATTAGTTTCTTTGGTTATAAATAATTTTTAACTTAATTCAAGAGTAATATTTAAATTTAACTTGTGGGTTCCACACAAACAACTACTCTTTCTTAAAAAGTTGCTTTTAGTCATTTTATTAAAGCATGTATCTAATTTATAATTTATTTAATTTATTTTTATTGTAAAATTAAGGATTAATATTTTACTATATAGCAGGAGTTATTATGGACTGTAAGATTATACTGTAGCAAAAATATTGTAGAGTGTAATTGTTTTTAATATGGAGTCAAGATAAATAGATTCCGTATCAGGACCCAAGATAAATGGGTTATGCGCCAGGATTCAGGATCAGGATCCAATGCTTAGGCCCCAGGCTGCAAACACAGGGCGCTGGGCTGTCCTGAATGCTAGCTTTAGTCTTAGGTTTTGTGTCAGACCTATTGTTCATGGATCCTGTATCAAGACCTTTTTGCTTGGTTCTCAATCAGGATCCAATGATTTGAAATCCTTTATTGGGTTCATTTTGTTTAGGTCTTACGTCAAGACACAATGGTCTTGAATTATATAATAGAACTTATTAAGTTTGGGTCCTGTTGCGGATCCAAGTCTCTTGGATTCTTTGTCATGATTCAATTTTATTTAGTTTTATTATCTGTGTTATAAATATTATTATTATTATTATCATTCTAAATATTAATGTAAAAAATATTATAATTTGTATTATAAATATTTTTTAATTTTTTAATATAATTATTTATATCCTTTTTTTTAATTTAAAATATTCATGTAAAAAATATTATTATTTTCATGCTGTTGCTTTTCTTATTTACATTCGGAGCCTTCTCCAAAATCCAACCGAAGTCTCTTACATCCCGCGAAACGCGGAACCAAGAAAACCCCATCTCGAAACGTTCCAAACTCTCCATTTTTTCTCAGATCAGTCAACAATTAAACACAGAGCAGATCCCTGTTTATTGTGTTTTGGAATTAGATCTAAGCAATGGCGAGGGGTAGATCGTCGTCGTCGTCAAGCAAATGGAGGTACTGTAATCCATCGTATTATCTCAAAAGACCGAAACGCTTAGCTTTGCTTTTCATTGTCTTTGTTTGCGCCTCTTTCTTCGTCTGGGATCGTCAGACTCTCGTAAGAGAACACGAGGTAAACCAATAAAGGAAAAAAATCTATTCAATTTCTCTCCTAATTGCTTGGTTGCTGAGAAAATGTGATAGATACCGAAGGAAAATTATGGGAGTTTACTATTTTTGCAGGTGGAGATTTTGAAATTAAATGGGGAAGTGAATCAGCTAAAAACTATGGTAAAAACCCAGAAAGGATCTTTGATTTCATGCTGTTGCTTTTCGAGTAAAATTTTTTATAGTGATTTTTCTTTTGTTTGGTGAAGTTGGAAGGGTTAAAGAGTGGTGGTGGTGGAGATGATGGTAAGTTGATTAGTGAGAAGAAGGATGTGCCTGACGAACCCATTGATGTTGAGAGAAGACAGAAAGTGAAAGAAGCTATGATCCATGCATGGAGTTCTTATGAGAAGTATGCGTGGGGCCACGACGAGCTTCAAGTAATGATAATTCTGTTTCTTTTTTGAGCCATTTTGTTGATTTTATGTTTTGTTTCGTAGGTATGATTTGGATTAATGCAAGTTTGTGGTTTGTGCTTAATTTGTTTCTCTTCTTTTGCAATGCATTTCCACTGAGAAAAATTGAATGGCATTCATAGCCTATGTATATGATAGTCAAGCTTGTGCTTTGTTTTCTCCTTGCTGGATGTCACATGGATCATTGAATTCAGCTAGTTTGATTCCTCAAGTAGGATTAAGTGATTAACTGGTAAATTTTACCTAAATATTCTATAGAAATGGCACCCAGGGTAGACTAATTGGACATGAAAGGTTATTTTTGTATCTTTTCTAAAGGCTTTACATACTCAGCGTGTTAATTTTTATTTTTCTTCTTTTCCCAACAGCCGCAGTCGAAGAAAGGTGTTGACAGCTTTGGTGGTCTTGGAGCAACTCTAATAGATTCTCTTGATACACTATATATTATGGGTTTAGATGAGCAGTTCCAAAGAGCTAGAGAGTGAGTTTTCTTTGCATTTCCGTATTTCCCCTTACACTTATATGTTACAGTATGCTTTTGCTTTTCTCATAGTCAGCAATGATAGTTAGGTGTATTCATAGAGCAAATTTCTGCTTTAACGTCACTATTTTTACTTAACTCTTCCATTGTTTGTAGGTGGGTTGCGAACTCATTGGATTTTAACAAGGATTATGATGCTAGCGTGTTTGAGACAACCATAAGGTTGCGTTATCAGGTTTAATATGTAGTTATTGTTGTTTTAGAAAATAACAACTGTAACGATGGCATGTTTCAATTGTCTTTTAGATTAGTTACATGTCAGAGATTGATCATCTTGCTGATATATCCTGTCCTTTTAAATTGAATCCAGAGTTGTAGGTGGACTGCTTAGTGCATATGATCTTTCAGGGGACAAAGTTTTTCTTGAAAAGGCCAGGGACATTGCTGACAGATTGCTGCCTGCATGGAATACGCCTACTGGGATTCCTTACAACACCATTAACTTGGTACATGGAAATGCTCATAACCCAGGATGGACTGGTGTAAGTCTTAGTACTTTTTGTATGTATATTCAATCACCGTCTCCTTATCCAGACATTATTATCTCATAGGAGTAAAAGTTGTGTTGCAGAGCTTTAACTTGTTCAGGTGCTTATTTTATGCTTGCTTGCAAACAATGGAAGTATTTGATTTTTCTCTCTTTATTCTAGGGTGACAGTATTCTTGCCGATTCTGGCACAGAGCAGCTTGAATTCATTGCTCTTTCTCATAGGACAGGAGACCCAAAGTATCAGCAGAAGGTATCTTCTCCCACGTCTCCATGCATATATAATTGCCAGTGTTCTTTGCATTACTGTGTCAGAGCTTCAGATATGATGGCCTTGCGTTTTGCAAAAGGATGCCTGTCATTAACTTTCTGGTCATTAAAGCTAAAACTGGACTTGATTTGTTTTTTGAGAAAAGCATAAATAAGTGGCTTTTTTTCTTTTTTTCTTATTATTTATTAACTTCAATAAAAATTAATGATGGTCAATTCATTGGCAAGTAGTTGACTTTTTTGTGATAGTTAATTTGTTGGCAAGCAGTTGATTTGCTTGAGAATGAATGTTTCAGGCAGAGAATGTTATAGCACAGCTTAATAAAACTTTCCCTGACGATGGTTTGCTTCCAATCTATATTAGTCCTGATAGAGGAATTGGATCATACTCGACCATAACTTTTGGGGCAATGGGTGACAGGTATTGACCATTTGAAGACTTTGATATGAATTATTTATTGTTGATTGGGCTTCAGATTTTGCCATCTATGTTGACACTGCTAAAATAATCAAATGCTGAACTTGTTTACTGAAAATCTGTTTGCAGCTTTTATGAATATTTGCTCAAAGTTTGGATTCAAGGGAACAAAACTTCAGCTGTGAGAAATTATAGGTGAGATGTTGTCATCGTGTTACCTTTCTCTTATATAAAAAAAAAAATGGCATGCTTTACTGGTTTGAAAATGAAGAAACAATATTCTTACTGAATTTAGATTCCTGAGGAAGCTGAGCTCCTGAATAACTGTAGAAAAAGAATTATCACCTTGCTGCTTTCATGAAAAGGGAAATTTTCACTTCATCTGTCTCATCAAATTCAGTCAGGTTTCTTGACTATGGGATTAATATTTCCATCCTCCATGCCACTGTAAAATGGGATAAAAAAAAAATTCAAGTACAGCAAGGTCCAAAATGAACTCTCCAAAGAGAAGAAGTAGTGCATGTTAAGCACAGGAAAGGGTGACGTTAACTTCACAATTCCATTTTTAATGTGCCAGGACTCTCTCTCTCTCTCTCTCTCTCTCTCTCTCTCTCCCCACTATTTTAATTGAAATGTATCATGTACTTATTGTTGTTCATTGAATTTCTTCCTCACAAAAAAATTCCATGTGAAATATTGGAAGCAGAGAAATGTGGGAGAAATCAATGAAAGGTCTCTTAAGCTTGGTTCGGAAGACGACACCATCATCTTTCACATACCTTTGTGAGAAGAATGGAGACTCGTTGTCAGACAAGGTACTATTTAGTTTTCATGCCTTTAGATGATAATATGGCATGCCGCCGTAGCTTCTTGTAATCTTCATTACTCATCAGAAGAAATGAATAGTTTGAATTTGGCTGCCTGCTTCCATCTCTCGTTTAATATGCAGATGGATGAATTAGCATGCTTTGCTCCAGGAATGCTGGCTTTAGGATCATCTGGTTATGGGCCTGATGACTCTCAGAAAATCTTCACGCTTGCTGAAGAGGTATTTGTAACATCCTTCAAATCAAGACTCGAAACCATTGCATGTTTAGTTGGGTAGTTAGTGGTCTTCATCCTAAGGTATATTCACTAGACATAGTTTCTAATATAAATTTTTGACACATTTTTTCATTTATTAGACTAGCAAATTCGGTTGCAGGTTATAGATCATCTTCCTATTTTCTTTCAGGCTGAAGTTTCATGCTTGCATATGTTGTGTTTGTAAATGATGTGGGCTTGCCATATGAAGTTGGTAACACGGTGACGACCTAAAAGATGTGAAAAACTAAGATGTAACAATTTTATTTGTGTGAGCACATATGTGCAAGACTTTGCAGTTCAGCTCATTCATACCTGTGCATTATTCCCCTCATGCTCACATTTGTAGCTCGTTTTATAAGCTATGTTTTGCTTCATGATGATCATGGTGCATCTGTGCACCTTGGCCATTGAAACTTCAACTTGCTCCCAAGTATAGGCACTTGTGCAAATTTCCCAAGGGACATATGCATGCCCCTGATAAGGTTGCACTTTGTTGATCTAATTGGGCACTCCTTATGTTTTGGTCATTCATTAGTACTCCCAATCTAATTCGACACTCCTTGGGTCACCCTTTTGTCAGCTACTAATATTTACCTAATTGTGCTTTCCTTTTGCCTTATGCAGCTTGCTTGGACTTGCTACAACTTCTACCAATCAACACCTACAAAATTGGCTGGGGAGAATTATTTTTTTCGTCCTGGGGAGGTTAGTCATCCTCACTGCCCTCCAAGTATGCAATCAATTATTTCCATCTGATGGTTTTTCCATACATGTCATTTTCAGGACATGAGTGTTGGTACATCTTGGAACATATTGAGACCAGAAACTGTTGAATCACTCTTTTACCTGTGGCGTTTGACGGGCAACAGGACTTATCGAGAGTGGGGTTGGAATATATTCCAAGCATTTGAAAAGAACTCACGTATTGAAACAGGCTATGTTGGACTAAAAGATGTAAGCGTTCTGGCCCACAAAACCATAATGTATCATTTGTTTACATTTTTTGTGTAGTCTTGCTCTGGGATGATCTTTTAAAGAACCATATTTTCTGTCAGAACTTGCTCTGGGATGATCTTTAAACCATATTTTCTGTCAGAAGCAAAATCTTCTTAAATATTTGGCCCTAGGAAATCATATAGGACTTAACTGAGTTGTTTTACTCCTTTTGAGTTGAAGACAATTATTTTGCTAGTAATTGGGAGGGTTTTTTTAATTTCAAGTGCTAATATGAAGAGACCAGTCGATGTTTCTATAATTGCTTAAGTATTCTTGTGGCCCCTTTGTCTGAAACAGCTGCTCTCGAGTTTTAAACTTGGATTCTTATATTGTAGCCTAAGATTCTTGTGGCCACTATATGATTACAGTTGTCTTGCCAGTACAGTATTTGATTATACTTGTATTTTGGAGAAAAAATTTCACAACATAAAGAGTGATATATTCTCTTTGTTTCCCCCCATGGCCGCTACTGACCATCTGCTCTGCTGGTATTCTCAGGTTAATACTGGAGTCAAAGACAATATGATGCAAAGTTTCTTTCTGGCCGAGACTCTTAAGTATCTTTATCTTCTTTTCTCTCCATCTTCAGTCATCTCACTAGATGAGTGGGTTTTCAACACAGAAGCCCACCCTCTAAAAATCGTCACACGACATGATGGAGAACATGTTGGACAATCAAAAAATAGCCAAACAAGTAGGACACTTGGCAGGAAAGAAGGTCATTTTGGTTGATCATTAAGATTCATTGCTGTCCATGTTCTTCGATGAATCCACTCAATGATTTGAGGCTTCCATCAGATGACAAAACGGAAGAGTTCGTAATTATCAAAATTAGATTGCAGTGCCCCATGGAGTGCTGTTCACATTAGGAAATAAAGTGGTTCCACAGCTTTTCTCCATTTCAGGCTGGTAGAAATGTTGTATTTTATGGCGAGGATGAACACAATGTTGGATGTGTAACATAGAAAATAGTTTACTGCTTACTGATATTATTATTTTATAGAAAAAACTTTTTTTCTCACCCTAATTAGCTTATGATAACTTTTGCTTAATGCAATGCTGGACCCAAATCATAATTTTCTTAAATTTTCTGTATTGCTGGTGGAGGCTGCTGATTCAAGCTCATAATTTGCTAATGGAGAAAAGATTTGTCTTGATCCAGTTAAGTAAGCTAATTAAGGAAGGGCTAATTGTATATGTTTTACATTTTTTACTCGGAAGTCAGAGAAATTAGCTGTCTGAGTGTAAGATCGGAAATCTTAATGGTTACTTGTGCGGAGCCTTGTTGAAAAATTGCCCCTTTGACTTGAGCGCAGGTTAGACGGTTGACGAGGCTTGTTTTGCCATTTTGCTTAAGCATAAAATGGTTCCATGGGGTCATCTAGTGTTTAAAAACGAAGGATCTCTAAAGGTCTCGGATTCAAGCTTTTAGGACCATGTGGGGTTTAAGATTTAGGTGAGAACCATCCCTACCGTGTAGCCTAAGGTCCATTATATGGACAAAATGTTGAACCAGAAAGACTTGGCACAAAATGGCAAGCTATTTGTGAACCGAGGTAAAATTAACCACAAAATAATAATAATAAAAAACCGGAACATGTAGGATCCATGGTAGTGCCCTCATTTTGTATTTACCTTTCTCCAGTGGTAGAACCCTATAGGAAGAATCTTAGGCGAATGGGCCAAATTATATAGAAATTCATGCACTTTTCAAATTCTAATCCAATTTATACCTGGATAAAACAAAATGTAGTAATGCATGATCATGCATTAAGCTAAACAGCTATTCTCCTAACAGAAATCATAAATGTGAAACCAATTTTAGACTTCAAAAGGCTAATAAAGTTCATCTAATCCTAAACCAATTCCATGACACTAAGAGTTGGTCAAATCTTTTATTCCTCCAGTCCATCCCCTCCAACATGGTCAACAGCAACTCGATCCATCCAATATGTTCTGACCTCGGATCCTAGTACTTACCTTCTTGAATACTTTTCACCGATTCCTACATTAGCACCAGCGTTAATGCGCAAGGCTAGACACAGAAATGATATAAGAAAGAAAGGTTTCCTAGATTATCTGTCTCCAAAGAGTGAGCAAGATGGAGGGTGATAAATTGTGGACTATTAATAAGGGATTGCCATGACTTTGATACACACTTGAAGCGAACCAAAATCTTGGCAGGGAGGAAGCAGAGGATGTTGATAATGATATCTAAAGGGAGGATTGGCATTCTGCATGGATGATATAGGAAGCTGTAAAAAGAAGGGTTTTGGTGCCTCTGCTCTATCTCTGTATATATTGGCTCTGCCTTGAGGCAGAGTATTGTAAAACAGGGGACTCTGTATCTAGATAGGGTAATAGAATGCGACACAAAGTATAATTCTAGTAAAACTGAGATAAGGTCTATCTAGTCGATGGATTAAATTAACCAAAAGTGGAGGGTTTCTTACTGGTTTTAGCATATAAGAGGATATGACTAAAAATACACAGGCCCATCTCACCTCCCATATGCTCTACACAAGTTTTGGTTTGCCAACTCGACACGATTGAGTTGGAAAGTCCACCAATGGATCCCATAAGGAAACAGAACTTCTTATTTTTAGGAAAAAATGATTTTATTTGTGAGAATAAAAAGGAAAAAAAGGTAGCAGTTTGATTGAATTTGTTTATAACCCGCTTTCTGACGTAGGTTTTTTCTTTGCTACTCTCTAACTCAATGTTGCTGAGATGCAAGTCCAGGACTCGGACTGGTGTAGAATTTGTGCTGGTGGATTGGTATTGAATATAGCTTGAAAATACCAAGCACACAGCTCAATTGGTTTAGAGCCATAACAATAATGATTAATGAATTGTCCTCCAACATTTAGCTTCCAAGCCGAACAATCCTGTGCTTGGCTATATCTGATTCTGACACACGTGGTTCGGAGACACTGCTAGCTGATGCTCCCTCATCTCTCGAACCCTTGCAACTTCCAGGATGTGGGTTTGGAAAAACAGACAGGGCCTGGTGGTGGACTGTCAATGTTACAAGGAAAGAGAAGAAAAATGTGCAGGAGAAGCACAACATGCCTGATTCTGTTCAATGTGGCACAAACCGATCAACAGAGGCCTCGGAAGCTGAAAACAAAAGACTCTCCAACTTGCTCTCTTCCTAACAGCGTGTGCATTGAAGAAAGAAAAAAAATAGAGAAAGAAAGGGAAGAGGAAGAGCCTAAGCAGTTCTCTCTCAAACCAAAATAGTAATCCACCATTCACAATTTTAGTCAGAAAATCAAAAAAGAAAAAAAGAACTATTGTTAATCACCTAAACCATTTTGATGGAATTTTATCATCTTCGACATTAAAAAAATTTCTCCCTAACCAATGTTACTGTGGGGATGACAATTTCATACAAATATGATGGATATCAATCTAAATCTATTCAAATAAATAATTTTTTTATAATTATCTTTACCCATAAGAAGTCACAGGATATGGGATTTGTCAAACTTAACTAAAACTTATATATGAATACTTGAAAATCAATAAAAAAATATTTTTCTTACCAGTTAAATAATAAATAAAATATAAATATATTAGAAACTCGACTGGTGAATAGTTGTTGCCCACCCAATATAACTCACAATGACTACATTAAGTGATGCCATTGCATCCTCTGAAAGTTTCACCGAGCCTTCGGCCCTCCACCTTTAGCTTCTCCTGCAAGTCAAAAAAATTGTTCAATCAATTCAACAATGGCCCTAGAGGAACAATAGAATTCATGTGTAACCATGGCTTGTTTATCCAAACAATAACGGGTTAAATCTTGATGTACGAATTGCTAAAGCTAGTCTGAAGAAACCATTATTCCTCAGCACCCAAAAAAAAACCCTTATTGATTTTTTGGAATATGAACTTCCATGAATCTTTATCTCTGTGAATTGAAGTAAAACTATATCACGATTCTTTGAATAAGCTAACAAAGAAAGAGATTATGGTGTACTAGATAATGATAAGTCAATTAATTGCTAAAAGACAGATTAGGTTTTCCTATATACTGATAAGTTAATTAATTCGTAAGATTCTCAGTAGAGGACGGAATTTCCTGACAATGTCAGTAGAGGTAGCGGTTGAAGATGTCGAAGTCACTTGATATGGGGCTGTCCGATCAAAGAGCTCCATTCTTTCCAGGCTGACAGGATTCTCTATCTCCATTCTGGGAAATATTCTATTGCAGTCAAGCACCAAAAGTTCCCAACAGATTCTAATATTCCACACATGATATACAGCGAAATCTATGTTGCAAGAATAGTGGAGAAAAGAATTCAGCCCCTCCATCATCTCCAGCCGAGATGTTCAAAAATTGTTAAATCCTGTCAACATTATGCATGAAAAGAAACAAAGTACAAGTATGTTGATGGAGGCGGAAGCGGAAGACGGCAAAACAAAGAAAGAACACCTTAATTTTAATGAGCAAAATGAGTTCTAGATGTGAAACTCGAGTTTGCAATTTTTTTTTCTTTTTCTAGGATAAAAATAATAACGTTTGTTTTTTTTTTTTTTAGAGATTTACAAAGTTTTAAATAGACTAGAAATTCTATCTTAATTAAAAAACAAAAATAAAAATATGAGATTTTAAATGAAGCATAAAATCCAAAATTAATAATGAAGATAACAAAAAAATATCAAAATCGGGATCATTGAGCGAGATCTGCAAAATCTAAAGATTCAACAATAAAAAAAGATCTCCACAAACTATTGTAAAAATTTAAGTATGATTTAATGATCGAATCAAAAGTTATAACTCTTTGAAGTTGTTATTCTAGTTTGATATGATCAAGACTTCTCTTAGACCTAAATTTATCTCATTTGTTCATAAATATATTTATTAAGCCATCTACATAATCTATCTGAAATAAATTTTTATCTAATTGTAATAAACTCATGTAATTATCTAGAATCACCTGCTGTTATATCAGCCTGAGATACACATCAAGAAAATGCAAAGGACACCTCTTTTCTCTCCTTGTCCAAAAGCGTTTCATCGTAGTCTAAAGTATCAGTGTTTAGTCCCTCGTTTTTCTTTTAAGCAGTTCAAGTGGGGTGTTTGTTAGGTTAATGTTCTTGTTCATGGGTACATTTAGAACCACCAAAAATCAAAGTTTTTCTTGGATTAAAAAAGACTCTAAAAAGATGTTGTTTTAGTTTTTTAAAACTTCAGACAATGTTGATTCAGTTTTTTTTTAATCAGGATTTAGGAAAAAAGAAAGACTTTGTTTCTGTATTAAAAAAACAAATTCTATGTAGAAAGTAAATCAACGAATTAGTTGGGTTTGATAACTATATATTAAAATACAAATATAAGTTTTAATACTGTTGGGGTCAGGGTAGTTAGCTTAATTGGGCATTTAAATATGTAGACTTCGGAGCATGATCAGTAAATCAAAAGAAGCACACCTAACATGTGGGCTCACGCAAACGTTCCTGAAGGGTTTGTTTTAGTCGTCTAAAATAAAACCAAATGCACACTTGGCTTGCTGTCTGTACCTGTTCTTATAGCTTTTTATGACAAGACAACAATGAATGAAACCTTAAATTCACAATAGCTTAGCTTATGTGTACTTTTAAAAAAAAAAATCCTCAAATTATTACTTTTTTTTTTATTTTCATGTATTTATATTAAAATCAACTAAAAATATTAATTTAATATTTTCTTAATAAAGAATATTGAAATTGTTTAGACTCGCGCCCTTTAAGACCCCCCCCCCTCCCGCTATCAACGCCCACCAAGCAACTCACAAAAATCCCTTCGACATTTCACCTTCTAGCTCTCGTTTTCTCTTAGGACTATCTCAGGTTTCCAAATTCTTAGTTTTCTTCCAAGTCTAGCTATACCGTCTGTTGAATCTTAAAGCATTCCTTGCAAAACCCAGCTTCCTATAGACTATGAATTCTGTTTTGAATCATGTCTTGCTGTTATGTTTGTACTTTGTGTCTGTCTATACCGTGTCTGGCTTGAACTATGATGGGTCGACTCTGTTGTCACTCTTGAGGCAGTGGAATTCTGTGCCTCCTTCCATAACTTCAAGCTGGAATGCATCAGACTCAACTCCATGTTCTTGGCTAGGTATAGGATGTGATAGCAGAACCCATAGTGTAGTTTCTTTGAACCTCTCTGGGTGTGCAATTTCTGGTCAATTGGGACCAGAGATTGGACTCTTAAAGCATTTGAAAACCATCGATTTGCACACCAGTAATTTCTCTGGTGACATACCCTCACAGTTAGGCAATTGTAGTCTACTTGAGCACTTGGATTTGTCCATAAATAGCTTTACTGGAAAAATACCTGATGGCTTTAAGTACCTTCAAAATTTGCAGCATTTGAGTCTTTCCTTTAATTCACTCTCTGGTGAGATACCTGAGAGTCTAACCAAGCTTGAAAGCCTTGCCGAGTTGCTTCTCGATCATAATAGTCTTGAGGGTAGAATTCCTACAGGTTTCAGCAATTGCAAGAATTTGGACACCTTAGATTTGTCCTTCAATAGCTTTAGCGGGGGTTTCCCTTCAGACCTTGGCAATTTTAGCAGCTTAGCAATCTTGGCCATTATTAATAGTCACTTAAGAGGTGCCATCCCATCTTCCTTTGGCCACCTAAAAAAGCTTTCTTACCTTGACCTCTCCCAGAATCAATTGTCTGGGAGGATTCCTCCTGAACTTGGGGATTGCGAGTCGTTGACGACCTTAAACTTGTACACAAATCAACTTGAGGGAGAGATTCCGGGTGAATTGGGGAGGCTAAGCAAATTAGAGAAACTGGAGTTGTTTGACAATCGCTTGAGTGGTGAAATTCCTATCAGCATTTGGAAGATTGCAAGTCTTAAGAGCATCTATGTGTACAACAACAGTCTTTCTGGTGAATTACCGCTTGAGATGACTGAGCTCAGGCAACTACAGAATATCTCACTGGCGCAAAATCAATTCTATGGGGTCATTCCCCAAACTTTGGGAATCAACAGCAGCTTATTGTGGCTCGATTTCTTTGGCAATAAGTTCACTGGTGAAATTCCGCCAAATCTTTGCTACGGGCAGCAATTGAGAATTCTTGTTATGGGTTCCAACCAACTTCAAGGCTGCATTCCTTCTGATGTGGGAGGCTGCCCAACACTCTGGAGATTGACCCTCAAGGAGAACAACCTCTCAGGTACCCTTCCACAGTTCGCAGAAAATCCTATCCTCCTGTACATGGACATCAGCAAAAATAACATTACAGGCCCAATTCCGCCCAGCATTGGGAATTGTAGTGGTCTCACTTTCATTCGTCTTTCCATGAACAAGCTTACAGGGTCCATACCCTCAGAGCTAGGTAATCTTATAAACCTTCTGGTAGTGAATCTTTCATCCAACCAACTGGAAGGTTCTTTGCCATCTCAGCTGTCAAGGTGTTACAAATTAGGCGAGTTTGATGTGGGGTTTAATTCACTGAATGGCACAATTCCGTCAAGTTTGAGGAACTGGACGAGCTTATCCACTTTGGTTTTAAGTGAGAATCATTTTACAGGGGGCATTCCACCTTTCCTGCCAGAACTTGGAATGCTTACAGAGCTACAACTTGGTGGGAATATTCTAGGAGGTGTGATTCCTTCATCCATTGGATCGGTGCGGAGTCTGAAGTATGCCTTGAATCTCAGCAGCAATGGATTCGTCGGAAAACTTCCTTCCGAGCTAGGGAACTTGAAAATGCTTGAAAGACTTGATATATCAAACAATAATCTGACAGGAACTCTAGCAATTCTTGATTATATCCTTTCATGGGACAAGGTCAATGTTTCAAACAATCATTTCACAGGTGCAATACCGGAAACACTGATGGACTTGCTTAACTATTCTCCGTCATCATTCTTGGGCAATCCTGGCCTATGTGTCATGTGTTCTCCATCAAGCCGCATAACATGCCCCAAGAACAGAAATTTCTTGCCATGTGGCAGTCAAACAAGCAATCAAAATGGACTATCTAAAGTGGCAATCGTAATGATAGCCCTTGCTCCTGTTGCTGCTGTTTCTGTGCTTCTTGGAGTGGTTTACTTGTTTATCAGGCGCAGAAGATATAATCAGGATGTTGAGATCACTTCTCTAGATGGTCCATGTTCACTACTCAACAAGGTGCTGGAAGTTACTGAGAATCTAAATGACAGACATATCATTGGGAGGGGAGCTCATGGAACAGTTTATAAGGCTTCATTGGGAGGAGACAAAATCTTTGCAGTAAAAAAAATTGTATTTGCAGGCCACAAAGAAAGGAACAAAAGCATGGTTAGAGAAATTCAGACCATTGGGAAAATCAAGCACCGGAATCTGATCAAATTGGAGGAGTTTTGGTTTCAAAAGGACTACGGTCTAATCCTGTATACTTACATGCAAAATGGGAGCCTCTATGATGTCTTACATGGAACCAGAGCACCACCAATCCTGGATTGGGAAATGCGGTATAAGATAGCTATTGGAATTGCACATGGATTGGAATATATCCATTATGATTGTGATCCTCCTATAGTGCATAGAGACATCAAACCAGAAAACATTCTTTTAGACTCTGATATGGAGCCTCATATCTCTGATTTTGGCATAGCTAAGCTAATGGATCAGTCTTCTGCTTCAGCACAGTCCCTCTCTGTTGCGGGAACTATTGGATATATAGCTCCAGGTAACTTGTTCACCTACTGTTTTAAGCATCTACTTCTTATGTTATCCTGCTACTGTATTTCTTGTAGAGAAAATCTAATCACCTTTCGCTTTCACAGAAAACGCATTTACGACAATAAAGACGAAGGAATCTGATGTTTATAGTTATGGGGTTGTTTTGCTTGTGCTTATAACTAGAAAGAAGGCACTGGATCCCTCATTTACGGAGGGAACAGCTATTGTAGGGTGGGTTAGGTCTGTTTGGAACATCACGGAAGACATCAACAGGATTGCTGATTCAAGTCTTGGAGAGGAATTTTTGAGTTCTTACAGCATCAAGGATCAAGTCATTAACGTGCTTTTGATGGCTTTGAGATGTACTGAAGAAGAGCCTAGCAAAAGACCCTCAATGAGAGATGTTGTCAGGCAATTAGTAAAAGCAAACGATCGCAGAAGAAGGAGGTGAAACTAGAGTACTGTTATTTGTTGGGTTGGTTGCCATTAATGTATAGCAAATGGACGGCACCAGCCATTGACTTTGACAGCTACCATTATTGAAGAAGAGATAGAGTTGGCAAGCATTTTTGTTGAAGAAAAGCTGGAGCTGTGGCACCATTCTTGTCTATAAATAGGCATCGAGAGAGAGAGAGAGCAAAATGAGAGAGGGTTGTAAGAATGTGAAGAGAACAAGAGAGAAAGAGGGGCTACCACATGCAGCAGTGTGAGAGAGCTGAGAGTAGAGTTTGAGTGAAGTGATCCTCCTCCTCCATGTGTGTTGTAACCCTTTCTCTATATCTCTAATAATATTGACTTCTCCTGTGGATGTAGGAAATTTATCGAACCACGTTAAATATTGTGTCTCAGTGTGTTTAGCCTCCTTTAAGCAACTATCAGTACACCACCGGTCCGCGCATGAGGGAGTCGGAATTCCCAACAATTGGTATAGAGCTGATGGTTTAAAGTGGTGTTTGATTTTTGCTCAAAAATAAAAGTTGTCAAAATTGTGTTTTGACCATACCACTATGTAGAGGAGGAAGAGACGAAGCCACTGGTAAAAACAGCGTCGAAATCGGATGTCGAAAACGTCCTCACGCGCCGGCGAGGTTGCTGGCCACGAGCACAGACGCACGCCACGCGTCACAAGCATCTTCTTCACCCGGATGAGCTAACCTGACCCGAATGCCAGATGACCCAACCCACGTGCCAGACCCGAATAAGGATGACATCATCATGACATAAGCATGACGTTAGCATACACAGTTAGCATGACATGTCAGCGTCCAGTCAGCTGACACGTCAGCATATTGGGACCCACATGCCACGTCATCAGCCGCGAGCTGAGCTGAGCTGAGAGCCGAGGGATAGGATCCAGTGTAGCTGATCCTACGTGCAACTGGATCTGAGATTGAATCCGGGCCGCTCATCAGGCTAGAATTGTTTTGATCAAATCTTAGCCGTCTGAAATGCGATTTAGACGATTTTAGACTTGTTTCCAGCTAATTTGATCGTTCTGGATGCAATGGTATGATCTAATCATTAAGATTTGATACTAAAAGTGGTGGTGGTGAATTAACAAAAGAGAATGCCCGATTAGAAGGCATCTGAAGGTCATCGTAGTGGTTGATGGATATGAAGAAGAAGAAGGTGCACATGTTTACCCAATTACATGCGTTGAACTGCTAAGTGGGGAGAATTTTAATTGCCTTGAGGGAAGGAAAAATTGGGACACTCTGGACACCCAATCATGTGGACAATTAGAGGTGTAGAGTGGAGATTGATGAAGACCAATCTTGATGAATCTAAGAACTGGTAATCTCGCCAGATGTTGAGAAATCATGTATTAAACCAATATATTCCAGATCACTTGTAAAGAAAAACCGCAACAAAGTTAGCAAATAGTTATATATACAGAAAGACAGTACGATGGATAGATATGGCCTAAGAAGTTCTGTCTAGGAGATTGGGTTTTAAGCGGGACCAGTGTGACCCCTCCAATCTTTCCTAGGAACTTGCTTAATGGAAGGATTATCCATACAATACTATTTTCATATATATAGCAGTTTGTAATGAAACGGTTGAAGACTAGCAAGATGACGGCACAAGGGAACAGTTGGGTTCTGTATGTTCAAGGATCTGATGGAGTGGTGATTTCTCCAAAGAAGTTAGATTCGGTAACTGTGATTTCTCGAGGGGAGAATTGATGAAGACCTTGATAATGGAAGAGAAATACAACAAAGAGATAAAGATTGACACCCTATTTTGACTTGGACAGGTGTTGTGATAGGATAAGCTGCTATCAAACATAAGCAAGGAATAGGGAGAAATCTGGAGAACAGAAATTGCACAAGGGCACATGGAGATTGTGCAGGAGTACGCATAGGATCCAATGAGGTACTGTAATGAGACAACAGGTGCAAGGAAAAGAAGTGTTCTCAAATGAAGCTTAGAGCAGAGACTGTGTAGAGGTTGTACAACAGGAAGTCTTTTGTGCTCTTGATGAAGACAACAGGCGAAGACCTTTCCAATACATGCAAGGATGGAAAGAGAGTTGTTTTAGAGGCACCTAATTGAGGGGGTGCAAATGCCTGTGATAAAAGGCGACCGCCTACGATGAAAGGCGAAGACATCAAAGAGAGTTAGTGTAGGTGGAGCTATCAAGCAAAAAGGCATAGAAGCTCCAAACATAAAAATTGAGATGGAGGATTGTGAGGAGTATATCGTAACTTTCTCTTTCTGTGTAATCGATGGCAGTGATCTCTCCCATAGTGCACATGGTGGTAGAGAATTTTAGAGCCACTTTGAAGCATCTCAGCTGAAGGAGGATGCGACCACCTATGAAAGGTGAAGACACCTTAGATGGAAGGTGTGTGAGGGCCTTGATATGAGCCCTAGTTCAGATCATCTTATGACAATAGGCGAAGACACCTTAGAGAAGGTGTGAGGGCCATGATATGAGCCCAGTTCAGAACGCCCTAGAGCTAATGTGATGGCTGGATATGAGTAGACATATGCATATATGGATAGCCAATGAAGTGGTTATGATAAGTATGGAGACAAATGCAGGATTGACTTTCATAGATATTGCCCCCATGCTAAAGATCAATGAGCTAGAAGACATTTGCCTTGGACAATAAGTGGGTGACTTGTGGAGCATTAAGACGCGATTGCTATGAAGGAGCAGAGGGCATGCGCAGGTTCTGGGAACAAGTTGACTCTTGTCAAGGTGGTAAGCTCGGTAAAGGCATTGTAATACTCAGAGTATCAAGACATATATGGATTAACCTTTAATGCGCTGCCCTCATGGTTAAAGGTGGAGAGCTACCTGGAGTCTTAGGACTAAGAGCGAGAGACTCACGGAGAAGTAAGGCGTGGTTTCTAGGGTTGAACAAAGGACAGACGCAACTCCTAGATGAGTAGACTCTTGGAAGAGTGGTGAGCTCGTGATCATATTGAGATACTCAGATAATGATTGTCGCACTTGGAAATGGAAATTTATGTTTGAGGGGGTGTTGTAAGCCTTAGTATGAGGCTTGATGAATCATTCCGGACCAAGCATGGTTAATACGCTCGAAGGGGAATGCAGTGTGTCCCAGAGACAAGCGTTAACACTATTCATATGTGAAGTGGCAGACCATCTAGTTGTAGTGATCCTTTTGTGTGAGAAAAGATGTGCTTTGGTGACTCTGGTGATTGAAAGGTGTGGCAAGTACCTTTAAACTTGGCCAAAGACACTCTCAAAATGGTAAGCTTGGAAGAGCTGCAAGATGCAAGTCTGTGCTGAAGAAGCAAGAGGACAGTTGCCCCACATGAATAGCAAAGGGGGTGATTGTTGGGTTGGTTGCCATTAATATGCAGCAAATGGACGGCACCAACCATTGATTTTGGCAGCCACCATTGTTGAAAAAGAGATGGAGTTGGCAGCCACATTTGTTGAAAAAGAGCTGGAGCTGTGGCACCATTCTTGCCTATAAATAGGCACCGAGAGAGAGAGCAAAATGAGAAAGGGTTGTGAGAATATGAAGAGAACAAGAGAGAAAGAGGGTTGCCATGTGCAGCAGTGTGAGAGAGCTGAGAGTAGAGTTTGAGTGAAGTGATCCTCCTCCTCCATGTGTGTTGTAACCCTTTCTCTATATCTCTAATAATATTAACTTCTCCCGTGGATGTAGGCAATTTGCCGAACCACGTTAAATATTGTGTCTCAGTGTGCTTAGCCTACTTTGAGCAACTATCAGTACACCACCGCCACCGGTCCACGCATGGGGGAGTCGGAATTCCCAATATTATTGACTGATTGATTCTATCAGATAGTGCAGTCCCTCTTTTCCGCATGTTTTTGTGCAGAGATCCCTGGTTTTTCAATCAATACTCCTTAAACATTTCCATTTCTTGAGAGATTTCTTACAAGTTGTTTGTTGTATCAGAGGGGTGATAATGTTTCCTTTGTATCTCAGAATTTTTAGGACGTTAGCTTTGAAATTTTGATTAAAATGACATCTTAGTTTGAATCATCAATCATGAATTCTTGATCACTCTTACTAACATTGAGACTAGCTACCACCATATGACTACTGTTTTCATAAGATGAATAATATTCCATCTTTGAGTTGAGCAGATCATAGTCTCAATTAATTAGAATGTAAGTTGTTCAAAGCATAACAATCTGAAGAAGGGAAAAATACATACACTCTTGTGATTTATATGCAGGATTTTCAAAAATAAGAAGATTCCTTTCATCAGAGGCTGTAAAGTGCCTGCAACTGCTTTTAATACGAGGTTAGTTTACTTTTATTGGGATAAGTGGTTGTCAAACATCCTCATCTGGATGTTATATTGATAGCTTTTAACATCCTTCTGAAGCTTGAACGAAATAACATCTCAAATACTGACTTGATTTCTTCCACTAAGAAGGTAAAATGCAATGCAATGAATCTGGAATACCTGGGCTTTATTCCTCAATAATCTCACACATGTCGATAGTATTAGGTTGTCATATACAATCCCTGCTTCAATCTTCAATCTCTCTTCTATCAGAGCCCTTAGAATTTCATACAACCAACTTGAAGCCACTCTTCCTTCAGACGTAAGCATCACTCTTCCTAATCTGCAAACTATTGGCCTTAGTGCTAACCAATTTACTGGCTCTATTGCTTTTACAATGCAACAAATCTAGAATACCTTTGAAGCAACGCCAACAAACTTACTGGATCAACCTCCAATAATATTGGAAGTGGAAGAACTGGTGATTCGAACCTTTTGTTGTCTTTGCTCAACGCTATTTACTTGGAGGTCTCGGCTCTAAATGGTAACAACTTTGGTGGGATATTTCCTGATTTGACTTGGAACTTCACTTGACTTATAGGCTACGCAGCTCCAGGTGAACATACATTATTCACATTTTCTTTTCCTTCTGGGAAACTAATATGCTCTTGCTGGAGGGAGTGGCAAAATGGTGGATAGTGGTTCAAATGACAATATTTTCATATACTATGCTGGCCATGGTTCTCCAGGTGTAATTAGTAAGTATTAGTTAATTAATTCTAAGAAAGTTACAATTTATAATCTGTACGAATCATCTTATGGGTAAAATCATCAGCAATGCCTACTGTGAAAAAGAAACATGGAGCTAATTCGTATAAAAACATGGTAAGTAACTACTAGTTTTTTATATGATAATTAATTGTCTTACAGAAATTAAAATGGGATTACACAACTTGATTGGTATTCTCGCAACTATTTATGTATCCCTTGATATATTATTAATTACAGTTATTCTACCTTGAAGCTTGTGAATCTGGGACTACGTATATGTGAAGGTTCTTCCAAGCATCTGGAGCGTACATGCAATTACTACTGCAAATGGACATGAGATTAGCTATGCAGCGTATTACCCTGGACAACACCCTTCTCCTTCCTCATATTTTTAATTTTTTTTATTAATGTGGTTACTGTCAGGGCTAGTTTGCGTGCATTTTGACTAATCCCACGAGTCCTGAAGTTAACGATCATATAAGTCTCCAATAACCCTGAAATTTGTAGAACTCGAACTGATAATCTCTAGAAAACAAACTACATCCCTCGGGGTTCTCCCTCAGAATTTTTTTGCTGGCATGGGAGATGTATTTAGCATTTCTTTGATGGAGGATAGGTTCATTATTAATTTTATAATAACATTTAAAGTTAATTAAGCTGATTGTTAATATTTTATTTAACATTTGCAATGTTGGGATAAATGTGAAGCAAATGATCGGTGCATGCACCAGAGCTTGCTCATGGAATACTACTCCTAATAGAGCTCTCTCTAGATAAAATATATAGTTACAGTGCTCAAATGTGATTCAAGATGTTATTCTTCCATATAAACAATTATAATACATGAATGATGTGATTTACTAATTATTTACATGCTAATTTTCTTTATTATTGTC
>Ga0325404_1002189_pt1 | contig 20918 bp, 7 predicted proteins | sample PopdelMetagenome_18_FD_205664 | JGI IMG/M metagenome (GOLD analysis project Ga0325404, IMG submission 205664) | Populus deltoides microbial communities from Bellville, Georgia, United States - Xylem-Control-R1 | ecosystem: Host-associated > Plants > Phyllosphere > Stem > Wood/Secondary xylem... | reverse complement strand
AATACCTGAAAAACAGGAATGGTCAAGGGTTCACAGCAGATGGGACAATCAAGAACTTCTGGGTCTGATAAAGTTGCATAAATAACCCCATTTCTGCTTGGCCCCACAAGGGTATGTCCTAGAAAGAATGAAGCCTCAAACAATCTGTGTTGTGGTGGCTGTAGTCCCACAGTTGTTATCTGATTATTTTCTTGCGGCCGCGGTGGTGGTTGTTGTTGTTGTTGTTGTGGTGGTGGTGGTGGTGGTGGTAGTTGTGGTTGCGGTGGTGGTGGTGGTGGTTGTGGTTGTGGTCTAACTATTTCTTCCACCTGCTCCTCCTCCTCCTCCTCCTCATCATCATCATCATCTTCTTCTTCTTCACTTCCATCACTTGTGTCCACATCGTCCTCTTCCTCATCTTCTTCAGATTCTTCATCCTCGCGAACAATTTCTCCCATGGTAAAATCAGGAGGAGGAGAAGAGGGAGAAGAGGGCCTTTGTCTTTTTGGCCTTGGAAAGCTTGACCCTTCTCCATCTTCAAGTGAGAATTTTGCCATCTCTCTCTGCAAAGTATTGATTTTTATTTGCATTTCATTACCAGACTGAAACCTTATTATCAGTAAACAACAACCTGTTCATTATGAAAGGACTGATTTGTCCTTAAAGTTTTTACAGAACTACAAACAAACCCATCCTGTAAATAATTAAAAATCACACCTCTAAGGCTTTGCCTTTTTTCCACTTGTAAGCTGCCCACAAGAATGAAGAATCTCTCTAAGTGAAGTTTTCTCCCTACAATGTTTGTTTATATGTTTGTTTTTTTTGTTTTAAAAATATTTTAAATATTTTAATTTTAAATTAATATGTTTTTAGTTTTTTTAAATTGTTTTAATGTTTAGTATTAAAAATAAATTTTAAAAATAAAAAATATTATTTCAATATATTTTTAAAATAAAAAATACTTAGAAAACTAACCACTATTACAATAACAACAAATGTACTCTTTATTTATTTATTTATTTTTATCTCAATTTAAGTATTATTTTTAGTTTTTAGAGCTAAAGTAATTTATGATGTAATTGGTTGAGATTGATGAATTATTTACTTTAATGGGATCCAAGTACTCTCCAGTCTCCATGTAACAAAAAAAAAGTGAAATCCATGACCAAGTTTAATTTTTTTTTTAAATAAATCCAATTCAAAAGGTTTATTTTTTCTTGCTTTGAGTTATTTTGATATATAAAGATTTGATATTTAAGTGTTTTGGTCTTCTTTTTAAGTGATGGTATCAGTTAATTGAGGTTTTCAATGAATTGTTACTGTAATTAGTGAAATATAATTTCATGAGGAGAATAACTATAGGAGTTTAGGAGCTGCTTAGTGTGCTTGACAATGGACATTAAGGCTTTTAATCATTTCATTGATTGGAATTCCTACACATTTGTTTATGGCTTTTCATTCCTTCATGTGATTAGCTATTGATTTATAAAAACAAATACGAAAATAATAAAAACGTGTTAGGTTAAAGAAATGAAAATAAAAATATAAAATTAATTTTTATATTTTTAAAATATAAATTACAAAAAAAATATACTCTTTTATTTTTACTATCTTCATCTCTTTTATATCAAGAAATTAAACAAACGCGAAAAGCCTTCTTATGTAATGTTGAATTAATGTGCAAAACGAAAGATAAAAAGAGAGAGAATGTGCTTTGCTCAAGACATTAATTTTGAGATACGATGTTGAAGTTGGATTAATGTTGTCTCTTGACTGATGCTTGAGCACTTATAAACGGGCTAACTTGGAAGTATGGCCTCTGTACCTGAGTCCACAGCAGGTGCTGATCCATGGTGACCTGACTGCCATTAACTCGTTTTCCACATCATTATACCTTGAAAATCACTGTTGTTTTGTTGGTTGACACAGTAACCTATTTAAATCTGTGTTCATGCCTTTTTTTTTTCCTTTGTGATTCTTTCAGCTGTATGGTAGATAGCGGCACCCAGAAACGGGTGGTTGTTGGTGATTTGGTGCCAAATCGCCTTTTGCCTGGTGTCCAAAATATGCTACTTTTCACAGTTGTAGGGAGATTTATCCAATGGCTTCCTTCATATTTAGAGCAGCTAAATTTTTCAAAAAAAAATTACGTGTGCAATTGTATACATTAGCTCCTCCATTTTTTCAATGCATAAATTGCTAGCTGGTCTTGAATTTTGTCATGAGAGATTATTGTTCTTCATATTTGCTTTGCTTTTTCTTTGATTGCTTGTAATAAACAATTTGAGGCGTTGCATTCTGCACTCGTTAATTGAAAAAACCAAAGAACTGGAAGGCTTGTTTATTTGTCTGATCACCTTAGTCATTTCCCCTTTGGAATCAGGGAACTCTTGAATGATCTCTGTAGTTAGCTCTGATGAACTTCCTCTTGCAGAAAAGCATGTCTGGTGGTTAGATCATGTCTCCCTTTTCCTCAACCTAGAATTTCATTTCTTTCTGTTTGATTAACTTGTTTCATTCTGGTAACAGGATTAAGGCCTTCTTCGTTATCGCATCGTGGGTCAATTTGCTAGGTTACTGGATTGACGCAATAGATTAAGTATCTTAATAAATTCAAATTCATGTTGTTTTTGATGAGTTGCTAAAAAGTTGATTATGCATTCACAGTATAGAATATCACCTCTGCAGACCATTTCTTTTCGATCCTCAGTATCCACTAATTACAAAACTAATCCTCTATGTCACAGTCTCAGTACACAAAAGACAATAATCATTTCTCATACTATATTTTCTCAGGCACAACACGGTAAGGAAGTCAAGTTTTCATCAGCAGCCATACTTGACAAATCATGGAGCACTACTATAAATCCATGTTACTGAGCACTGCCTTTTAACTAAACACTCGTAACCGTTTTTCCGGCCAACAACTTCAGCTAAATTTAGGAATGAGTTTTTTTGGAAACCTGAAAGGACTTGTTTTCTATGCATAATATTAGGCTCTGAAATTCTTTGAGTAGATTTGAGGACGTATTTTCCCACGATATATATCAAGGAAGATGTGATGTCGAAAGAGAGGAATGTCTAGTTGGGTGAAAGGAAATTGATCTCCAAGTGCAAGACAATCAGCATACTTCATCACAAATATACCACAATCTACTGCGCTGCAGTTGCAACAAACAAATCACACATAAATACTCATTAATTAATGGAACTGCAAGCCATTTTGAATTTTCCCAAAAGAGATGGTATGAAAAGTCAAGAAAAAAATTGAACAGAACTTGTCAAACATCTGGTCGCACTGGAGCAAAAGATCTGGCTCAACACTGTCACCATGTCAAACAAACTGAAGAAGACACTGACAGTAATTAGTTACTTACTTTGTTTGGCGAGGAAGATCCACGGGCTCCAGAAATTGCCATTCTTGTGCATTATCATAACCCAACTTTGGCATTAGGTGCTCTATAATCCACCTTGAAATTACACCCTTTTTATCATGATGAGAATTTAATGAATCTAACCATAGCAATGCCCTACTCTCTATGTCGACACAGATGAGGATCCAATGATTTTCCAAGCACACTGGAATGAACAACTAAATGATGATGAAAATGATAGGTACGTTAGAGAATGAATTGAGCAAGTTACAAACAGGCATTGAAATCATTTGTCTAGCTCAAACATTAAGCTTAATTACCTTTGATGTGCCTGCTATCTCTTCAATGTTTAAGTAAGATAGCACTTTCGACTCGGTCCATTTCCCAGAAAGCAAGAAGCTCTGGTAAATTTTCACCAGAACACAGTTTATAGCAAAAAAATATAGAGAAATAAAAAGGGCCTAGTTCTAATCTCCTTTACCATAATCCAAGTTGGCAACGAGTAGTTCTTCATGTAAAAATTAGGAAACTCCATCCATCTCTTCCTCAGCAGCTCGAAATATGCATTAATAACCTTGTTATAAAGACATAAAACAATGGTTTCAGCATTTACATTAGATTTCAATGCAGAAAAGTTGAACAGAAAAATAGAGGAACTATACATACTGAGTCATCAACGTAATATTGTTTAGCCTCCCAGATTGGGGTGTTAGATGGAGGAATTCTAAGCAAACTTGCCAATGATGTGTCGCAAACGCTCAATTTCTTATCTCTCCCGGCAGAATTCCTGTAAGTTTTTAAGTCACATCTGCATGATTAAGACTAATTGATGGGTCATGTAATTGTTAAGATCTAGAGTGATTTCTGTGCGCATACCCTGTAAGCCGACGGGACATCCATCTGTTAATTCTTCTCGATTCCCTCTCTGTAGGAGAAGAAACCAAATATTCGTGTACCTCCTATAAATGATCATCACATTCATTTGTTACGTTATCATTTGCTATTAACAAGGGTGATTGTGACGATGAGCAGAGGATAAATCTAAAGAAACTTGAGGAATATGCCTTTAATCTTCAACCGATGACTAACTGCAAAGAATGGAACAAATGTTGATTAAGCATTCACAGTACAGAATGTTACCTCTGCAGACCATTTCTTTTGGTTCCAGAATATCCCAAGTGTTTTAGAATTATCGTAAGCACTGTCATCTTCAGAATCTGAAGAGCACACTTCCTCTGGCTCAATTACTGAAGATACACTTGCATCTTCAATTGTGATGGGATTACTAATGCCAACCCCTTGAGTGATTAAGATTTTTCACAAATTCAGAAAATACAAATGAGCACAATTACTTGATGATTAAACATGGGAAAAGAAGAGGAAGAATGCAAGATATTATTTACCTCTACTAAACTCAGTTGGATCGATGGGTTCCCACAATGAAGCAAAGAACAGTGGGTGACCACGAAATGGGTAGAACATAGGAGATTCATAAAAAGTTCCGAACAACCTGGATGCGTTCTGAAATGGACGGAACCCTGCACCACGCAATCGTTCTTTCCACTGATCAAATGTCTGGTGCCGCTCGACCCTGTCAATGCCCTCACATGCAACAACATTGCTAATCTGTCGTCTCCAGCGCCTCTCCTGTATCCCTTCTCTATCTGTCTCGCCAGAAACGCAATTAAAATGATTAAAAACTCTAGAGTAGTATTGGAAAGACAGGGCAAAACGGTCAAAGAAATCAGGACTGTTGTGATCGGCTTCCTGCTCATTAATCAACATAAATTTTGGTTTCAGCTCCTTCAGTTTTGAAAGTACTCTCTCGATTGCTCCCTCAACGGCAAGCAATTTGTGGAGTTCAAATTCCCATCTCACTATAACTATCTCATCCTCGCTTGTGCTTTCCAGTTTTAGTACACATTCTTCTATATCAGCAGGAATATTGGCTTCAAATTGCCTTTCTTGCACGGATTTGGCCCGATATTAGTTAACCGGAATACTGTATTGGGCCGAAACAGTCTTAGCAACGAAAACTGTCTTAGCAAAGAATCATATTCCCGGCTGTGTAGCATGATGGAAAAGTCAATGAAGTGGACTGGTTGCTTTCCATTGAAATAGACAGGGGCAAAGTAATCGATGGTGGCAGTGATGATTCCAAAATAACGAAGAGAACGTTGGGTGTTCACAATTAAGGATGGAAGCAACGGAAAATGATTTCGAGGATACACTCCATGGACTCGCCTAGCCAGAGCTTCAGCAAAGTAGCTGACAACTTTTTTTGTCACTTCACTGGTTTCCTCGGCAGTCAGACCTTCCATTTCCTCATAAAGAACATCTGCAAGTTTGAGATTACCAACTGCAACTGCCTTAGCACAAGCCATCAATTTGTTGACCAGAGGAGAGCTCATTTCTGTAAGCACCAAATTAAGATCCGGTGGCCCTGTCATGTGGATGGATAAACAGAATACATGGTGATCTCTTTTCTTTCTTTGGTAGCTTATAACGAAGTATCCGTGATCCATCAGCCCCCCGTTCCCTTCCTCCCTCTTTCCTCGTTTTTTCTTTTCTTTTCCTTCTTTTTCTTTATTGACTATGAATTGCTTCGCTCCTGCAAGTCAATGGCGGGCAGGCAGGTACTCTCTGTCCACACACATTTGCCATCCAATATATTTGCTTGACTCCCACGCAAGACCATCTTCTTTTGGTCGAGTCTAGCAGGACCCGACCTTACAAGCTTCCTTTCTTCCGAATTGTATGGCTCCTTCCTTGAAACACTCCATTAAATAAAGTCATAAATTGCTTCATTCTCCGCCACCAATTAATCATTTTAGTTTAAAATTCTTTTTCCATCATTATATGTATTGATAGATTTAGCGAAATTTATTTATGCGCAGCACACACGCACAAGGACGAAGGCATGTTAAAGATTTATGATATAACTCATGTCAAGATTTTATTAATATTTTTAACTAGTTTTATATAAAAAAAATTCATAATTCTTGAATGAGTTATCAAAAAATTTGCATAGTGCCTTCTAATATGATGTTTTAACTTGAGTTAAAATTTCAAAATTTTTAGAAAAATTCAGAAGTTTGATGAAAAATTACAATTTAACCAGTTTTATGTTATTGAATGTAATTTTTAATCTGACCATCAAATTGAGCTGAAATTTTACGAGAGATCTTAAATATATTGAATAAAATCTGGTTAAAATTTTAGGATGAATAGAGCTTGGTAGTGCTAAAAAAAAACCGTCAGATAAAAGTAAAACGACTCATTAAGAGTAAAATGTTTATTTGTCATTAAAAAATAAAACAAATCAGTTTTTTCTTCTTCTTATATGTTGCCGACTGGGCAGAAGCAGAATAGAAAAAGAAAGAAAAGAAAAGGCGAAAGAGAAAAGTAAGGGGAAAAAAAATCCAATGAAAAAAAATAAAAAAAGTGAGAAAATAACATTGTAAACTTAAAAAGTCTAACTTATAAAACACTAATCTAAGAAAAAATCAAGCGAAGGAAGGAGGAATTGAGAGAGGAAAAAATTTAATTACTTTATTTTTCAATTGACATGAAATTATTATTAATTTTATCCCGGTTGAGGGGTTGTTACAATATCGATTCAGATTCAATTATAGATGAATTATATTCCACAAAATATCGACAGATGTAACTTTAATAGTATATTTATTTTTACTTTCACTTCAATTTTATATTTTTTTATATTTATTTTTTAATATTTTAGGTAGTTTATTTGAATTAAAACTTCACTATTAATTTTAAAAATTCATATATATAAATTAATAATTAATCTTAAAAAATTTATATATTTATTTAATAGCTTATAACAGGAAAAATTCCTGGCTCGGTTACACACGCCTATGCAGAAGACTCGTCGAATTCTATAGAAATAGACGTTGGCAGCCTTGACAGATTAATAATACGAGAAAGGCTAGCAGTTCAACTACGTGACCTTCTTTTCTTAGCTCGGATAGGGAAAACCGGAAAAGGGATCCCACTTCTAATCACACACACATGTATTCATGTAGGCACAGACAGACATTTGCCATAGGATCACTGCAGAAGGAACCGAATATCAAGGAATCAGATATCTAGAATGGCTTGGTAGTCGAGGTTTAGTTGCCACCATTGATGACATTAACCAAGTATATTAATATAATCAGGGGGTATACTTTTGGCACTTGCCAAGGAAATGTTCAAGCTAACAACATAATAACCTAATGCATTAGCATTCATATTCTATTAAACTACTAGCTAGTTGTTTGACTCACGTTTGGATATTTGTTTTTTCAAAAAGAAAAACATCCAAAAGAAAATTGTTCCCAAGAAAAACTTTTTTTGAGAATTCAAATAAGGATAATGTTAAAGAAGAGTGGTACTGCCAATAAAGCATTTGTTTAGTTAGGTGCATTGGTTGTGCTTTTAAAATAATAATTGTGTTCTTATAATGCATTGAAAAAAAATAATGCCACTCTTCATGGACTTTTTTTAATTTTGTTCACATTCAACTCAACGGATGTGATTCAATTATCCTTGAATTTGACTCAAAAAAATGCAAACGCACAAAAAAAACATTTAAGGACTAAATTGAGAAAAAAAAAAAACAAAGTTTTGAATAATAAATCCACAATAAAATGTAAAAGGGTTAACACTGATGTGTGCAAAATGATTTGGCCACACTATTCAATTCAGTAGCAATGTCATTTACAAGCAAATTAAGCAGGCTTAGATTTCTTCCTTTGAGGGAGGCTATTGCAGAGCAATAAATTATGTTAACCTAAATAGATGCTGTCAGAAAATACATCTCCACATCAACTGAAAAGAAATTCAACAATCATCTTTGAAGTGGAAAGTGAAGCTTTCGTGTCCTTTCCGTCCAATCCACAACTCTATTGCCTTTTTCCTCCAAGTAGCAAGGGCCGGAAATCACCAACAAGGTATTGGATCCGAGTTCACTTCATATGAAGTTAGAATCCAATCGATACTATAAAGTCTGAAATCCCAAGTTTACTAGTCAGCAGTCAATAACAAGGCATCTAGTTAACAATCCAAGAAGAACGGGTCCATCTTCGGTTTCATGACTCTTACGAAAGGGAAAAGTGATTGTTTAGAAGGTGTGACCCATACCCACTACATGCACTTGTGCAATCCTCTTTAGGCCATCTTTCTTGATTGACTCCAATATGTTCCTTCAGACAAGTCAGATTTTAGTGATGGTAATCTTGTCATCGGATAAATTTTGTCAGCATCATACTGTTCTTGAAATAAGATCCGAAGATGCCTGATACAACTCATACAAGCACTTTAGATCACGTTTTGCTTTACCTATAAAAGTAATGGGAGCAATTATTTAGCCCGAACAAGCTATGACAATGATTCATTAGAAATATCCGACTGTGGTCCGATTCCTTTATCCCCAATCTCCCATCGTAGTATCAGCAGATGGCCACTAGTGGTGGCCCACCATGTCTCCTATATATATTATGAAGCTCTCGAATGTGTCTACTTCCAAGCTTTAACTCAACTCAAACAAATATGGACATTACTCATGGCATCAAGCAGTTTTTTCTTTCAATCGCCACTCTCTTGAACCTTGTCTGGGGCAGAGTTAGATGCCTTCTACCATCACATTCATCAAATAGATCACCTCCTTCTCCTGCCTTCGACCTCGAATCGCAGTCACCGGAAGCATTTGCACAGCTACCCCCACAGACCCCTCTTACCACTAACCAAATATCTCAAAACCCAGAAATCCAACCTCCGCGTTTTGATAACACGGCCCCAGAAAAGCTGCAACAGCCACTTCAACCATTACATCCATCACATGCACCACCTGCTTCTCCTGCCATTGACCTCGAATCCCAGTTACAAGAATCACAGGCACAACCCTCTGTTACCATTTATAATCAAGGATTATCTGAAACCCAAGAAACACAGCCCTTACATTCCACACCCATCAACACGGACATATTGCCGCAAACAGCACAATCACAGGCTCCTCAACCTCGTTCTGCCATGGAAACAGAGCAACAATTAGCACCTCCAACACAACAAACACCTCCCCGTGCCATCAATCCACGACTAATCAATACGGTAGTTGTCAGGCAGATATCTGTAGAATGGCCTAATGTAATCATGGGATTCTGTTTTCAGGCAGCGATTCAAATAGCTCTCCAATACGAAACAACTCAACATTCCAAACTCCCTGTTTTCTTCTACCTGCGTTCTTTTTCCATACTAATCACCTTTGCTTCCCTTTTTGTTTCACAGTTAATAAGCAACAGGTTCCCTGACACATCCAAAGTACTGGAGAAAGTTGCAACATTCCTTGCCGCCACTGCTTTTTTCACCGCCATTGCAACACCATTGACCCTCGCCTTCAAGTGAAATGCAAATAAATCTGTTAAGACTTTAAGCTGATACGCTTTGTGTTGCCAAAATCTGCTTTGGAGGACAGTACGGTTGTCTCTTGCGACTCTTACTTCTCAAGAGAAATGTAAGGCAGTTGATTTGTGTGTATGCTGAGAGATATAATAGTGATACAGTTCTTTATGTAAGATCCAGTTCTACTTCTTTTATTAAGGATTTGTGTTCTTGTAGCTTACTTCAAGAATTTTCTTGATTAGTCTTAATCATTGTCCATTGATTAATTCTCTACAAGGAATACAATTGATTAATTTAGAACATGGGATCATATGTGCGTGGTGTGCCAAGTATTTGAGTGAATTGTACGGGACTCACCAATTTTGATACTCCATGCTTAAGTTATTTTTCTTAATAAAATTACAAAATCAATCAATACGATAAAGTTTTGAGAATAACGAAAAAATTAAATTCAATATACCACAAGAAAATAAAATATATTATATAGTTTTTTTTTAATATTTGATTTTATCTTTATTAAGACCCATTATTAGCAATAATTTTCCTCCCTCCCTCCTATCAAACAGCCTTCACATTTCATCCTTTTTAACTATTTTTTTCCTTTAACACTTCACCTCTAAATCTCACCTCCTTGACATTTCTCCTTCAAATTTATCACCTCATACCATTCCAGAACAGCCTAATTGTCAAGGAATCAAGTGTTAAGAACATAAAAAATGACTAAGTATGAAGTGTTAAGGATTCACTAGCTCCAAGAAAATCTAATTTCTGTCACCAAAATTCCAAATTGAATCTGTCCCTATCTGATTCAAGATTTTGAACACAACTAGTTTATTTGGATCTATCCCTATCCGATTATCACCATTGTTTACTTTGGACACGTCTACTTGCCATCTCCAACTTATCTATGAAAAATGACTTGAACTCTTGAAGGATCCCCCCTCCCATATGACTCCAACGTTCCTCGTAAGCGAGAAGTTGAAGAATGTTTTTTTAAATTGTTTTTCCCATTTGTTTTCTCCAAATTTTCATCCAGCCTTTCACACGCGATAGCCAAGGGTATATGATGCATATCTTTGACTCGCGACATCGGATCGGGTTTCTTTTTTTTCATCCGAACGTTTCTTTCATTTATTTTTCTCTCTTCACAACCCCCATGATCCTCTGCCCACATATCATTGTGTCCCACAAAAGAAAAATCGTGTAAGCCCTGCTGATTCTTTATCTATTCACCAGTGCAACTTGTTTCTCTCTCTCTCTCTCTCTCTCTCTCTCTCTCTCAATAATAAAGTTCCAGGGTTGAGTTTACCATGTTCCAGTCAATTTAGGTATGCTTTAGGGAACTTGGAGGGCAGGAATGGTGATTAAGATCAAAGGGGCAAGCTAGTTTAGTTAGATCTCATTAAGACCAAAAGATTTTAACAATAAATAAAGGCAATTAAAACAAATTACTTAGTAAGATTAAGTTGAAGTACTTTGAAGTAGCAGTGCTTCTGTTTTTATTATTTTGGGATCTCTAGCTGTGAAGAAACTAATAACTAAAAATATGGCTAATGTTACAAAGGTTATCTTCATCTAATGATTTAGAAAACAGGTTTGGTAGGGTTAACCTTAGTTGAATCAGATTTTTTTTTTGTTGCTTATTTTTATAATTTGATTTTTTTTTATTTTCAATTTTTCCCTTTAATATCAAGTTCGTTCGAGAATTGAACTTTGTGGTTTTATTTAATTTATCCTTTTACAAAGTTATCCTGGTCTCATGACTAGATAGTGGATTTCGTAGTCTGACTTGGGTTGACTCGGATCAGTTTTTTTTATCTTTTTTTAATATTATTTATTTTTTAATTTCATCTTTCAATTTTTAATTTGTTGGGAATTGAGTTTTAATTTTAATTTTATTTTTTTATAAAGTTATCACATTCCCTTTTTTTGGCTTTATTATAAAACAAGATGATAGAGAACTTTTAAGAATATTAAAAAGATATCTTTTCATAATATTGGTAAATGTATATTTCTTGCCGTTAATCTTAGTCAATTGTTTTTGGTTTAGCTTGATTTATTTACCATCGTTGTTTTTTTTTAATTATATTATTAAATTAATTAAGTTTATTGAACCTAATGAGTCAATGACCAAGTCTCAAATTTTTCTTGTTTTTTTAAAAATGCTTGTATTGCCTCATTATTATTCTTTTTTTTATGTTAGTAAAAATTTGGTACAGCCCGTGCTAGGCATAGCACGAGACACCAATCTAGTATTGGCAAGATATGAGTGAAGGATAAAAGAGGTTTGTTCCAAGTTAAAAGACCAAAAACACCATAAATATAAAAAGACTCTTAAAATATTTAATTTTATTTCTCTATGCCTTCACTTGCCAAAATATTATTACAACTTTATATATATAAACTTGTGCATCAAGTATTCTCTAGTATAGATACCACTAGCTATTTGACCTGCTTTTCGCCACGGTTGAGATAATTCTTTTTTTAAAAAAAAAATAATATGCAGGCTTTTTCAAAGTGTTTTTTACAAAAAAAAAAAAGATCATAATCATAAATCAAAAGATATATGCATACATTTAATTAAATAAATCGAGAATCATCTATGCTAATAAATATAAAAAAAAACATTTGTATAATAATAAATATGTTGTATAAAATCTAACAGAAGATACATCTTAAAACTATGCTCTAATACCATTGTAGATTTTAAAAAAAAAAACTTACTAGTGATTTGAGAATTTTTTTTCTTGTCTCTAGATCAATTGCTTTAGTGCTACTTCGATTACTAGAACCAAAGAGATATTCAACAGTACAAACGTCTTTGTAAATTTTTTCAAGTTAATTCAGAGAATAAAAAAAGAGAGAGAAAGATAACTATTTTCTTTCAAAGAAAAAACTTGCATCTTAATATGAGTTATATTCGTGTATATATATAAATAAAGAACGGTTAGTTCTTTTAATAATTCTTCTAAATATGTTCATCCCTCGTTGGCTAATCAAACTTAACCTAAAAACCAACATTCTTAATTCTTCTAGATTCCCTCTCTGTAAAAGAAGAAACCAAATATTCTCGTACCTCCAAAAAATGATTATGACATTCATGTGTTACATTATCATTTTCTATTCACAAGGGTGATTGTGACGATGAGCAGAGGATAAATCTAAAGAAACTTAGGACTAGGCATTTAATCTTCAACCGATGACTATACTAAGAAAATGCAAATTAAGAATGGAGCAAATGTTAATTAAGCATTCAAGGTACAGAATGTTACCTCTGCAGACCATTTCCAGAATATCCCAAGTGTAATAGAATTATATTAAGCATTTTCATCTCCAGAATCTGAAGAGCATACTTCCTCTGGCTCAATTACTGAAGATACACTTGCATCTTGAATTGTGATGGGATACCTAATGCCAACCCCCTTGAGCGATTAAGATTTTTCACAAAATCAGAAGACACAAATGAGCACAATTACTTGATGATTAAATCTAGGAAAATCAAAAAATACAAATGAGAAATGTAAGGTAGTTTATTTGTCTTTATGTTAGAGAGATGTAACAGTGATACAATTCTTTATGTAAGATCTATTTCTAGTTATTTTATTAAGGATTTGTGTTCTTGTAGCTTGCTTAGAGAGTTTTCTTGGTTAAATTTCTTGATTATACTTGATCATTTTCTACAAGGAATTCAATTTTAGACATTTCTTTACTAAACATTTGTGATAATCTTAGACAACAAGAGTATTATAAGCGTTTGAGGACCAAATGTTTTTTAAAAAAATTATATATGATCTCAAATTCTGTTTTTGAAGCTGATAGTTTGTTTCATTAAATAAAGTATAAATCGACATCATTTGTCCCAAAGGCATAATTAAACCTAAAACATCAACAAGGACAAACAAAAAAAAAATTCATGAAAAAAAAATAACAAAAATCATTAAGCAAACTCAATATCTAACGTGACTAAACTTCTCAAAGCTTGATTCATTGATGGATTTTGTTTGAACTCCATGAAACAATCCAATATTTAAGTTTTAATATATTTAAATATATGTAATTCAAAAAGGTGTTATGGTACTTATAACATATAGATATGGATTATGTATGAATTAATATATTTAAATCTTAATCAATAAAATTTTGATATCTATTAAAAAAATTAAACTCACCCACTAGATTCATATTAATTGACACTTATGATAGAAAAATAAAAATATTGATATCAAATTGAAAAGGAAGAAAATATGAAGAAATTTTTTCAACTATATACTTCAAGTAGTCATAATTTCTAGACATGGGTTTATTGTAGAAAATTTTTAAAATTAATAAAAACTTCAAATCATAAGTAGTTTAAGTTACATATTGAATATTTTTTTGGTAACATGTAAAGTAAAAAAAAAAACTCATATCTTATACTAGATCAACTGTAACACCCAAACTTTTGGGTCAGACCCAAGCCCAAGTCATCCCAAACCTAACATAAGTTAACCTAGGTATATAAGGAAAAGTTGCAAGAGAATTATTGTTCTCTCTTTTAAGTCTTGTGGCCGCTGTGACCCTCTCCTCATCAAACCAAGAATTTCAGTTTTTGATCTTGAGTTTTGGGTTTAAAAAAAGTGAAAATAGCAAGTGATTCTCTCTCATGTTACTTTTAATTATGATTTGTTTATGGAATGATTAGAGAGAGGGAGAGAGAGAGAGAGAGAGAGATATTAGGGTTTATAAGGATTAGAAGTTTATGTTGTTAAGATTGATTTATGATTATTAAGGGTTTAATGTTAGGTGATTAATTAGTATGTTGTTAGAAATAAGGATTTGTGAGTTGATTTGTTTAAAATAATTTTTATGGGTAAAGAAATTCATTTTTACCTTGCTGGAAAATCTGGACAGAATGGTCTTGAGGTTGAAGATGACCAAATTTTATTTTGGTCCTTGATTTATGAAAATTTCAGTTTAGTCCCTAAAATTTGGAAAAATTACAATTTGACCCCTAAATGTATTTTGAGATTCTGGACAGTGTTATTATGAGGTTTAGTATGATGAATCTCAGTTTGATAATTGATTTGGAATATTTTCGGTTTGGTCCCTCAATTTTGGGAATTTACATTTTAGTCCCTAAACTTTATAAAAATTACAGTTCGGTCCCTGGTTCGTTCTAGACAGAATTAAGGATGGTTTATGGGTGAAATTTCAGTATGGTTATGTATTTACAGTTTGGTCCAGTTTTGGTAAAATTACGTTTTGGTCCCTGTTTTGCATAATTGTCGTTTTAGTCCCTAAACCTAGGAGACTAAACCTGGTTTTCTTTTATGCATTGGAATCTTTTATTTGTGTTGCTTTGAGTATATTTCGTATATTTATTGTAGGTTCTCCTAACGATCCTCAATAGGTTTTTCGGGTCTTTCATCTGATATTCCTTTTAATTTATATTCTTCCGGGTGAGTGGGATAATCTTTAATATGCATATATTATAAATAAATATGTATGTTGATTATACAATGAGTACTAGTTAATTTCTTGAATACATATATATGTTGCTTATTTTCCGAGTACTCATTTATTCTTGAACTTGCACTCGCAATCTATCAAATTAAATTCTATTTGATATGATATACATTTCTTTGATGATCTGTGAATATCTATTATGCCTTGATATGGAACTTGTCAGTAACTCCATGCTAACGGAGAGTAATTAGCCTATGTGCACATAGTATTCTGTATACCTAGCTGGTGAGAGAGGCATCAGCCTGTGGCGACTGATCATCCCACAGTGGTCACCTTTGGGTGTCATCTGGTCACCTTCGGGTTTCATCTGATCTCTGACATGTATTCCACTACGTTATGATAATATGTTTAGTATGTATATGTATATGTATATCAAGATAAATCACTTGCAAACTATTAATATCTAAAATGTATATTAAATATTATTCCGTCACTGAGTTGATTGAACTCACCCCTCATTCTTAATATTATTTCAAGTTCTTAGTTTCTGATAGTAGTGGACTTTGTTGAGTGCTCCTGCTTCTTCAGTTTTGGTCGGTATACCTTGCTTGTTTTGCGAGGCTTTCCTTTTAGTTTTGATTTGATGTCTTAGACACTCCACTATTACCTTGTTTTTAATTAAGTTTGGATTTTGACAATGTAATGAGTATTATGGATTATTGTTTTTGTTTTTAATTACTGATGAGTAGTTTTAAACTATCTTTTAGTTTCATCAGTATTGAATACTATAATATTTCTGAAGATTATGAAATGCTGCGTATTTTTGAATAACTTGTTCTTTTGATATGTCCGTTTTGAGGCTTAGCGTAGGTGGGGTGTCCTTTCGACACCGCTCCTCCGTTGCCGGTCACGAACCCAGGATTCGGGTCGTGACATCAACACATATCAAAGTTCTTCAAATTGTTCAAAAATTTATGATAGTATAGAAGTTCATTTATATATTATTTAATCCCTTATAAATTTAAGTCATTTGTCTTAATAAAATTATAAAATCAAATAAGACAATAGTATTTCTGTACAAATTTGAGAATAACTAAAAAAATAAATTCAATATACATCAAGAAAACAAAATATATTATATAATTATTTTTAATATTTAATCTAGAAATTGATTTTATCTTTATCAAGACCCGTTATTAGCAATAATTTTCCTACCTCCTCTCAAACATCCTTGACATTTCATCCTTCAATTTTTTTTTACCCTTAACACTTCACCTTTAAATTCTACCTCCTTCAATTTTTTCACCTCAAACCAAAGACAACCTAATTGTTAATTGTCAAGGGATCATGCGTTAAAAATATAGAAAAGTGACAAAAGTATATTGAAATGTTAAGGATGCACTCCAAGAAAATCCATTTTTGTCACCAAAATTTGGGATTAAATTATATTCTGAAATAGTATATTTACCATTATAAATTAGTTTCATCCTCTCAAATCCATTAGTCGAGTGGGATGGAAAACAAAAGGTCTTTCCTTTTAAGAAGATTGACAAAAGAGCAGAAATGTTGGTTTATGTTAGAAGATTCCTTCTCTTCAAAAGCTTAAAGAAAGAGAGGATAAAAAAATTCCTCATCGTTGTCGATCATCGGGTATGTTTACCTTTCTTTCATGCCAACTTTCCTTTCATTTACTTTTTTTCTTCCCCCTCCCACAAAAGAAAATCCATGGAAGCCCTACCATCGGTTCTACATCCGCGGTCCTAATTGTTGTCCACAAGAGCAATTGAAGATTTGTCACCATGTTGCAACAAACAAATCACACATAAATACACAAAAGCCCCATCTTCTATTGGTCGAGTCTAGCAGGACCCGACCTTACATGCTTCCTTTCTGTATCTTACTTTTCATTCCAAGTTGTATTGCTCCTTCCTAGAAACACTTCATTAATTAAAGTAAAAAATTCCTTCATTCTCCACCGCCAATTGATCATTTTAGTTTAAAATCCATTTTCCATCATCATATGTATTGATATATTTAGTTGAAATTTATTTATGCTTAGCACACACGCCTGTGCAGAAGACTCATCGAATAGGAATAGACATGGACAGCAGCAGCCTTCCCTGATTAATAATTCTAGAAATGCTAGCAATCCAACTGCATGACCTTCTTGTCGTAGCTCGGATAGGAAAAAGGGAGCCCACATCTGTAATCAAAGACGCATATATTCATGTAGGCACAGACAGACATTTGCCATAGGATCGTTGCTGAAGGAACCGAATATGAAGGAATCAGATACCTAGGAAATGTTCAGGCTAGCAACATCATTACCTGGCATTTGTCTTCTAGGAGACCGTTAATTGATGATGGAGACTCTTAAGGGTGTATGTCATGGTGGCCTAAAGGACTAATCAGAACAGAAATGTTTGGTAAAAGGAAATACATTTTGCTAGCCATACCTCTTTAACCTCAACATTTGGAGTCCTATTACACAGTAATAGTTCTGTAATTATGTTCTGTTCTTATTATTTTACTTTAATTCAGTGGCAAAGTCATTTACAAGCAATCTTGGCTTTCATTTGTGATCTAATGAAGGATATTACTTAAATCTAATATAATATGGTAATAACAAGAAACCTATAATAATAAAAAATACAGATAAAATTGTTGGAAGCAAATTAAGCACACTTGGATCTCTTCTTCCTTTGATGGACGCTATTCCAGAAAAATAAATTATGTTTACCTAAATGGATACTGTAAGAAAGTATATCTGAACATGAAGTGAGAAGAAATTCAACAATCATCTTCGAAGTGGAAAGTGAAGATTTCGTGTATCCACAACTTGAATGCCTATTTTCCAAGTAGAAAGGGCCGGAAATCACCAACTAGGTATTGGATCCGAGTTGACTTCTTCATAATCGATAATATGAAGAGGGTCCCAAGTTCCATGCCCTCTTTCTCCACTCTTTACTAGTCGGTAGGCCAGTCTAGTTAACAATCTAAGATGAACGGTTCCGTCTTCGGTTTTATAACTCTAAGAAAGGGGAAAGTAATTGTTTAGAAGGTGTGAGTGTGACCATTGCCAACTACATACACATGTGCATTCCTCTTTAGGCCAATCTTCTTTCCTTTTTTCTTCCTTCATTGATTCCATTCTGTTCCTTCAGACAAGTCAAGCTTTGGTAATGTTAATGTAATGTAATCGCACCAATTTTGTCAGCATCATAGCTCTTGCAACAAGACCCGAGGATGCTTGAGACAAGCACTTTAGATCACATTTTGCTTTACGTATAAAAGAAATGGAAGCAATTATTTAGGCAGAACAAGCTTATGCTCATGAAATATCCGATTAGAAATTTCTCATTTACCCATGTCCACATGACAAATATCCGACTGTAGTCTGAATCCTTTATCCCACAATCCCCTGACTTGGATGTTGTCTTTCCAATAAAGAAATTTATCAGCAGATTGCCACCAGTAGTAGCCCCACCGTATCTCCTATATATCCACCTCTTGCATGTGTCTCCTTCCAAGCTTTAATTCAACTCGTACAAAAATGAAAACTACTCAAAGCATCAAGCAGTTTTTTCTTCCAATCACCACTTTCTTGTTCCTAGTCTGGTGCAGAGTTAGATACCTTCTACCATCGCGTTCATCAAATAGATCACCTTCTTCCCCTGCCTTCGACCTCGAATCGCAATCGCTGGAAGCACTTGCACAGCTACCCCCACAAACCCCTCTTGCCACTAACCAAATATCTCAAAACCCAGAAACCCAACCTCCGCATTTTGATAACCAAGCCCCAGAAATGCTGCGACCGCCTCTTCAACCATTACATCCATCACTTGCACCACCTGCTTCTCCTGCCATTGACCTCGAATCCCAGTTACAAGAATCACAGGCACAACCCTCTGTTACCATTTATAATCAAGGATTAACTGAAACCCAAGAAACACAGCCCTTACATTCCACACCCATCAACACAGAGATATTGTCGCAAACAGCACAATCACAGGCTCCTCAACCTCGTTCTGCCATGGAAACAGAGCAACAATTAGCACCTCCAACACAACAAACACCTCCCCGTGCCATCAATCCACGACTAATCAATACGGTAGTTGTCAGGCAGATATCTGTAGAATGGCCTAATGTAATCATGGGATTCTGTTTTCAGGCAGCGATTCAAATAGCTCTCCAATACGAAACAACTCAACACTCCATACTCCCTGTTTTCTTCTACCTCCGTTCTTTTTCCATACTACTCACCTTTGCTTCCCTTTTTTTTTCACAGTTAATTAGCAACAGGTTCCCCGACACATCCAAAGTATTGGAGAAAGTTGCAACATTCCTTGCCGCCACTGCTTTTTTCACCACCATTGCAACACCATTGACCCTCGCCTTCAAATGAAATGCAAATAAATCTGTTAAGACTTTAAGCTGATACGCTTTGTGTTGCCACAATCTGCTTTGGAGAGTACGGTTGTCTCTTGCGACTCTTACTTCTCAAGAGAAATGTAAGGCAGTTGATTTGTGTGTATGCTGAGAGATGTAATAGTGATACAGTTCTTTATGTAAGATCCAGTTCTACTTCTTTTATTAAGGATTTGTGTTCTTGTAGCTTACTTCAAGAATTTTCTTGATTAGTCTTAATCATTTTCCATTGATTAATTCTCTACAAGGAATACAATTGATTAATTTAGAACATGGGATCATATGTGCGTGGTGTGCTTAAGTAACTGAGTGAATTGTACGGGACTCACAGATCTTGATATTCAATGCTAAAGTGTCTTTTGTATGGAACTTGTTGCGGTACTTGTCTAGCTGATGATCAAGGAATGATTATCGTGCCTTCAGAACATTGAGTTGGTGAATTTGGATTTAACTATCATGCCATAAAAATTGTTTCTGTTAAAGGATTAATAAAATATTTAGGTGTTATATATCTCTTTCACTCGCATGTGTGATCATCAAGTGCTTTCTAATTAGTTTGGTTAGTGGGTAAAACCTTGACTTGGTCCCACACGTATCTTCACCGAGGAAAAATCCATTTGGGTCCCTTGTAGTTTTCTATATTTTCAATTGTACTCCTATGTGTAGAGTTGATGAATTTCGTCTTAATGAAGAAATTGTAGACATTATTCATATTTGTGATTCTTCTAGACAATGAATAAAGATTTCTGAGCGCATGAGGACCAAATTTTAAAAAAGAGTTCTTTAGGATCTCAAATGTATTATTATTTGATAATATAAGAGTTTATTTATATATTATTTGATCAACTCACATCAAGATGTTTTAAATTATTCGAGATTTTATGATAGTATAAAGGTTCATTTCTCCCTTATAAAATCAAGTTATTTTTTTTAATAAAATTTCAAAATCAAATAATACAATAAAGTTTTGAGAATAACAAAATTAAATTCAATATACAACAAGAAAATAAAATATATTATATAGTTGTTTTTTTTTTATATTTGATTTTATCTTCATCAAGACCCATTAATAGCAATAATTCTCCTCCCTCCTATCAAGCATCCTTCAAATTTCATCCTTTAACTATTTTTTCCTTCAACACATCACCTCTAGAATCATAAATTCCACATTGGGTATGTCCTTTCTTTCATGCCGACTTTTTTTTTGCAATTACTTTTTTCTTCCCCAAGCTTAAAGAAACCCCACCATCGGTTCTTGTCTTGCTTATCATGGATAGTCGTCGGATCGTA
>Ga0325404_1002188_pt1 | contig 20921 bp, 8 predicted proteins | sample PopdelMetagenome_18_FD_205664 | JGI IMG/M metagenome (GOLD analysis project Ga0325404, IMG submission 205664) | Populus deltoides microbial communities from Bellville, Georgia, United States - Xylem-Control-R1 | ecosystem: Host-associated > Plants > Phyllosphere > Stem > Wood/Secondary xylem... | reverse complement strand
TAGCTTTTCTCCTCTCAAGTTTGGCTACTGAGTTGGCTCGGATTCTGGAAGTACACCAGTCAAATAATGGAAAGGATGGTGAGTGGTACAAAACATTTTAAAACCAGGATATTCTTTAGGTTTTAAACTTCATGTTTTAGAGCATGTTAAGATAACTCTATCAGGTTGTGAGAGTTGAGGACTTTGAGGAGATGTAATGCTAGGATGTGTTTGATGGAGAAATGAATTTGTCTCTACGCAGGAGTTTGAAGGATTCGCAGGAATGACAATATCATAGTCAAGAGAGAAGGGTAAAGAATATTTTTTTTGGTAAATGTGCTCAAAGAAATACTGTCTTTTTTAATTTTTTCTGTAATTAATATAACGTGGGCTGATCCAGCTTTCGCGGTCAGCCTTACAATTTGACTCTCTTTGAGCATTGCCTCGTCGTTGTCTCACGAGAGTAGTCAGGGCTTCTAATTTTATCGAACTTCTTTCCCTAAATTACACCTTCAAAAATCACAACCGTTAAATTTATGAAACCACTTGCAATGAACGAGATTGCTTGTTCATCATGACTTGAGGAGTTGCCGATTTAGATTTTAAATCTAACCCGGTTCGAGATTCGGGTTCTAGATTTTAACTAAATCACTAAATCATTCAAATCATTTTTTATAATCAAAACAGTATTATTTTAATAAAAAAAATTAATAGATTATAACCAAACCGGATTAATCCACCCATTTAATTTTAATTTCAAATTAATTAAATCCCGGATCAACCAATTAATATGGGCCGAGTTTCAAAAGGATATTTGCGGCTACTTATGTAAGTTGCTCTCTAATCTTGGTATTAGAGCTAATTAAACTGATACTTACTACTTTGCCACCACGCTATTTTTAAGCATAAATCTGTAGAAAATGACAAAATTTTACAGGGAGCCGGTGAAGAAGATTGGGATGGAAAGAAGAATTGTTGCAATGGAAACCCAAAATCCCCATTGCCACCCTTACGGAAAACTCATAAAGCATGTCTTGGTTTCTTCCACCCTATCTTTTGTTAAAATCTTCCTTAACTCGCTCCAAAAAGGCAATTGGGATTTGTCTGCCAGCAGATTCAACGGCAACAACCCGGAAAGAAAAAATTGCAGGTTAGAGACATGTATTCAGAGAAGTTAGGATGTTAATTAAACAGAGACAAATAAAAAAAATTAGGGTTGTTGTGAATAGTAATTCGCATAGATCAATTTGGGAGAGTAAACCTTAGGAACCCTTTCCTTAAAGAGACCCTGTAAAAGCTTTTTTTCTGACTTGGTATCAGTATTCATCAACTGTGTGATTAAGCTGGTCACTTCGACTTTCATTAAAAAAAAAACTACAAATCAAAACAACAATTACCATATATAAATATTTTACTTTCATTTTTATAATCTAATACTTATAATCGCTATTCTGAATCGAATATAATTAGGGTTACATGAACAATAACCCAGTAAAAATCAATTTGGTTTTTTCTTGGGTTTTGAAAAATATAATAATACAAGGGTTAAAAAAAGTCCAATGAGAAGGGGACAAGATCCCAACAGCTCAAGGTATAAATTGTTTCTTCTTCAACAACAAACATCACGAGAAACTAAGAAATCGAATAAAAAAACCTAGATTGATTTCGATCTAGAGTTGTCTTGAAAGAGAACATTATATAGGAGAGAAGTAGTTTCAAATGTCAGATACAAAGTAGGTGGTCTGTTGCGTGTTGTCTTAGCAAGTTTCTCATATATTATTTTTCAAGGGTAGAAGCGTTATTCTATATAACAAAAACTATAAAATATAATTTCAAAAAAAAAATCGAAATATCTTAAAAAAACCCCGTTAACAATAACTTTGAAAATAAATCTTTTCTAAATAAAATAAAAACAAATATTCAAACTATCAAATAATATAATTTAATCATGTTCATCAAGTTTTAAAAATTTTAACCTATTACTCGATCCATGTTTTTTTAAAAAAATTATCTTATTATTATTTATAATTCTCAGAAATCAGATAATACAAATATTATAAATATACTAATTTTTTTAGACACCCCTTTGCGAAATTCCGTAGTCCGAAGAACAAACTCTTAATTCCCAGGAAGAAATTCAATAGCATGCGATGGTTAAAAATTTGCATACCATTTCAACAAATTAATTTTTCATCCCTTTTACAAGGAACCAAACCAATCTTCTCAGGCTAATCCATAAAGAAAGTTCTTGATGTCAACTGTAAAAGAGGCTGCCTAGTCTGGGCGCCAGATACTATATTAATATCATTAGCGCCAGGACTTCCGCACCCCGTGTTAAAAAAATGCTTCTGGCAATTAAACGGGGGATCACACCACTCGCCCGTTCTCTCTTTCCCAAAAAAAAAAAAAAAAAAACAAATGAAATGAAGTCAATATTCACCACATCTGGATGCAAGGCGTGCCTAATCGAAGGTATCAGCAGAGGCAGCTTCACATCTTCTAAAAATTGTCACAAGACGATAATGACCGCAGCTCAAGCAATTTAACATCAAACTATTTGGGATGTTACTTTCAATCATGCACTAACAACACCAGAAACCCAGGGAACAATCAATGGCGCATTTGGGTGGGAATCTCTAAATGATTCAGAATACCTATCCTTGAAATTCAGTTTGGGCTTTTCTGCCTGCAATTTGACAAGATAAAATGTCATAATTGGATTAGTTAAAGAATTGATGAATTTTAGCTCATAATGAAACATTAAACCAATTCTTACATATTTTAGCCAGCACTCTTGATTTTTATGTTGATAGATATCCGGCGAAAAGCACCCTGTCTCTGATGGGCAATAGACCCATGTGTTGCATTTCTTTTCACCAGGCTTTGCATATTTTGCCTGATCTAGGCAAGCTTGACAGCAGTCAGCTGCACTTTCCTTATGGTGGGTAAGGCCCCATCTAACAGCAGCACCATCATAATCAGTATGAAGCTCGGCATGGCATTCAGGTGGAAGTGGCCTGCCAGGTAGAACTTCTTCCTCTGTAAAAAATAAGTAATAATTAAACCAACATGTATAAATTTGTTTCATCGGTAAATGCTTAGATACTGGCAACATGAAGAACAAAATTTTACCAACAGAAACCTCAATTTAATTACCAGGCTCTTCTTCACCCTCAGGCTTATCATCGTGTTCCTGGTGAATTACTTCAGCAGGTAACCAAAGGCCAATATTTTCTGACAGCACAGCCCAATCAGACTCTAAGGCTCTTACTAGGATACCTAAAAACATTCAGGAACACGCGTGAGCAGCAGGGTATGGGAAACGAGGATTTAAAGTGCTTCCTACAGACACAAATATAATTGGTCCTTGAGGCCATTACATCAGAGATTTAAATGACACCAAACCACACCCTTCCAAGGACAGAAGCATACCAGCTTCCTCTTTCAAAATAGATGAAGTCAGCCCCTCTGTTTCACGGGCCAACAGTTTGACCTCTTGCAGTTTTTCTTTCCGCCACTTTTCAACAGCATCTGTTTACAAAAGAAGAGAAGAACAAAGATAAGTGGCAAGGTACCAGCACAGAGAAGGTCAAAAGTCATAGCTCTTATGTTACATGTCCTATATATATCCATCCACATTGATTGGATAGTTGGATGACCCTATTGTAGGCAAGCGAGCAATAAACTTCTGGAAATCATTGTTTAATGTTGCTAAAAATAGTGAAATGTCAGGAATGAGACTGGAAATACGATTAAAAAGAAGCACTAATCAAATCCTGATACAACCAGGACTGGGTGGTTATCAGCTAAGTAAATTATAACTGAACAGAAAAATGATGTCAGTCCAAAATCATCCTAACAGTACACTTGAACTCCATGAGGCAGGAAGTCACCATTTCAAGTAGAGATGTCTTCATGCATGACAAAATTGTCAAAACATCCAAAGAATCCTTGGATAATTCTACATCGAAGAGCATGAATATGGCAGAGATTAAGAAATAGAAGAAGAAAAAATTTACAGCTTTCAGAAATAACAAATGGCTGAAGTTTTCCATGCCAAACATACCCTCAATCAAATATTATCAGTCAACAAAATGTAAATTCCAAATGGTAGCTTCTGAAAATTCTTCTTTCTTTTATCCAACTTCCAAGCTAACCATGGAGCTAATAAAATACAAAGAGATGTATAACAGACCAAGCCCACAAATATCATTCAGCACCATTACAGATTCCTTCCTTCTCTATATGGAATCATGGGGCATGATGTCCAAGGTTTCAAGAAGAACCTTATGAACAAGATTCAAAGCATAACATCAGCCTAAAGCACCAGAATTTCAATGCATTATAATTTTTTAATTGAAAAAAATTAATAGCAATCAGATGGGCTGTCTAATTTCAAAACAAGCAATACCTATTTGATTATGAAAAACTTATAGCTAACAAGTAGAATTACAACATTTTTTGACAGAGAATTTACTTTTCTAGTTTGCTATTGACAGCCAATGTGTCCCCATGTAAGAAATTAGGAACAAATTCTGTGAGCATTTGCACTGTAGTAGTTTGGGAGTGAAGTAGGAAAAAAAAGAGAGGATGTCGGCGATAGAAAAACCAAAAAAGGCCACAGATCCTTAAATCGTCAAGAGGCAGCAGAGGAATAATGCTGCAAATAGAGGTCATGATGTTTGCAGTTGTGAGACAAGAGACATGGAAAAAATATGGTAGCAACAGTTATGACGATAAATAAGAGGCCTCAGGCGGTAAAAATGTCAGTGTTGGCATGGTGCTAATGATAGATATGGTGGATTCATGGCATGGAGGTGAGCGTGGTAGAGGCATCAGGTTCTGGTCATTTTAATATTAATACAAAAAAATGGCACTTGTTTCATGAAAGCAAACAAAAGTAGCTGTGACTTTACAAGAGAGACAGCATGGGAGATATAGCTGAGTTAGGGTGGATACGGGAAAAATAAAAATAAAAGTAGCATGTTATAGTTGATGGAGGGGACAGAGTTTAAAGTCGTAAACCACCATGTTTAAGCACTTCATAGAAAAAAAAAAACCAGATAAATTGATACATACATACAAACATACATGTGTGTGTATAATGGTGGTAGCAAGCTCCATTGAATTCTATACTCCTTGTACAACAGTAATAGGATCTGCTAGAAATCAAAACCGAGAATGGCAACATATTAAAGAAGAAAATATACCTCCTTTCCTTTGTTTTCCATCATTGTAATACCAATATTGGTTGGGGGCATAGGCCCGTCGTAACAAAAACTAATATTCAGTAGATTTGAGCACTCATCTTCTGTTTAGTTAAACAAAATGCAGTCAAGCAGATGTTGTATGGAAGAGTGAGCAACAACAAAGAAACACCACTCTTGCTGTTCACTAATTCCAGTGAGACAGCACAGAAAAATGTTTTCTGGTTCTCCGCATTATACCAAATTAGTTGTTGTTTGATGAATAATACACGTCAAATGCGCTGAACCTTCAAGACTCGAACAAAGCAAGTGTTCAAACCTATCCTAATTGCATGAATCAATTTGAAATAGAATAGGCAGTTGCAAAACAAAACGACATGGGATTGAAAGATGAACCTACTTCTCTGCTCACTGATATTCGCATTCGCATTCAAGCTTCTCAATCTCTCCAGAATCTCATCAGTTATTTTATTCTTAACCTCTTTTGGCAATTCAATCACCGTTTCTTCTCTGTTAAACTCTTCCTTAAGTTCCTTCACCTTTCCAAAAACAGAAAACACTGAATTAAAACACCAACATCCAATGAAGGAATCCAGAGCTCATATTAATCACACAATAACTGAAAAACCTAAAAGGAAATTCTTACAATTTTAACAAGCTCTAAAGGTTCTTTCGCTCTTCGAATCCGAATTGATTCCTCCATTTTCCTAATCTGATCTGGTGTGTACTTTACAACTACAACTACAACATAATAATAATAATAATAATAATAATAATAATAATAAAGAAAAAGGAAAGCTCGAAAATCAAATAAACCGCTTCAATAAAAAAAAAAGGGACCTAAAAAACTTGGAGAGTTAGTTACCTCTGTTAAAATCATTATTGGAGTAGAGATAAAGGGAAGCATATAGAGAGCGAAGAACATAAAGAGCAATAAAAATGTTAATAGAGCAAACAAAGAGAGTGGTTCTCTTGTACGAACATCCCCATTTCACTCCTCTCGCCATTTCCTCCTCCTCCTCCTCATCCCGCCATAATATCCAATTATTCCTCTTTCTTCTATTAGATCAACCGATAGATCGCGCTGCAACCAAGTCGTGTTTTTTTTAAAAAAAAAAAATGCAGTAATGAGTTATTTTTGTGCTCTTTTTTTTTTAATAAAAAATAAAGACCGTTTTGGAGGGCGCCGATGAGATCGGGATTTGACTATAAGAAATTAATACAAGTGACTATTGTTTTCTTTCTTTTTATTTTAATGGCTGGTTAAGAGTTAGCTTCATAAATGAACTCCGTTTTGCTGACTCTGGAGCCTGGGCTAACGTGCGCCCTTGTGGTTAGGTTAGCGGCTAAAAGATAGGAGGATGCATTTGTGTTGATCAATGCGTGCTGTCGCTGTTTAAAATTTAAATATTCTTATCATATGATTGATTGATGGACGGATTTATGAATTTGGTGTATTTCGAGGGAGAGCAATTGGTATTATATAACAACTAAATATTTACATATAATTACAAATACTTACATTTCTAATTTTAAAAATAATATTGTCACCATAAGTACTTCGTTTCTTGAAAGCAGTTTGAAAACAATTGTCTGAACAGCTAAATAATAGCTTGGAAGGATATTGTTAGAGCACTTGTTCTAGTTCACAAAAGAAAAGAAAAGAAAACTTTATTATTTTTTTTATTTATAAAATAAAAAATCATGTATTAATTCTTTTTATTATCCATTAGACAACATCCTAAAATAACACCCAAAACACAATTAAGCATAGATGTATTAAAAATTTTAGCTCTTGTTAATATAAATAGTGATGTGGTTATTTAATTATTAAAACTATGATATTATATTAAAAAAATATTTTCTACGGATTTATTTTACTATGTTGAAATACAATTCACAAAGGATCAATTATAGATTTAGTATGAATCTAGTTAATTGATGATATATAGGACTCGAATTCAAGCATAGAGAGAGGAAAATGAACTTCTTAACTATTGTGCCTGCCAGGAGGTTGTAGGCATTTTCTTTCTGCACTGATCTTGCCATGTACCATTATCGATAGCAGATGTTCTTGAAGGACAGAAAATAAAAGTAAAAAAAAAAAATAAGAAGAAAATATCAACATGAACGTTGTCTGTCTCCAGATTTCGCATTTCAAGCATTAAACAAATAAATCAAACCACTTGTTTAAAATTCTTCAATGTCTGATTTTTCATGAATTTTAAAAATAAAAAAAACTTAATATAAATTTTTTATATATATAAAAAAACTATTTACCATGAATATCATTTATTTTGATGATCTAAATTAATATTAATGATATTTTTTTATTTAAATCTAATGATTTTTTTCCTCTCTCAATTAGAAATTAAAAACTAATCAAATAAATTTTTATAATAAAATAAAATTAAAAAAATATTAAAATACTAAAATTATATAATTTCCATGATTCTTAAAATTTAAAAATCAAAATATATTTTTTACGAAACTTATAATATGTTATCCGTGTTATTTTTGTTTTTATTTTTTATTTTAATAAAAAATCAAAATAAATTAATTTTTAGTTAGAACTAAATCATTAAAAAAACAAAATTTAAGAATCAAAATAAAAAAAAATATAAAATTTTAGGCACTCCATAATAATATATTATAGAATGAACAGTAAATTAATGTAAAACACACGTTTTGTATAGTAATACTTAATGATTATACATTTGCTTTTATTTCTTTAGATTGGATCTTAGTTGTCTTTAATTTTTTGGTGCCCCATAAGTTAATCAGCAAGGCACACTGATCATCGAAGTCCATTGATAGAGAACTGAAAGCTGTTTTCGAAGGGGGCATGAAGGAAATGTGGGGATTTGGAGGTAGATATTATTGGGGGAGAAGGGAAATGGAAAGAGAAGGGATAGTGGTGGTTTTTGCTTGGATGTCTAGTCAAGAAAGACATGTGAAAAGCTATGTTGACCTTTATGGGTCTCTTGGTTGGAATTCCCTTGTCTGTCACTCTCAATTTCTCAATATGTAAGTTCGGTTTTTTCCTCTGAATTGGCTGTTTTTCGCTTGTTTAATGATATTGGTTTCTGGGTTTGACCGGGTTTATAAGAATTCGATGTTTTGTTTTTGTTGAATTTTGGTTTCTGGGTTTGACTGGGTTGGTGCTCATATGTTTTTGGATGATGCTGAACTGTAGTTTTTGTTGAATTTTGTTACTTTATATAGTGAAGCATAAGGTTAAAATGGAACCTTAGCTAGATAGGTGGAGCTGGATCTTCTGGTTCCCTTTAATGGTCCTAATATTTCTGATAACGGATGATAGCTTTATCTGAAAGTGCTAAATGGGATCTGGTAGTTGAGACAAATCAAGATATAAGCCTGTTTGTTTTACATGCTAGGATTGACTTCTGCATGCTCTCTGTAAAGTTTTGTGTTTTCCTATATGAATGACATGTAACATCTGAGATAATATTCCATGATAAAAAAAATGTTTACGGCAGTAAAGCTTTGTATTCATTCCTACATGTGCACAATCAGTTATAATTTTAAACCTGGGGTGTAATGTCTATAATAATCTGTTCAGGTTCTTTCCTGAGAAGGCTGAAACTTTAGCATTTGACATCCTCAATGAACTTCTTGAGGTCAGTGCTATTCTACGTCAAATCCTCCGATGCATTCAATTCATTTTGCTGGCTATATTTTATGTGGCTACATTCTGGTACAACTTCACCTGCCTCAACAGTTTTAAACGAGATCTAGTATTTCCTTTGTACTCCACATATCTGCTTTGCTTTAAATATGACACTCTCCCTGAGGAATAAGCCGCTGATTTTGTACTGCTCTAACTTGAAATCTGTCGAGTTTAACTGTTGGTTATCTTGTAATTTGCTTGCATCATTTTTAAATATTGCAGGAGCTAAAGATAAGGCCATACCCTATAGTCTTTGTGCCCTTTTCTGATGGTCCCAAAGCTTGCTTGTACAAGGTTCTCCAGGTAACTACCTCATATGCCCCTGGGTAATTATCAATGATGGATTTTAACCCCTCTTTGAGTAAGAAGCAACCCCAGTTTCTTTGGATGAGTGAACACATTGTATTTTCCCATTGCAGATCATTGAGGGAAAGTGTGAAGTACAACTGAATCCGGTATGTCAGTCTTTAGCATGAGTTTGACTTCCTCTTTGTATACGTGGTGAAAGCCATATGTTCTTATATTTTCCATTGCTCAGTTTATGCATTTGACGCCCATTTCTGTTTCTGTTTTGTTTAATTCCTTTTTTCCCGTCTATCTATAGGATGACTGTCAGCTGGTCAGAGACTGTATTGCAGGCCATATCTATGATTCTAGTCCAGTGGATTTTACGAGTGATCTGGGGAGACGATTTGTTGTTCACCCATCTGTTCTTAAAATGTCTCATCTGCCAAGAATACTATCCTGGATGGCAAATGGAATTAGTAGCAGTCTTGATGCTCTCTTCCTGAACAGATTTGAATCACAGCGTGCTGAGTATTGGCAGACTCTGTACTCCTCTGTTGTAAGTACATAATAGCGTATTTCTATAAATTATGTTGCGCTGCGTCTTCTCTTTTTGGCATCTATTTAATTTAGTGTCACTTTATTGCAGAGCATGGGAGGGCCATATCTAATTTTGTGCTCAGAGAATGATGATCTTGCTCCGTATCAAGTCATTTGCAATTTTGCTCAAAGACTAAAAGAACTGGGTGGTGATGTAAAGCTTGTGAAAATGAATGGCTCACCTCATGTAGGTCTGTTCCTAACTACAGTTAAATGTTCAACCAAGACATTCTACAAGCCACGTTGTTTGCAAAAACCTATTTTGGTGGGTTGCTTTGAATATCACTTGTATAATAAAACCAAATGGAGTTGTTTGATTTTTTTTATTTCTGGTTTGAGGTACCCGTGCAAAATTTAGTTCAAGCTTTTGTAGCTTGGTGCTTTGAGTGATGCCACCGGTATCTTTTTCACTTGTGGTTTAATTCTTGAAAATCCCTTCGATTCCCATTACAGTCAATGTTGTGATGGCCATGCTCCTTTTTCTACTACACAATCAATATATTATTTTGAGACAGCAAATGGATATTCTTTAATTGCAACAAGTGCTGTCTTTTCACATGATTGCCTTTTTAGAGTTCTTAGATTGTCTCTATGCTTCTCCTCTCCTTTGTACTAACATATTCAAGTTCTCTCTGTATGAATTGTTGTAGGTCATTATCGACTTTATCCTGTTGACTACAAGGCTTCTGTCACTGAGCTCCTTTGTAAGGCAGCTGCAATTTTTTCCCAGAGAATTCAACGACTTGAAGAAGAAAAGATGGGTTTCGAAGGGACACATGATCAGATCTCTGAGCCAATTAGTGACCTGAGGAAAGCAACTGTTAATCCACACCATAGTTTTCGTGGAGTTACTTTTGCACCAAGTGATCATTTCTTTACGCCAAGCTCAGTTGAGTATTACGAGGGTAGAGATGTTGAGTCCTTGCAAGATGAACACAAGGAAAGTTTGGTTCATTTGCGAAGCCCTCCAACTATCAATCCACATGGAGTGCTTAGTCAAATCCTTTTCGATGTGTGTGTTCCCAAGAATGTTGAAGGTTGGGATTTCAGGTCATCAGCTTCCATGAACAGACACCCACTTAATCCCTCGCGAAGGCATGCTCCATTTAATCCAATGAAATGTATACGCCGTTCAAGACTGTAACAGTAGTTATCACTGACATCCTAGAGGCAAGATCGTTCGTGTGAGTATGCGAGATTCAAATTTGGCGTGAAGCCTTGGCTTTGAGTTTCCAAGGAGGCAACACTTCCTTCATCCTAAGAGAATAAACGCGAGAGCCAAGGGGTGTGAGCTTGGAAGTGTAGCATCCGTATAATTTCCCTGTCACCTGTCTAAGTGTACAGTAATTTTGAAAAGAATAAAGAAGAGATTGAATTTGCTGAAGTAATTCTCATTGATACTGAACCATGAACCATGTACTTATAGAGGGAGTCTGCAATTGATTTCTACGAGTCAGGAATCAGTTGCTGCATTGTAGCTTATTCAGCGACATGTTAGGAATTATAATAGAAAGTTAATAAATACAGATCTGCTATTCTATATATGCCTGCTATTCTATACATGGAAGGTTTGATTTCGTAACTAATTTTACTTGCAACACTTCAATTTAATACGAAGTTCGTTAGTTACAGCTCGATCCACCTACTCATGCCACATAGTCATTCCATGTCAGCGAAAAGATTTTCTTCCTTCTCTTTTCATCCTTCTTGTAATGAAAAATCCTTAAAAATCACAGTCCACCTCCATCCCTCCCTCTCTGTCTACAAAACATTCAACCTCCATCTCCTCCCTCTCTATGCTGAACACAAAAAATAAGAGACGCCCAGAAAAATCACAGCCCACACAGCACCACCCTCCTCCCTCTCCAAGACTGCTGGGAATATTAAAGGAAAATCTGCAAATCTATGAGTAGTATTTCTCCTGAAAATCCAAACCAAAACTCCAAAATCTAAGATTGCTGGAAATTTTAAGGGAAAATCTGGAGACCGAGTTTCAAGGAACAAATTTATGTCTTCAATTTGTAGTGAAGCACTTTTTCTAGCCATCTCCATTTTGTAATTTGCTTGACAATTGACACTACCACATTCTTCGTTTTCAATGAAATTCAAGAATCCTGCGTTGGTTACAATGCTTTGCAGAAACAAGTTGTTTTCAAGTATGAAACAAATTGTACTATCTACAGGTTGATGCAGTAGCTAAACTCTTAGTGGACAAGTGTTATAATTTCTTGTTTGTCATTTGATTTTCTTTTCTCTTGAGAAAATTGATACTTGGTTTTTCTTCTTAAAAAGAAAGAACAGGAGCTTCAGTCTAAATAAACATAAAATCACAAGGAGCATGGTCAAGGGATCTCTATCCTAATTACATCCCGATATATAAATCAATAATAATAATAATAATAATAATAATAAAGAAACTCTAAACCACTGGGAGGGGGCATTGTGGATGAGTTCGCTGTTTTTTTCCATTTTGCCCCTCTCAATACAAAAATAAATGCTATCTATAAGGGTATATAATCTTTTCATAGGGACACATTTGTATTTCAAACATACAATAGGGGCACAAAGATTTTTTGCATTTTATTTGAACAATAGTTATCAAAATAACCTTTTAGACCAAAATAAATAAATAAATAACAATACCAGATGGGATAGATCAAGACCAGCAATACCCAGGTTGGATATGGGCATCGAAGAAATCAGTGGTTCGGAGATATTTACATAAAGATTGAGGTTTTTCAAGGGATTTTGGAATATCTGAGGGTTTTGATTAGGTAATAAAAAAGGATGGGATTTAGGATTTTCGCAAGCTAAGAGAAGATGTAGAAAGTGAAGGGCTTTCTGGGGTTCAAGGGAAGATTGTAGAGTATTGTTAATAGTTGAGGATTCTTTTTAGAGAAGAAGGATGTTGATGCTCTGTAATTATAATATTTAAAGATAATATTTTTTTTTTTTTTTTATGGATTGTCGAGATTAAAATACATTTATCGGTCATTACTCGGTCTTGTAGTAGCTCGCAGCGATTTTCTTGTTAAAATGTTGATTTGATATGCATGAAAATAGCCGGGATACCCGCGCCAAACTGCGTGCAGGATTCCAACATTAATATATTTGGCAATATAATAATGGTTTTTTTAAAATAATTTTTATGATAAAATATATATTAATAATATTTTTTATTTTTTAAAAATTATTTTTAATATCAACATTAAAATAATTCAAAACATACAAACCATATTATATTTTAATTAAAAAAATATTTTTTAAAAAAATATAGTTTGGACCATGTTTCCAAACAATTTTTTTTTTTTCATAAAATTTTTTAATTAAAAACTAAAAAATAATAGTTGCTGTTTTATAAAATGAATAAATAAAATATATAAACTGATAAATTATAATTTGAAAATATATAGAAAAATATTGGAAGTAAACGACATATCATATAGATCTTTAAGACTTCGTTTAAATATATAAACTGATAAATTATAATTTAAGTGATTGTGATTAGTGTTATGCTTAAATGCACAGTTTGGCCCTTCACTCCTTATGCCTTTCCCTGAAACCAAACCAAACCCAACCCAACCCTCCCTGAGAAGAGACTATGAAGGCGCTGGTGACCGGTGCATCCGGTTACTTAGGCGGTAGACTCTGCCACGGCCTCCTTAAACAAGGCCACTCCGTCCGCGCCTTGGTCCGTCGCACCAGTGACATCTCCGAGCTTCCTCCTCCCTCCAGCGGTGGAGCCTTCGAACTCGCATACGGTGACATTACCGACTACCAGTCTCTCCTGGATGCCTTCTCTGGTTGCCAAGTCATCTTCCACGCTGCCGCTATCGTCGAACCCTGGCTTCCAGATCCTTCAAAATTCTTCTCCGTAAGCACATCGTTGACTTCAAAATTTTTCACTGAATTGATAAATGAAAAAAAATGAAATTAATTGTTGTGTTAGGTTAATGTTGAAGGATTGAATAACGTGCTACAAGCAGCTAAAGAGACAGAAACAATTGAGAAGATCATATACACGTCGTCGTTTTTCGCACTTGGTTCCACTGATGGACATGTTGCTGATGAGAGCCAAGTAATTGAGAATTATGAAGTGTTTCGATTTTAAGATTCATTAATTTTCCCGAAATTTGTTCGAGTTTTTGTGATTACAGGTGCATTGCGAGAAACGTTTCTGTACGGAATACGAGAGATCAAAGATGACTGCTGATAAGATTGCTTCACAAGCTGCGGCAGAGGGGGTGCCGATCGTGATGCTTTATCCTGGTGTTATTTATGGTCCAGGGAAGCTCACTACTGGTAATATAGTGGCTCAATTGGTAAGATTCTTTTCTGTTTTCCTTATTCATTGAATTTTAAATTTTTATTTGATTGTTGAAATCATAGTCGTAGCTTGAGGTTAGTTGTATTCTTTTCTTGTTTGGTTATCCTTAGATGGTTTATGATATATCAAAGATGATATTGATTTAGGTTAGAAAGTGGTAATTGTATTGCCGTAATGGTATTGAAAATCACTGTTGTCTGACTCTGTTGCTGTCCTTGTCATGTATTTTGTTTGGCCAGGAGAAACGCTTTTAATAAAGTGGGAATGGTTTGCTAGGTGATATTTGTTAATTTTGATGTTCTTCATCCAAGTCTGTCAAAGTTGTGCTTCATTCTTTTTTTATTTTGGTGATTATGCATTTTTTTCTTTGCATATTGGATTTGTTTTTTGCACATTTGTTGGAATACATGCTACGTATATAGCTGGGGCATCTACTTTGATGAGATTCTATTTCGTTTAGTCTCTCTGGTTCATGATTTTCTTACAGGAATTTAAACATGTCCTTACTATAGTAATATATGCACATCACTTCTTTTTTTTATGCCTTGGTGTCTTAATGCATTCTTGGAATTCATTGGAGATCCCACCTACTTCTATACTTTCTTGGTTTTTGGGGTCATTACCTTCAAGGCTGCATTGTTGGTTTTTGGCATCTAAATGAGGATAATCATTTAATGGGGGAGCCTTCCCATGTCCAGCGAGAGACATTTTGTGCCATAGCGTGTGTATCTGAACAACATATTTTCTCAATTAATAACAGAATTTAATGTTTCATAGCTTTGTAATCTCAGCTCATTGAATGCTTTGCTGGATGTTTGCCAGGATATTTAGGCTATGGGAATGATAAATTTTCCTTGTCCAGCGAGAGACATTTTGTGCCATAGCATTTGTATCCGCACAATGCATTTCCCAACGAATAACAGAATTTAATGTTTCATAGCTTTGTGATCTCAGCTCATCGAACGCTTTGCTGGACGTTTACCAGGATATATCGGCTATGGGAATGATAAATTTTCCTTTTGTCATGTTGATGACCTGGTAGATGGTCATATTGCAGCAATGGACAAAGGTAGACAAGGTGAAAGATATCTACTTACAGGAGAAAATGCATCCTTCAAGCTTGTTTTTGATATGGCTGCTATTATCTCTGAAACAAAAAAGCCAAGGTTTAGCATTCCTTTATGCATAATTGAATCTTATGGATGGTTATTGGTTCTTGTTTCTCGACTTACAGGAAACCTTCCTCTCATCAGTCCCCCGGTATGCCCCATTGCTTTAACCACTCAGTTCTGATCCTGTTATTCGTTTGGTGTATTTTTTTTTATCTATCGAGTTGGCTATCGAGATAATTCTTTTGATATCTGACTCTATACTATCTTTCTACGAGCAGACTGTACATGTTCTAAGACATCAGTGGGAATATTCATGTGAAAAGGCCAAGACAGAGCTAGGTTATAATCCTCGGGGCTTGGAAGATGGACTGAAAGAGGTCCTTCCATGGTTGAAGAGCATGGGGGTGATCAAATACTGAGGAAAATTGCTTGTTGTAACATGTGTTGTGCCTTGCACGGGTGAGATGTTAACTAGTTAGCGGGTCCGCTTAAAAAATATGATTTGCGTTTAGTTAAATTTAAATTCAATTCTTAATTATTTTGTGGGTTTTTTTTAAATTTAATGTATATTATAGATTTTACTGCCATATGTGTGTTTTACACTTATAGTTTAAATATATCTTGATATTTTCTATGATACTGAGATAATAAATTTGAGATTAATACCTAATTGATACATGATTGTGGCATGTCAAGTAAACTATGATACTAAAATAATAAATTCGAGATTAATACCTAATTAATATATGATTGTCATATGTCATGTAAATATGTTATAGCAAGTTAACATTTCTGATTTAACTCATGTTAGAAAATAATGCAAATTTTGGATGACTGGTTTAGCTATTTATCAATAATTGACTGAACCTCGAAAACGGATAATTCATTTATTTCAATTTAAGAGTTTTATAGATTTTTAAGACAGGACTAGAAAAATTTTAATCGGAACCTTAGAAATACCCGTGCATCTTATGAATATTTGATTAAAAAAATCAAGCTTGTAATTTATTATTTATTTATTTAAAATTTTATTTAAAGAGCCTGGTATTGGAATGGGTCTTTTCATGGTTATTAAACCCAGTACAAAGCCCGGGTTGGGCAGATTATTTCGGGTTAAAACTACATTGTCTAAAAAAATTGTCAAAAAATCAATAGGTTTGGACCTGTTATGTGGTCAAACTTGCTTAATTTTGAATTGATTTTTTTAGACTTGGCTTGGGCTAAGAGGTGGTTGGTTGAGTTTTGGATCAATATGTTAGCTTTGAGTTTAAAATACCGTCTTCCCTTGTTATTTTCTAATTGATTGTTAAATCTTTTTTAAAAAAACAAAATGTGCATTGATATAATTTTTAGCATTAAGTTTCATTTATCCAAATTTAATTATAAATCTATGCGCACAATGATGGAATTAAGCAATAACAATTGCGACATGTGGAAGAATTATTGTCAACTTTGAATATATTAAATTGAAAATGAATTATCTAATATACTAAAACAATTAGATTTCTTGATGGTCCTTCCTTCGTGTAAATAATGAAGTACCTTCCCAATTATTTTTGTTTTCATTTTCACATTTGTTTTATTCTCAAACTTTTTTTTTCTTTGTTGAATTTTTTTATGGTCTATTAGATATTAGATGAGATTAAGTTTAAAATTGTGATAGAAAGATCAAATTAGAAAATAGAGGATTGAAATGTAAAATATAAAGAAAACACATGACTAATTCCAAATATGCGACAATTTTCATTTTGATCTAGCAATTTATTTTGTTTATTTTTCAATCTTTGATTTAAAAAAAAAGAAAGAAATTCTTAAGAAAACTGCTGAAGAGATAGAAAGTTATAGGTTGTCATGATTTCATCAACCAAAATTATCAAGCTTTGTGTTAAATGGTTCCATTCGATGAGATAAGTTCGATGATAATGATTTTTCACTGTAAACATACTTGAAAAGGTAGATCGGACTATTTAACTTTATTTGATTAAGTTGATTTTTGTTTTTCAAGTGATTTTAAGGGTATTTTGGAGTTGATAAGTAATTTATGAAAGCTTATATTGTGTTTTAAAAGTGTTTTCAATATAGTTATGAAACTCGACCTGGCGGGTTGACTCAGGACTTTTGGCATCTATATTGATGACTTCTGTAAACCCCTAGAAAATAAAAAATTAAAAATGAATAGAAATAGTTTAAAATAATCAAAATGAGTGTTAAGAATAACATGAAAAAAAAATATTGGGGTGAATCCAGTTAAAAAAACTATAACAATATCATCATGAACCGGTAATAAGCTTATAAAAGAACTAAATGATAAAAAGGTAAAATAAATATATTCTGACATGAGAACTTAGTGGAATGATTAATATGGTATGTGTAAGGAGGCCACATGAAAATTTGAATTTTGGTACAAAATTACCAACCAACTAGTTTTATGCTATAAGTATAACTCTTAATCTGATCATTGAATCAGACTGAAATTTTACATGGAGTCACATAATATATTTTCTTACCTTGAGTTAAAATTTTAGAGGAATCGAAGTTCGGTAAGTCTTTGCAAGAATGTTAGTTGGACTAAAATATATATATAAAAAAACATGGGTTAACTAAGGGGTAAAATAGTCATTTAAAAAAAACAATCTAGCCCTCCTTATTCCTTATATCCAGAGTGAGCTACTAGAAAATGGAGAAAGAAAGAAAAGAAGAGAGAAAAGCTAGGTTAACATTAAAAATCCTTTAGAGTAAATATAAATTTTTCATGGAGGGTGATGAAATGAGAAATTAACATCATCTAACATGAAATCTAGAAGGGGAAAAATCAACTCGGAAAGATAAAAATAAGAGAGAGAAACTCATAGTCAAAGAAAGAGAGAGAGAAGAGGTGTGGAAAAATCTTGACTGGTTAGCATTTGAAACTCATTTTATTGCCTGGTAAGAAGTTTCAAACTCATTTAAATAAGTTTGAGTAAAATAAATAAATTTAATGTTTAATTCTTGAAATAAGGTTCTCAATGGTAAATTGGGGTTTGGCGTACTTGTTTAATTATGCGTGATTGATTTATATTGATGTGTTAGTGACCAATGAAAAGGTATAAGATTAATTTACTTAATTGTTATGGGATTATTAGTAAGCTTGATACAAGTACATTGAAGTATATAATGGAAGTTATATGTTATTGTTGTGTTTTAGGACAAGTAAGATATTTTTATTTTTTATAAAACAATTATATATGCAGTTTTTTCAACGCATTTTTATAGTTTAAAAAATTTATATTTAAATAATTTTTTTATGCATACCTGTAATAAAATAAATCGAGAATTATGTGTGCAAATAAATAAATAAAAAGTTATTAATGATACCAAAAATAAAACTTGAAAAATCGAGAGACATATGTAGGTCACGATATTTAATCTCGAAAGACGAGATATTTATCTGATTGTATTTGCTAAATTTGTTTATTAAAATAATAATTTTCTCTCTCTATCACCGAAATCCAACGATCTCTTTCTCTTCTCTCTCAACTAGGGACTAAAAATAACAAAAATAAAATCTTATACCAAATTAAATTGAAAAAATATTGAGGTACGTAAATTGTATAAGTTGCATGATTTTTAAAGTTTAAGGATAAAAAAAAATTAGTATTGAATTGTTACTTAATTTTGTACGTTTGTATTTTGTTATTGTATAATTAAATAAAAATAAATTTATTAAATTTAATAAAATTTATGATACAAATTATAGGTTATTTACCTTTACCCGTTCCTCTAATACGTACACCAGGGTCTTAATATTTTTTATATATATAACGAGTTACATGCCCCGGGCGATGCCGTGGGTCAATTATTTTTTGCATTTTAAAAATAGCCAAGATCTAAAAGTGTTAGGTTTTTTTGCAAAGTTATACCCAAGAGTCTCAGCTTTGGTTGCAACGCTTGACCCAAGAGTAATGTTTATAATATTAATAATAACATTAAAATTGGGTTAACCCTTAGCATAAAAGTGTCTGGACTGCAATATCAGACCCAATAGCATTGGGCTTGAGTCTGGCTGCAAGGTCGTGTCATAAAAGTGTGATAATTAAATAGATTAGTTAAAAAGAAAAAAAACCAACGGGAAGAAAAAAACTAATGAAAAAAAGAAAAAAAAATATGAATTAATTGGGTTAACTCTTCAAACCAGGTTAACCCGTCATACCTTGAATTCGCATCGTGAAAGTTTGATAATTAAAAAGAAAAAAACAAATTAATAGGTTAACTCAAAATTAACTGGGCTAACTCGTCAAACCAGGTTAACCTGTCAAACCCGGAATCCGTGTAATGAAAGTTTGATAACTAAATAGAAAAAAATTTAACATTAACAATTTAAATTAAATAAAAAAAATTAATTAAAAAAAACAAAAAGCATCAGCCTTTTCACTATGGACTGCACTGTGTAGTCCACAGTCAAATGCATAAAAAAAAAACTAAAGGCATCAGCCGAGAACTACTTAGAAAAAAATTTAACATTAATAAACTAAATTAATTAAATAAAATTAATTAAAAATAAAAAATAAAAAAAACCTCTAAGAAGAAAAAAAAAACTAAATAGAAAGAAATTTAACATTAACAAACTAAACTAAATGAAAAAAATAATTAAAAAGAAAAAAAAGCAAAAAATAAAATAAAATTCAGGTTAACTCGTCAAATCAAGTTAACCTGTTAAACCCGGGATCCGTGTCATGAATGTATGGTAACTAAATAAAAAAAAGTGAACATTAACAAACTGAACTAAAATAAAAAAATTAATTAAAAAAAAATATCTGGGTTAACTCGTCAAACCATATTAACTTGTTAAACCCAATATTTGTGTAATGAAAGTCTGATAACTAAATAAAAAAAAAATTAACATTAACAAACTAAATTAAACAAAAATATTTATGAAAATAAAAAAAATAAATTGATGGGTCAACCCGGAATTAACTGGGTTCACCCGTGAAACCTAGTTAACCCGTGAAACTCGGGATATGTGTCATGAAATTCTAATAACTAAATAGAAAGAAATTTAACATTAACAAACTAAATTAAACGAAAAAAATTAATTAAAAAAACAAAGAAAGAAACAAAAAAAATCCCAAAAAGCATAAAAAACGGTTAAAAAAACTTAGACAACTTAAAAAACAAAAACAAAAACGCCTAAGGAATCAGTGTTTTACTGTGGACTGCACTGACACTAATTCCTTTTAGCTATTTATGAAAATTTGATAATTGAATAGGAAAAACAATTACGAGTTAACCCAGAATTAGCTGGGTTAACCCGTCAAACCCGGAATTCGTGTCATTAAAGTTTGATAACTAAATAGAAAAAATTTAACATTAACAAACTAAATTAAACGAAAAAATTAATTAAAAAGAAAAACCAGAAAAAAAATCCGGGTTAACTCATCAAACCCAAAACCCGTGTCATAAAAGTTTGATAAGTAAATAGAAAAAAAATTAACATTAAAAAAAATTCATTAAAAAAAACAAAGAAAAAAAACAGTTTAAAAAAACAAAACAAAAAAAACAGCTCAGCGTTTCACTTTAAACTGCACTCGAAAAAATAATTAATTAAAAAATAAACCAGAAAAAAAATTTAGGTTAACCCGTCAAACTCAAAACCCGTGTCATGAAAGTTTGATAACTAAATAGAAAAAATTTAACATTAAAAAAAATAAACAAAAAAAATCATTAAAAAAATAAAAAAAAAA
>Ga0325404_1002187_pt1 | contig 20928 bp, 13 predicted proteins | sample PopdelMetagenome_18_FD_205664 | JGI IMG/M metagenome (GOLD analysis project Ga0325404, IMG submission 205664) | Populus deltoides microbial communities from Bellville, Georgia, United States - Xylem-Control-R1 | ecosystem: Host-associated > Plants > Phyllosphere > Stem > Wood/Secondary xylem... | reverse complement strand
AGGGTTATAATGGGAGAATATTTTCTGTGGTCAGAAAAGCAGGCCCTGTGAAATTTAGTAGGTAGTATAATAAGTGATGTAGTGGAATTTATATTATACTTTTTTTCTAGCTATTTTAGTTATTTATATTTAGTTTTATTTATTTCATTTCTTTAGTACTTGTTAATATAAAAAATACATGCATTTCCTTTACATTGAACCTGTTTATGGCTAAACTATATTAATAACAAGTAAATTTTTTATAAATAAAATTTGATTTGCAATTTTAAAAAAGATTGCAAGCTATGTTTGAATTAGAGTTGATCATGTAACTAACAAAGATTTAGTTGGTTTAATTAATAACTTATTCAAGTTAGGTTTTAATCTTGAACTTCTTCTTAATCCATTCATCGAACAAGCAACAACTATATACTAAAATTTAATTTATAATCTCTAAAAATATTAATTGGTATAATTAATAACCTGGTACAATTAGATTTTGAATTTCTTGGCCAATCCATCAACAACTATGAATTGAAATTTGATTTGTAATCTCTAAGAGAATTAGTAATTTTAGATATGGCCCTGTATTATTGTAACTTATGTTTTTATACCTAATTACGTATAAAAATTCACTTAGATGGTTAAATAGGTTTTTTTTTAACACCAAGTCACATGTATATATACGTTTTAAGAATAATATATTTTTTATTTATGAATATCTATTTTGAAAAAACCTATTTCATAACAATTTTAATTAAATATATATATTTTTAAATGTATTTATTTAAAAAACATAACTAATTTTTTTTTTAACCTTAAAACTTGAAAGCAAAGCTATTGAAATAGCAAACCCACACTTATCACAGCAGCAGCATATCATTTCCGCCTTCTCAAATTTTCCATTTCGCGCTCGCCGCAAAAAAATCTGCACGGTCTCCCTCCTTTCTTTTCGCTCGGAACTCCAATATTTGAAGCCAAAATACGTTACCACCTGGTCCCACCGTCACAAAGTCCATTTGTTTTTTAAATCAAATAAAATAACACGTATAATAACAATAAAAAAGGTAAAAGTTTAAATGTAATAACCCCCTATAATAATCATAATAATAATAATAATTATACAGTTCTAATTCCTTCCTCATCGGTTATTCCTCTACACAGCTTCAGTTTCTCTCCGCCACCTCTACCGGCCCTTCATTCCATTCTTTTTTTTAGCGAGAAATTCAACTGTTATTGTCTCACACACAAAATTTAAGTATTCAGAGTCGCAAATTTTGTTTCGAATCCTCTCTTTGCTTTGCTTCTTCTTCTTCTTCTTCTTCTTCTTTTTTTTTAAACTTTTGCTCTTTCCAACAAAACAGGAGACAAAACGTTTGATGTTTTCGGTTCCTACCCCTTCATTACCTCAGTTAGGGTTATTCTAGGGTTTAGAGCTTCATTCAAGCCGGTAAAATAGAATTGAGCGATCATTCATTCAAAACTGAAATGTAAATAGTTTAATTTGGATGCATTCGATTCGATTTTTTTTGTGTCGGATGTGAAATTAGGGTTTCGAGTTGAATTATCAGACGATGATAATAAAAAAAATTATGAAAGGCGAAATGCGGCGAGGCAATACGAGAGAGGGGGCTTGTAACGAATTCGACGAGGAGGAGAATTTTGAATACGAATTGATTCCAAAGAAGCGAAAGTTGAATGGATACAATTCAAATTCAATGGGTGTATATAGTGAATTTGATGATTTTAGGAGGGGTTCATATACTTATCGCAGCGAAGAATCCTACTGGGCTAACGAGGTTCAGTCTAATTCGAAGAAGAGATTGAAGAATCAGAGTTCGGTGAGCTCTCGAAAGTCCATATCGAGATCTTCTCGAGGGCGAGTGCAAACGCTTCCTTCGAGGTTTAATGATTCGGTTATGGATATTTGGAAAGGCGAGGAATGTAGAATTGATGATACTGATATGGGAATAGAGGATGATGAATTTCAAGATAGAAAGGATTTTTGTAGTGAGAAATATAGATATAACAGTAAATTCGATTTCGTAAGCTCTAATTCCTACCCCTTCTACGCCGCGGAAGGAAATAGAGGAGCGGGTCAGTTAGGGTGTAACGATTTTCAGTATAGAAATTGTAATACTGCAGAGTTTTTGAGTTCGGGTAATCTATTGATAGAAGACGGGGAGTTTGTGCCAAAATATAGGTATACAGGCTTGAATAAAATGAGAAGAGAAAGAGCTCATAAAAAGGACGTTTATAAACCAGAGGATTTTGCTTTGGGTGATATAGTTTGGGCCAAATGCGGGAAGAGATACCCATGGTGGCCTGCTATTGTGATTGATCCCATTTTACAAGCTCCTGATGCTGTGCTCAGTTGTTGTGTTCCTGGTGCTATTTGCATTATGTTTTATGGTTACTCTAAAAATGGAACGCAAAGGGTATATTTCTCTTGCCTCTTCTCATGTTTCTCTCACAGGAGTTTTATTACTTAGTTTGGGCGTGGATTGAAGTTACTGATTAATGGATATGTGCAGGACTATGCATGGGTGAAACAGGGGATGGTATTCCCCTTTGCAGAATTCATGGAAAGGTGTGTAGATGATCATATTGAATTAGTGTTATTATAAATTGTTAGGATACTTTTTTTTGAATTCTGTTTTTTTTTTCAGATTTCAGGTGCAGTCTCAAATGTTCAAGTGCAAGCTGAGTGACTTTCAGGTGGCACTAGAAGAGGCAATTTTAGCAGAAAGTGGTTTCCAAGGCATGGACAGCAGTTGTGTGGAAATAGCATATCCTGAAGCTTATCCCACTCGATTCCAAGAAGCCAGCTGTTCAATTCAGGATCAGGACTTCTACAATCAACAACAGGCAAGTTTAAGTAGTCTCTTTTTTCTGACCTTTCTTCCTGATTCTAGTTGATGAGACTTTATGCATCACTGGGAAATTATGTAGTACAAGACAAATATAATCTTATAGCCTCTGATAGTCTGCCATAGTCGAGCTTTCTGATACAGTAGTACATTTGTTTGGCTATTCTTAGTTTGTTCTAGCTTCTTGTTTTATTCTCTGTTTGTGATGGGATTTATAATTTCTGAATGCTAATGAACATTGGGAGATTAAATCCGTTGTTTAGAGAATTTTCTGTCATGGTTTATCCTTGCTTCAATAACCAAATAAGTCTGGGTATAATCCTCAACAGGAAGCACTCCAGAATGGACAAATATTTGGATAGAAATTATTGTAAAAAATGTGGCTAAAAGTCGAGACTGAACTGGGCCAGTGTTTAATTGCTGAGAAAACTATCAAGCTGGAATTGTTTCAACAAATAACTGAACTCTGTCAAATTACAGTGCACAAGGACCAATTTCATCATTTAATTTTCTCTTCTAAAATACTGATACCACAGACATCGGAAATGTCTTGATAGATAGTTTTGTGCTCCCTTTGTCTTCTACCTTTCATATGCTGTAAGATTTACAACCTCCAAAGTGTTGAGGAAATCTCTCCCCTCTTCTTAAAACCAAAATAATACAATATAATGAAAATCTGAAGCTTCTCTCTCTCTCTCCCTGTTTTTTTTTTTTTTTTTTAAATTGGTGGCCTGTTTGTTGGCAGCAGGCTGATGTCAGTGTAAGAAAACACATTCAATTTTTCCTTTGAGCTGTCTATTAGCTATCTGCATTGAAGAAAATCATATTGTTTTTCTGTTGGCATATCTTTACGCTAAAAAGCTGTTACTGGTATATATGGTGGAACTTTGTTCTCTAGATAGTTTTTTTTTTTCTCCTGGAAATTCTCTTACAGCATTTGGGTTTTGACTTCGTTTTTGTAAGCTGACCTTTTGAGTTTAAGGTCCTCATTGTATCTTGGTTGTTCAGTTATCAGAATCTCATCTTGTGAATTAATTGTTCAGGATGCATGTTATAAAGACATGAAAATCTGTGATGGCTGCAATCTAATCTTGCCATGCAAAATTGTGAAGAAAAGGAAGAGATCAACATTTCAAACTGAACTTCTATGTAAACATTGTGCTAAGGTACATGAGAAATACCTTCTCTTTGTTATCTTTTGTTTGCATAAGTATCCTTTTCAAAGTGATAATTACAAGCATGTTTCTTACAGTTAAGAAAATCAAAGCAGTATTGTGGCATATGCAAGAAGACCTGGCATCATTCAGATGGAGGGAATTGGGTAAGATTATCAGTAGTAATTTGAATTAGGTTTGTACTGTTCTCTTGGTAAAACAATCAAATAAATTTTTGGGCATTAAAACTTTTATGTATTAGGTATGCTGTGATGGCTGTAATGTATGGGTGCACGCTGAGTGTGACAACATTTCCAGCAAACTTTTCAAGGTGTGTCTACCATGTAAATCTAATACATTCTTTTATCTCTTATGTTAGCTCATGTTCATTCAAAAGTGGAGGCTAACTGGTTTGCTATGGTTTGAAGGACATGGAGGATATTGATTATTATTGTCCTGACTGCAAAGTAAAGTTTAAATTTGTGCAACCAGATTTAGAGAGAAGGAAGCCTCCAGTAAAGTAGGCTGCTCACTTTGTTTTTCCTAATTCATGTGATTTTTAAATTTTGACATCACAGATTTATTATGGATTTTGTCCCTGGGAAATTTTAATTCTAATGATGTCATTTAAACCAGGTCAATAGAAAACAGTGGACAGGCTGCACCACTTGACAAGGTGACAGTTATCTGCAATGGGATGGAAGGAACATATATTCCAAAACTTCATTTGTAAGCCCTGTAAACTCAGCAAAAACTATGGGTTAAGATAAACAAGTTATCATGTACTCCTCTCTCTTTCATTTTTGGGTTGCTATATATGTTACAGGACCGGTGCAAATTATTACTGTAACAATTAGTTTGAAGTGCAAATCCAGATATGATTAAATTAATCTGATTTAGTTGTGTCTATAGGGCAGTGATAGTTTATTTTGATTAAAACAAATATTTGGTGGATTCTCTCTCTTTTTTTTTTAATATATATAATCTTGATCTAGTATAATGATGTCATTGATTTTTTTCCCTTTCCCTATGTTTCTAGAATTGAGTGCCACTGCAGTTCATGTGGGTCACGGAAACAAGCACCGAGTGAATGGGAAAAGCACACTGGGTGTAGATCTAAAAAATGGAAGCATAGTGTGAAAATCAAAGACACAATGTTACCACTGGCTCAATGGGTTTGTACTGGAACCTGTCATTTTTTTTAATTGGCTTCCTAAGGTTTGACCTATTTGATTTTGTTTCTATGTAAATAAGTTGCTGATTGTAACATCGTGGTACAGTAGGTGGCATTCAAATATTGTAGATGGTAGGGTGCTTGATTCTGGTCATGTTTTCTCCAATGCTGCTGCTGATTCAATTTTTACCTTATCTAATGCCGTGCTATGTCTTGACATGCATTTAAAGAACTTGCTTAAAGAAAAAAGAGCCTATAAAGAACCAAGAACGAAAAAAAGAAGAGGAATAATAAGGAATTGATTATATCCTTCATTATACAGCCCAAATTGTTGACAAAGTAGGAATTTTAATTTGTTTATTAAGAACAATGTCAAAGGCTAACCTTGAGAACCTATCAGTTTTTTTTGTTGATTATGCTGCAATATTCTGAAATGCCTTGCCTACTATATAAATGCTCTTAAAACAGTTATCTTATAAATGATATACATTGACAATATTGTAATTTAGCCCTATAGTTGGTATGAAATTCTTAACTCCCTTAGGAGTTGGGATCCATTTCAAGGCCCGGGTTTTATGAGCTGACTAGGACAATCCAGCGTTCCATGCTTGTTCTGCGAATATGATCTTGATTGTTGTAGAATTTTCTTTTCTTTTCCTTTTTCTCCTATGTTGTGGTGCACGAATCTTACACATGTCCTTGCTATTAAATTTTCTTTGAACAATATCTGCGTTGCAGATTGCTGAATATAATGCATGTGCAGACCCTCTAAAGTTAGATGAGCAGAAGCTACTTGCTTTTGTGCAAGGTATGTAACATTCACTACCCTTTTCTTTTGCTTTAGTGGGAAGAGCTGGTTGCTTTAAAAAATTGGGTTAATTGTGAACAACATGAATTTTTATTTCCATTTCAACAGAGAAGTATGTACCTATTTATGCAAAATGGACATCAGAAAGATGTGCTGTTTGTAGATGGGTTGAAGATTGGGATGATAACAAAATTATAATCTGCAACAGGTAAAGACCCTCACTCATCATTTCTTTGTTTCTGTTTAGTATTATTTGGTCGGTCAAAGAAATTTAAGTTTGAAACTGAATTATGTACTCAATTACAACTGCCTGAGACCTATTTTCCTTTTTTAAAATTTATTTTCAGGTGTCAGATAGCTGTCCACCAAGAATGCTATGGGGCAATTAATGTTCAGGATTTTGCTTCGTGGGTGTGCAGAGCATGTGAAACACCTGATGTTAAGAAGGAGTGCTGCCTTTGCCCTGTAAAAGGCATGTTCTCAAGCATTGTGTTTTGATAGATCTTAGTAATTTTTACACGGTTTGCCAAAGTCTTTGATGAATGACTGAAGTGTCTGTTTTGCTTAGATTCTTTCCTTTCCTTGAAAAGGAAATAAATATCACTGTGCTGCTGAAAAAAATTCACTGTCTGACTTCTGTACTGTGAAATTTGTTGGATTGATTCCAGTACATAATGGATGATGAATTTGATGACCATTGATGTTCCTTTTCTGCTTTCATGTTGTAAAGTTCATTGTAACCTAATGTTGGTTTGTTTTCTTATATTTGAAACCTGCTTCTTTAGGGGGTGCTCTGAAGCCAAGTGATATTGAAAAACTGTGGGTTCACGTCATATGTGCTTGGTTTCAACCTGAAGTTGGTTTCTTGAACCATGAGAAAATGGAACCTGCCACTGGACTACTTAGAATTCCATCGACATCATTTATAAAGGTACGTTATGATCTGAACAATCAGTTAGAAATACCCTAGTTTTTCGAATCCAACTTTTTTCACATGTTTAAGAATGGGAATAGTATGTACTTTCACACATCCGGAATTTAAAAGGATTATAATTTTGGTAAAGGGGAATATTTCCTTCAGAGGCTTTTGTTTCCTAAAACCATTTTTACGAAAATCCTTTTCTTTACCATTTTGTTTAGCTTTAGGAAAGTTGGTCAATGATAAGTGGTTCCAATCAAAGGAAAAACTTAAGCCTTTTCAAAGGCAAGTTTTTTACTTCTCTCAACTTCAGATATTTTTTTCCGGATCTTTAACAAAAAAAAGTAAAGTGAAATGACTAAATTACTTTTAATCAAAATTTGATAGATTGGGGTGCTTTTTTTGTATTTTTATATTGGTTTTTAGTAATGATCAAGTTGATTGAGGTGCAATTTGGTATTTTGATAAATATAAAATATAATTTGAAAATAAAAAGTGGTTGACGCGTGCATTAGACGTGCTAACATGTTAGATGTGCCACCTCAATACGCATGTGAGACCGCATATGGTTTCCGAAGGTGACCTTCCTTGATGAAGTTAGAATCGTCTCAGCGGCCTCTCCCTAGGTAGCAATGTGGCGCCCTGATTTCCGGTTTGGCACCGACCACGTTTTCTCTCTTTCCCCCCTTCGTTTCTCTCCTCCTTGATTTCAATGCTTGACCCTTCAAATTTTCAAAGCTACTCTTCAGTTTGTTTTTCCTTCAAATTTGGTTATGTTATTTTGATTACTATTTATTTTATTTGAAATAATTTATAAAACAATTTTTTTTTCAATTTCATCCTCTAACTTTTTTGATTAGTGAGATTTGGTTTTTATTTTTTTGATTGCTATTTGTTTTATTTGAATTAATTTATAAAATTGGATTTTTTTTCAATTTCAACCTCCAACTTTTTCTTCTATTAGATTTGGTTCTCATTTTTTTTAATAAACTTAAACAAAATTAAAACATTAATAAGTGATTTTTCAGCTCATTTTTCATGACATAGCCCAACACCAGTAAATGTTTACCAACTCATTTTCCATGACACTGTTAAACATAAGAAAATAATTCACTTTTTATAAATTCACTTTCCAAAAAGAAACTACTTTCCAACATACAAACTAACGAGGCCTTAGTCATTATGGACCAAGGTTTTTGTACAATATGGTGACTAAATTGTTTCTCAAGTTGTTTCTCTCCAAATTGATGCACACTTGCTATGTTGTTATATGAATGAGAGTTCTTTTGGTCTAAATTTATTTTATTTGCTTGCCAGAGGTGTGTTATCTGTAAGCAGACCTATGGTTCGTGCACCCAGTGTTGCAAGTGTGCCACCTATTTCCATGCAACGTGTGCCTCAAGAGCAGGATATTTCATGGAGGTAGGTTTTTCTGAATTGTTTTTAATACTCATGGATAATATTTGTTTTCCTGCTGTAGTGTCCGGATTTCATATTTTGTACTGTGCTATACCTTTCTGGGTGTTTGCATGTGTCTTTATGTTCCTTATGTAGCTTTTCAATTGGAAATTATACAAGAATAGAATAACAACTGTTTCTGTTAATGTTGCACTGTGAACTTTCAGTTGAACTGCACAGAGAAGAGTGGCATGCAAGTCACAGAAAAGTTAATATATTGTGCTGTTCACAGGTTAGAGCTTTTGCCGTCGATCATCTGTATCTTCAATATCAAATTGTTTTATCTCCGAATTGGAAGAGGGAATCCTGTCCATCTTGTGTGCACCCATCTAATTTGGATATTGTGTCATCTTACCTTGGTTCTGTTGCAGGAAGCCAAACCCAGATTCTGTTGTAGTCGTGCGTACTCCTTCAGGGATTTTCTCTGGCAGAAGTTTTCTTCAGAATCGGAATGGGTGCTCGAGGGGTTCAAGGTTGGTTTCATCCAAGAAAGTGGAACTTCCAGATCCCTCAACCAGAGAGAGTAATGAATTTGAACCTTTCTCCGCTGCAAAGTGCCGTGCTTTTAAAAGAACAAGCTATAAGGTGATTTATCTAGGAACCTTTACTGCTTCTATTCGGCTTTGCTTTCCACTTTTGTTCTGGATTTTTCATCACTCACATTTGTGCAATCCATATACTTCTTGCAAAGATCATTTGTTTTCCATCAAGACAAGTTTATTGGTCCTTTTTATCTCATTGATAATTTTTCCTGTTTTGGCAGTTGTCTGAAGGAGAGCCAATATTCCACCGATTGATGGGACCAAGACATGATTCTTTACATTCAATTATAAGCCTGAGCACCTATGAAGTAATACACTTGTCTTTGTTGGAAGTTTTGATTTCTTTTTACGAGTTTGACAGTAAGACAAGTAAAAAAGTTTGATTTTGGAATTTCATGATCTACCCTTTCTGTCCTCTTGGTTGGTTAACTTGTCTGTATTTGCTGTCTGCTAGCAGGAAACTGGAGATTCTACAGTTTTCTCCTCATTCAAAGAACGCCTTTGCCATTTACAGGTCCCACCATCCTTTGCATGAGATAGTTGTTTTATACCTGATATAATTGTCAAATTCAACTGACATGTATTTATGTCTTCAGAAAACTGAAAATCATCGGGTGTGTTTTGGTAAATCTGGTATACATGGATGGGGCCTCTTTGCACGCAGAAATATTCAAGAAGGAGAAATGGTACTTCATTTGAATGTTTGGCCTGTCGGTTGTGTTTTGTTAAAGCATCCATTGTTTTGTTTGGCTGGACTTTCAGTCACAGCTTTTGTAATACCTCTCTTGTATTTAACTTCCCTGGAAGTATTGCTTTCTCAAGACTAGGCGTGTCTTTCTTTTTTGTTTAATAACATTCCCTTTTCCAGGTCATTGAGTATCGTGGAGAGAAGGTGAGGCGGAGTGTTGCTGATCTGAGAGAGGCACGGTACCGTTTGGAAGGCAAGGATTGTTATGTGAGTTTCTTGACTTGCTGCTCATATTTCTCGGCACAGTTTTTGTTATGACTTAGAAATTGTACTTGCCCACTCGCCATGAATTTCTTCTGGTATCTTGAAGAACTTTAATCTTAGACCCTGCCGAACTATTGGTAGGCAGATGACCTAGTGGTTGATGATGAGGATGTAGTCTGAATTGACATGTCCCATCTCTTCCAGGTCCATCACAAGGGATATGAAAGCCAAGACTTGCTATCTGGTATTGAAGGAGCTATGGGCAAATTGAACCTCCCTGTACTTCTTTGAAATATTGGAACAAATTACAGACAAACAATATAAATAACATAGTTCTGATGTGATTAGCCCTGGTAGAAGATGCCACGGTTTCCTTTTCCATTCCGTCTCCTTCTCTTTGGCCCATTAAACAGCTGGACATATTGTAATTTGGAATGAACCAGCCCTTTATGACACATGCATGAGCATATTCATCTTGTAAAGTGGTAGAATTTACCTCACTGAACGTGTTTTTAATTATAATGACTTGATTTCACTGTTATTTTTTAGGATATCTGGAATGTGTTGTAGGCAAGTGCATTCCTGCTTTTTTACTTATTTCTATTGTTGGCGTTTCTTAAGGTTCAATCAAATCTTTCTTGCAGCTGTTCAAGATCAGCGAGGAAGTTGTAATTGATGCAACAAATAAGGGGAATAAAGCACGGTTAATCAATCATTCGGTAAGTGCAGAACTTAAATTTCACCTGAAACTGGATCTAAAGATACCCACTTTTTTTTTCCTTTAATATTTGTGACGGTTCCTTGTTTCTGTTTGATCAGATGTTTGTAAGACCATGTTCACAGAACAGTACATAGTGAAATACTTTCACAGCGACCTGGTACCTTGGATCACAATCCAGCTTGTTGCCAAGGACCTGGGGACTTGGGATCATTTGTCCTTTAATTCCCATGCTGTCTGCAGTACCCTCTAACTCAAAAGGAAAATGGATCTTATTTGTGGGATTTAATGACCATCGTGACACTTGCCAAATTAAACTGGTCTTTGGTTGACTTTGTTCTTAAGACTTAGTATGTGTTATATTTGATTGTACAACCTCAGCCTCACTCCGAGTTAGGAAGTTCAACTAGGTTTACCTGGGTCAGGTTGTGCAACTTATGGCGCATTCTCATGGTCAAACATTTTCTATTTTGTAACCTTATTTAATATAGCGATTAGTGGTAAAATAATTGAGTTACTTGTTTTCGTTCTTCGTACTGCAATTTACCTAGATATGAAGCTTTCAATTGCTCTTATTGCAGTGTATGCCCAATTGCTATGCGAGGATAATGAGTGTTGGTGACGTGGAGAATCGGATTGTTCTCATTGCCAAGACCGATGTTTCTGCCGGCGACGAGCTAACGTATGATTTAAATAATCTCTCTCTCTCTCTCTCATTCTCGTTAAGTGAATTACCATGGTTTTGATTCAAGTCACTGGTCCTGATATTTAATTTGGGAAGGACATGTGTGCCATTTGTTGTGTGGACAGGTACGATTACTTGTTTGATCCAGATGAGCGTGATGACTTGAAAGTTCCTTGCCTCTGTAAAGCTCCCAATTGCAGGAAGTTCATGAATTAAAGCTCGAGATTGACTTTGTGATGTATCTGTGTGAAAGCATCAGACTCATCTATTAATCTGCAATGAACCTGTAATTTAATTCATTTACCTACTCTGATAACGATCCAATTTTTTGTGGCTATAAAATGTAAATTCACTAGCTGTTTGGTTGGCACCTTGATTTTTTTTTTAAAAAAAAAACAACAGCTGCCAATCCTTTTAATCCAAATTGCAACATTAACCCGCATCATCTGGTTTCAACTTTCAGTTCTGTCCTCCTTCCTTACGGTCGCAGGGGTTGGATTTGAATCTGATTCATACTCGTGTAAGAATGGATGAGTGTAGTGCTAGTTTTTGTCCATCAGAAATTTATTCGGTATATTTTCCATATGAAAGGAGCCAAATGATGGAACAAAATGAAAGCAAGCCTGAAGCCTAACGGCTATTAGCTGGAAATGAGGCATGTTTCAGTGAAAATAGTGGCTGTAAACCAATTTTGTTTTTGCATTTAAAAAGTATATTTTTGTAAAAAATAATTTTTTTATTTGATTTAAATTAGTTTTTTGTTTTTGTGTTTTAGATTATTTATTTTGATATACTGATGTTAAAAATGATGTTTTTAAAAATAAAAAAATATCATTTTAAAATATATATATATATATATCTAAACATAATTGTTATTATAATATTAAACTATAATACTAAATAGACTCTTAATTAAAAAGGTGTTTGAAAGTGTGACAATGATTGTTTTTTAAAGTGTTTTTTACTTGTAAATATGTTAAAATGTATTTTTTTATTTTTTAAAAATTATTTTTGATATCAGCACATCAAAATAATATGAAAATATTTTTAAAAAATATTAATTTAAAATAAAAAAATTTTAAATTTTAAATTTTTTAAAAATATTTTTGAAATACAAAAAAAAATCTAATAATTATAATGCAGGGCTGTAATGAGCACCCCAATAGCTCGTGGCAACTACATCAGGTGTCTTCAAAGTGATTTCCAAAGCATTGATTTTTTTTTTTTGATAATATTAGATGATTTTGATATGAGTTTATCAAAATCATTGAAAGACTTCTGAAAATAGTATTAATTTGTTTTATTTTTTAAACAAAAAGTATTTTAAAAAAGCCAGATGAACAAACACGCGGCATCTTATGCAAGTTTACTGGAAATCGCCGATGAAGGCTTAAGGATTTTGTCAATGGTTCTTAAGGGCATAACCATTATCATAAAGAGTCAGCTTGCATTCATGGATTATTTATATTACAACCATCCATAATTATTTAAAGACTAATTATAAAAAAAATATATAAATAAAGGGAAATAAAGGTCTAACACGCAACTCAAGAGTCTGAATATTTCAAATTGAATTTGAAGTACGAAAATTACAGTTTCTATCATTTTCTCATGAATGCTGCTAAGCAGATCGGAGTTGAGTTTGAGTTTGTGTTTAGGTTTCGAAGTTCAAGATGATCAGATTTAAGTTTCTGTGAGTAAGAAAATCAGGCAATTAATTATTTTGATTTACACTTCAACTGAGAAAGGTATGAAGTGGATCTATGGACAGAAATAACTAAGTTTTTGGATGGGAAGTCTCTGGCGAAGCTTGCGGCGACTTGCTGATGGTTTCACACCGTCATCATGCATGGCAGTGTATATATGGAAGTTTTCTTGCTTGCGTGATCTTCAAGTCCCAGCCCCATGTCATGTAGCACTCTTGTCCGAGAGGCTCAGCTTGCCACTGAAGATAATTAACAAAGATGATGTAGAGAAGGCCCAAGAATCCTGTGGAGCTTGTGTGCCAAGAAACATCAGAGAAGGAATCTGGATAGCGGGTAACTCTAATTTGGTTTTTTCACCCTAGAAATTTTAGTTCTGAACACATTTTTGTCAGCAAATCTAACAAATTCTGGATTACAAGTCAAAAAAATTGCCATTGTCTTCAGATCTGCAGCTCAGTTCGATGCCCTGCTTGTGAACTCGATACATGTGAGGGCGAGCTCAAACTACTCTACTGGCTAACTATAGGAGCTCCGTGCAGGTCAAAAGATGAGCTAGATTCTTTAGTTTAACAAAAGAATGGCATGCTAAACAAAAAATAATAATTTCAAGTGAAACCTAGAGTTTATGCATGTTGGAACTATAAGTATGCGCTTCATTTTTAATACAAAAAAAAGTAAGTGGATTTTATTTTTAATTTGTCTTTAAATTTACATATTAAACATGTTTCAATCAATTTTCCAACACTCCAAAGAGTTTACTTTAAGAAAATTTAAGCATCATTCCATAAATGTAGCATTTTATTTGATATAGATATTCATTCATTGTACTTAGAGTATGTTTGTTTTTGAATTAAAAAAACGTTTTTGATATTTTTTAAAATTGTTTTTTCCTTCAAATTAATTTTTTTATGATTTTGGATCGTCTTGATATGCTGATATGCTGAGGTTGGAAATGAATTTTTAAAAATTTAATTATTTTAATATATTTTCAAATAAAAACATTTTAAAAAGCAACCGCTATAATAAATCCAAACACTACCTTCAGCTACAGGCCTACTGTATAGAACCATTGGCAAAATGACTGGATTTTGGACTAAAAACTGCCATGCAGATAACTGTCTGTTGCATTCATTTACCTTATTGTAATGAAAGAGGTACTCAATACTCGAAGAAAAATTGCTTTTCTGTACAGGAACAATGCAGACATTAGAAGCAAGGCAAATAGAGCTGTTTCTGTGTGAGGGATTCCGGAATGGGAGCTGGAACTATGAGCTGATTGGATCCTATACAATCAACAAGTCTGTAGGTGCAGCTTCTGGTGGCATTTTTGATCTCAAACACATCAAGGACCGTGCAATGGCTGGTAAACTTCAACTTTGATAAAATGAACTTTTTCTTAGAACTTTCCCTAGTTTTTCCTTCGGTCAAGAGTTTGCTGTCCATTTGGGTTCTGCTTTTAGTGAAATCACAATTTTATGTTTCAATGAACCAAATTTTTAGAAGGGTTTAATCGATGCTTGCGTGCTATCTTGATGTTTAAAATATAGGATTGTCCATGCAACTTGTTCTGACTTCTTATTTTGAGCAATATCAGCCTAAAGGCTTACTGTTCTTGATATGTTGTCTATGGAATTGGCAGGCGTGTTTAGTTTCAAGTCACGGGCAGGACAAACCAGTGACTTGCAGCCAAAGGCTATCAACACTTTCCATTCAGTTGCAATCCGCACCAATTTACAAGAGAATCAAGGTAGGGCCTCCCAAGCTCCATATAATCAGAACTTCCACAATCTTGCCCTTCTGCATGTTGCTATCCATGACAATAATCGCAATCACTTCAATTATATCCCTGCGTCTGCCCTTTCTGATTTTACAGATTTTCAAGGAAACTGAACTGCTAACTTCTTGCTATTTCCTTCTGCCTACCAATCTCTTATTTCCTGGGGAAGCAGGGCTTCTTACAAAGTACTACACGATGAGAGCAGGATCAGATGAAGAAGTAGTTTCCATTAGAATCTCTCAGCAGCTTGTGTAGTCCTGCCCCAACACGGAAATCTTCTAGGCCAAGTTCTGCGTTCTTCTCCCACAGAAATTGCAAAGCGTTTTCAATACTGTTATTCAAATTCAAAGTCGACCAAGAGAAACTAAATTAGGGCAGGTAATGGCTCGTTAGATTTTCATTTACACCTGGTTGCTGCTTCAGCGGGACAACCAACTAGATAAATGTCCTTTTGGCTTCCTTATTTCTTGATAGTTAATATCTTGTTATAATGTGAAGTTCTGCCATGACCAAAAGTTAAAAATATATACATATATTTGGGTGAAACGATCAGGGCTACTAGCTAGATTCAATTATAATTTATACACATATATTTCAAGTCTATACATAAAACTCTCACTGTCATTTTCCGACCAGCCAGGTTAATTAAATAGCGGATGGGGTTGTAAGCCTAACCTGTTTTTCTGAGCATATCAGGAAGGCATATCTTAATGTTTTTCCAGAACAGTTTCAACTCTGAAGAAACAATGCGTGCGGTGCACGCAGCCACTTATGCTCATGAACCTAAAGGCTCCTCCTCTGTTATTTAATTCTGACTATATATAGTTGACTTTCAGGCTAAAGCAATTACTTGAAAATTGCCGCCACGCAAGTGGCCACGAATGCCTGAGCTCCTTCTTATAATGGTTGACATTATAAATGTTTGTTCTAGTGTGGTTTTAAATGAAGAAAAATCCTAGTGTTATAAGAAGGCCTATTTGTTCCTGAACCAGTCCTTTCAACGCTATGTGCATCTTAGAAGTTCTCTTTCTCATCAAGCTCCTTCATTTCATCAACGCAGCAGCAGATTGCTCAATCACCGCGTGCAGCATCGATGATGTCCCTGTTCGATTCCCTTTCCGAATAGAAGGTCAGCAACCTCGAAACTGCGGCTACCCTGGTTTCGATCTCAGTTGCAACAGTCAGAGTTCGACAGTTCTAAAACTTCCTCACTCCGGGGACTTTCTCGTACGTGACATCAATTATCTCACACAACAAGTACAGCTTTACGACTCGGATAATTGCCTTGCTAAACGCCTCCTCCAACTCAATCTCTCAGGCTCTCCTTTCCTTGGTTTTTTCCATCAGAACTACACCTTTCTAAGCTGCCCAACTCAGCTCGTGAAGTCTCGCTTCACCACCATCAATTGCCTCAGTAATTCAACAATATCAGTTTTAGCTACATCTTCCATGAACCTTGTGAATGCAATGTCCTCATCATGTGAAGCTATTAGTACGCTGAAAATTCCAGTTTCATGGCCAGTTAAGTACAATGAAGGGTTCACATCTGATCTCAGTGAGGATCTTCTATTAACATGGTTTTCTCCTGATTGTAATAAGTGTGAAACACAAAGCAGCATGTGTGGTTTCCATGGAAATGCTAGTCAAGAAATTGGTTGCTTCTATGATTCTAAAAAAGGTAACATTTCTTATCCTTATTTCTATTTGTTAAGCAACAACTTCTTAACCATCTTTACTTGCAACTTAGAAAAAGAAAAAGCGGAAATACCACTTAGAAACTGCTTGACTGGGTCAAAAACTATGGTGGTTGAGGAACAAAAGACGTTGGAAAATTCTCAACTTGGTGTTGGTCAGTAGATTCAGTACAGTAATGCATGACATAGGAATCGTGCATTAGAATTTAGAGGTGTAGAGGAATTGACTTAACTAGATAATTAAATATCAAGCTACCGTCATTAGCTAAGCTAAAAAAAAAAAATATTAATTAGGAAGAATGTCAAGTGGGATATGACACTGGATAATCATTCCCAGTAATATCATGGATGGTTCACCCCCACCTTGGTATCGACCTTTGTTCAGTCAAACAGGCCATGATAAAGTGTCGTTGACCTTCCATTCAGTTGCCCCTTCTGCTTTTTTTATTGGTAGAAGATGCAAAAATGGGACACTGGTTCAATAGACATGATTGTTCAGTGAATTCTAACCAGTCAAAAGCGTAGAGTGGCGTATGCCCAGGAAAGTTGATTTACTGGAAAATACGAAATTTTGGGATCATCCCAAAAATTTCTTGTTTCTTATATTTTAAAAAATTGTCATAAAAGCAAAGTAGGCTGAAGAAATGCAATGAAATCTTATGCAACACTAACAAACAGAATGAGCCTAATCAACTTAAAAATAAACAATAGATGAAGCGAGAACATCAATAATATGGATCAAATATTGACAGCTTCTAATTTCAGGCAAGTCTGCCAGTGATCTCAGAGTTTTTGGGATCTTTATCCTGTTGATTGGAATACCAGTTCTTGTATGTGCAAGTGGGATCGCTATTTCTTTATACCTTATGCCCTGGCATCCTCGAACCAATGAGGCAAATGCCACGCAGAGGAACTCCACCATAGCAGCAGTATCACCGCAACCTACCATCTTGGTGCTAGGTCTTGACGAGTCCACCATCGAATCATTTGACAAGCTGGTCCTTGGAGAAAGTAAGCGGCTGCCTGGTCCCAATGGTAGCACCTGTGCTATATGCTTATCAGAATATAACAGCAAAGAAACAGTAAGAATCATACCAGAATGCAAGCACTGTTTCCATGCAGACTGCGTCGATGAATGGCTACGGATGAACAGTACTTGTCCAGTTTGCCGGAAATCACCAACCCCTGCTCATGTTAGATCATCAAACATTTGACATTAATAGATTTGATATCTCTGTCTCTCTCCCCTTGCTAGATTGCGGCTGTTTTGTCCATACGACCCCCCACCACCAACACACAGGCACACACAATGTTTCGTTTTTCAACAGTACTGTTTCTTATTTGTTTTGGAGGAGCAAAATGTTTGCTAGTTTATAAATGACTAGGTTAATTGCTTTTAACAAAAGACTAGAAGATTCAAGGCAAAAAATGTCTCAGCATTATTTCGTTTATTTTTTGCCAAGCTTGCTAGTTGCTGCCAAAGATGCAAGTAGATTTGGTTCTGATTAACAAACCCACGTGCTTAGCTTTTTTTTGAAATTTCACTAAAAGTCTCGTACGAGAGCGAAAAAACTATATGATGTCAACGGTAAAATGTTGTCATTTCTTATCCACCATCATTACATCCCGATTCGTTGAAGATCAGTCCTACATGGATCATTCTGCATAGGCTCTCCGTCTCTCCTTCCATTAGAGTTCTCAAAGAAAATCAACACCCATTAATTAATTACCGTCAATAATTACCGATTGAATTATAAATAAAAAAAATCTAGCAGTAGTTACTAATTGAATTACAGACAAAAAAGTTTTCATCGATAATTTTGATCTCAAATTATAGATAAAAATATTCTGTTGGTAAATAAATCTGTTAGTATTTAGCGAATTTCTGGTAGTGATTGTTAACGAGATATGATGATTTGAGAGGCAAAAACACATAAAAATTTGCTCTTAAAAACTTGCCCTTAAGTTATTTGTTAGAAATTGAACTTTACCACTCCAAAAAAAAAAAATACTTTGAACGTAACATTATAGCCAACATATTTAAGTATATGTTTTTGACATGTAAACTTCAAATTTTAATTTATGATGTGTGCATGCTAAAGAAAATTTATATTTAAATTTACACCTTTTATTCCTTTGAAGTCCACTTATATTTCCTTCACACATTTATTTTTTCAAACTTGGCCTCATCATCATCTATAACTTTCAATATCTAAAACAAAATATAAGATAATATTTCATAATATCTTTAGAGGAATTATTGTGAATTAATTAGTATGTTCTCCATGTACTTATTTGTAAGATCTTCACAATCATTACAAGATATTAATTTATGAGCTTTTTTTATTTGTTCTTCATCATTAGTAGATGAAACATTGACAAATAGAGTAGATGAATTAGAATGTGTAAGTTAGTGTTTTGTGATTAATTAATGTAAATATAAATGAAAAAGAAATAATGGTTGATGAATGGTTGAAGAAATTGTTGAATGTGATATATTAAACTATGAAAAACTTATAGGTGAAATGTTATGATTATTTAAATTTGATTTGAATAATTATGAGAGTAAATATGTAATTAGAACAAAAGGGGTAATTGGATAAGGATTTCATTAGAAAAACTTGAATGAATTTCTTGTTTTGGCTAAGATCATATATAATCAGCCATGAAGAGGGGTTAAGGGTTAGCAAAGAAATTATTTGAGTTATTATATAATTGTGTGGAAAATAGATTATTTAGATGATGTAATTTGGTGAGAGAATACAAATAATAAAATAAAAGAAATAGTGATTAACGGGGAAATTTCATAAAAGAAGAAGAATTATATATGATTCTAAAAGATTTGATGATGTATGAGAGGTTGCTGGAGAGTTGCAAACGGTGAGAACTATGGTGCAACATGTAGGTACAGGTAGGTGAATAATTTATCTTAATTAAATAAATTACATGTTTTTTTTTTTTGTTGAATATTAAGATGGGTAATTATATGAAGATTTAATTTTAGGTAGATAATCAAGATCATGATAAAAAAAAAATCAATGAATGAGAAATCTAAATAAATTTAGAAATATCCAAAAATAAATATTTAATTTTGTGGATATTCGAAAATAAATACTGGATTAATTGGCTTTCAAAATAGAAATGTCAAAATTAAAAATATCGAAGAATGAATATTTAATTTTGTAGGTATTCAAAATTGAATACCAAATTGATTGGCTTCTAAATTGTTGAAATTAGAAATATATGAGAATGAATATTTAGTTTTTTAAGTATTCAAAAGTTAATACCTGATTGATTGGCTTTGAAATAAGGAATGTTGAACTTAGAAATATTTGAGAATGAATATTTAATTTCATGGGTATTTGAAAGTGAATATCAAATTGATTGGTTTTCAAATTGAGAATGCTAAAATTATAAATATAAGAGAATAAATATTTAATTTTATGGGCATTCGAAAGTAAATATAGATTGATTGACTTTCAAATTGAAAATGCTGAAAAAAGAAATATTCAAAAATTAATATCAAATTTTATTGGTAATAAAAAGGAAAAATAATAATTCTATGTGGATTGAGTTTCTGCTAAATTTAGGAATGTTAATATATGAAACATGTGTATGTGTGAATGTGCATTATTATTATTGAATAAAGTAAATAAATTGTTAATAAATCTATTCTTGTACTAATGAACATGAAAATGTTTAAATTTTCAGGTTTCACTCAGCTTCACCATGATTGATGTTTAGCTACACATGAATTCTCTTTTGTATGCATTTTGTTATAAATATTTTGTGTAGTGATGATGTATGAAGAGGATTATGTGATTAATCTAGGTTAATGTTTTGTAAACAATGCTTAAATGAATATGGTTGTAATTAAAACTAGATGTTAAATTGTCTATAGTTAGTTAATTATTAGTTCAAATACGTATTTATTAGGATTCAATGAATATATTTATGTAATGTTATTTATTTTTTTAATGTTATTAACTCTTAGACATGTCGAGATTGTTTCGTGTCATTACTAGACTGTTTCATTATTTTTTTTTATTAATGAGCATTAGGACATCAAATGATTGATATATGTTGACTTGAATCGATTTTGAGTTATAAAACATTAGATGAAAGTTTAATATAGAGAAATTAATGGATTTATTATGGATTATGAACATTGAAAGGTCCAAGATGATTGAACTATTGAATATTATCCATTCAAATTGATGATGATATGAAATTGAATGATTATTGATAATTTGGATGTTCTAAATATATATAAAAAATTATATATATATATATATATATGAGTTCTTTATTCTTTTAAACGCAAGATTTTGTTTAACAACTTAAAATTTAAATAGAAATGTTACAAATTTGGTCAACTAGTTAAGACCTAAGTAATCATTTCAAATCAAATTTGCAAGCTAATGGCATCACATCGACACCAACTCAAGCTTTGTTAAAAGAACCTATTTGGTGTGAGAAAAGTACTATACAC
>Ga0325404_1002184_pt1 | contig 20949 bp, 13 predicted proteins | sample PopdelMetagenome_18_FD_205664 | JGI IMG/M metagenome (GOLD analysis project Ga0325404, IMG submission 205664) | Populus deltoides microbial communities from Bellville, Georgia, United States - Xylem-Control-R1 | ecosystem: Host-associated > Plants > Phyllosphere > Stem > Wood/Secondary xylem... | reverse complement strand
TTACCAGGCAAATATTGAATAAAAACTAATTATAATTACAAATACATTAGTAAAAAATCTATTAGTAAAAGAATTTTATTCAAAAATAAAAAAACAAGAAAATAAAATGGAGTTCAGAGTATTTTTTAAAAAATCAAGCATACATGGATTGAAAAGACAGACAACACACAAAGACCTTAAATGATGAGTTTAGACAAATATACGTTTTAGAAGGCAACACACACAATCCTTAAAGAATATTAGACATGTGATATCTAGAGACGATACAAAAAAAAAAGATAAAATATATAGATAATGTTGGTAATTCCTTTACTATTGAACTTGCATACTATTAGTCAAAACAAATTGTATGATTAGAGGTAATAAAGTTATATATGAATCTTTTTTTTTTGATTTATATGAGTGTTCGAATCAGCTTGCGCGCACCACGACTAATTCCACGGCCCACTGAACATCCTGCAAACCTAGTGGGCATGTAAAACACCGCGGGGGTGACAGACATATATATAAAAGCTCGAACCCAGGAGCAGCGGAAAGAGACAAGCCCCTCCCACCGCCAGGCCAGGAGCTAATAAAATTATATATGAATCTTTACATCGCTTGGTTGTTTGTGTTATAGGTAATAAAATTATCTATAAAGAACAAAAATTTGGAAACATTTATGTGATTGATATAAATAAAATTGATAATGATAATGTCAAGCGCTTTAGTGCATTAGTAGACTCATCTTGCATTTGACATTGAAGACTTTGGCAAGCTAACATGGAATTAATTTATAAATTGTCAAAGAAAGATCTAGCGAAAGGGCTTCCACATCTTGAATAAAAAAAGGAAGTGATATTTGACACTTATCAATGTAAGAAGCAAGTAATCAGCTCTTTCAAGGCCAAGAATCAAGTTTTCACAAATCATGCACTTAGCTCCTCCATTTGGACTTATTCGGTCCTATGCATGTTTCTAGCCTGACAGTAAAAATCTTGCATTTGTTATTATTGATGATTATACTGAATTTAAATGGTTTTTTTTTTATCTCATGAGGGTAAGTCAATTCGAGCTTTCTCAAAATTTTAAAAAAAAATTCTAAATAAAAAAGATTGTTTGATTTTTAAAATTAGAAGTGATCATGATAGAGAATTTAACAATCTTGCATTTGAGAATTTTGTGTTGAAAATAATTTTAAACATGAGTTTTCTACTCCTAGAACTCCACACAAAATGGAATTTAATTGTTGAGAGAAAAAAAATTATTCTCTTTAAGAAATGGAAAGAACAATATTGCTAAAAGAGTATACTTTGCCCAATATTTTTAGGCAGAATGAAAAGCACTCTGTGTTATATTTCCTACTGATTTTTCCTTCTATTTATTTTACATAAAACTTCATATAAGCTTTGGTTCAAAAGAAAACTCAATATTTAGGCCAAAATACTTTATTTTAAATAACAAAGATAATTTGAAAAAGTTTGATGTCAAATCTGATGAAGGTATATTTCTTGGTTATTCCTTTACTAGTAAATCTTAGAAAGTAATAATCGTTAAACTCTAGTACTCGAAGAATCTATACATGTTGTGTTTGATAAGTCTAACCTATTTGATCTTTAAAAAGAAAAAAAAAAGATTGGTGTAGATTTTATTTTTATAGGTTAAACTTAAATGAAGCACAAGAAGACACCTCTAAAAAGAATGATTAAAGAGAAGAACATCAAATGACTCCTTAATAAAATGATCAACATGATAAAGAGCAAGCTTTACAAAGTCTTTCAAAAATAATTAAAAATTAAGAAGACTCTCTCAAGATTCAATAATTGGTGACCAATCAGTGGACTTAAGACACAATCTTCCATGATTAATCAAGTTGATAATGTTTCTTTCATATCTAAACTTGAACATAAAAATTGTGATATACTTGGCACGATGAGTATTGGATACTCTCCATGTAAGAAGAACTGATCAATTCAAAAGAAATCAAGTAAGGAAATTAGTTTCTAGGACCAAAGGTCACTCTATTATTGAAATCAAATGGGTATTTCACAATAAACTTGATGAATCTAGAGAAGTCATTTAAAATAAGACTCATTTGGTTTCTCAAAGATACAACCAAGAGGAAGAATCAACTATGATGAAACTTATGCTCTCGTAGTAAGAATGAGATCCATTTGTATGTTTCTTGCATTTTCATGCTTTAATAATTTCATACTTCTAATAATTTCATACATTTTCAAATGAAAAGTGTTTTCTTAAATGATTATATCTTAGAAGAAGTTTACATTAAACAATCTCTTGCTTTTAAAAGCCATAATTTTCTAAACTATATTTTAAGCTTAAAAAGACTTTGTATGGTCTTAAGTAAGAACCTAAAGTTTGGTATGAGAGACTAAGAAAATTCTTGATTTCAAAAGGTTTTAACGTGAATAAAATTAATTCGATATTATTTGTAAAATACAAAAATCATGATTTAATTATCATTCAAATTTAAATTAATGATATTTTATTTGGTGCTGCTAACAAATATTTTTGCTAGGAATTTAAACTTTGTATGCATAAAAAACTTGAGATGAGCATGATAAGAGAGTTAGTTTTCTTTCCCAAACTTTAAATCAAACAAGAGGATTATGAAATACTCATCATTCAAGTTGAATATATCAAGAAGTTAATCAAAAGGTTTGATTTGGAATCCCTACCATTCAAGTCCTAGACGAATGAGCACGACCTTCAAACTTGACAAAGATGAATAAAGAAAAAAGATGAATATCAAAAAATTTCAAGGTATGATTAATAATTTACTTTATTTCACGACTAATATAACATATATTATTTTTAGTAATTATTTATATGCTAGATTTCAAGTTAATCCTAGGGAATCTCACCTTCGTGCTGCTAAATATATTTTTAGATACCTAAAAGGCATGACCGAATTGATTCTTTGCTACCTTTAGATGAACAATCTTAATTTGACTAGTTATTTGAACTTTGACTTTCCCGATTGGATATTAAATAGAAAAATAACTAGTGAGACTCGTCACTTATTAGGACATGCATTAGTCTCATCGTCTAGCAAAAATCAAAATTCGATGGCAACTTCCATTGTGAAAGTTGAATATATTATTGTTGTATCATGTCGTGCCTATATACTTTAGATGAAGCAAACCCTAATGGATTTTGGACTCAAGTTAGACCATATTCCTATATTTTGTTATAATAGTACTAGTGCTATAAATTTGTTCGAAAGCCGTATCCAACAGTCTTAGACTAAGCATAAAGAAAGGTGTGGCTGCTGCTCAGTATGAATACTGTTGGTGTTGTTGCTTCCATCCTGCTTCCGGTTGAAGGCTGAAGCTAAAGCTCTGTTGCTGCTGTGATTGAGCTGCTGGAGAGGACTTAAGAGATACAACCTCTGCTAGCGATGGAAATTTCCGTTGGACTAAAACTGACCTCATGCTAGTGATGGGAACCTCTGTGGGACTGAAGCTAATTCTCCTCTTAGCAATGGCATGATTATGCTGGAGGTGCAGAGAAGGTAACACCGCTGGAAAGACGAGCTGACATGACTGCTATTGGAAGGTCCTTCTCTATTGATCTGAAGCTGCTCACGGTTGGAGCTGTTGGAGTGGTCGAGGAACACAACCACTGCTACTCACGACTGAAAAGATGATAGGCGTTGGCCTTGGAAAACGGAGGAGCTCACTATGAAGCTTGCTGTCAGGGACTGGCTCGGGTAAATGGGAGAGAAGATTCTAGCGTAAAGAAAAATAGAGATGAGGGGTCTGTGCATGGCTCTAGGGTGTTGAGCACAGTTGTGGGTTACGGGGATGAGGGAGATGAGAGGTTGTGGTTCCAGCCAGGTATCTGTTAGTTGGGAGATAGGTGTGCGGGTTGTGATAGCTGGGTTTTATGGATCGGAAACTAAAAGAGAAAAGCTGGGTTATTTATTTGAGATGAAGGGCAAAAGGTTACTTTCTCTCTTCATCTTTGATCGAGAGGAGAGGACGATAGCTCTGAGGAAGGGCGGAGACATAAATTTTTCTATTAAATAAATATATAAATTTTTTTTTAAGATAAATTATTAACTCATGCCTATGAATTTTTAACATTAACAATAAAATTTTAATTCAAATATATACTTAAAATATTAAAAAATAAATTTAAAAGTACATAAAATTAAAATAAAAGTAAAAATAAATTGACTATTGAAGTTACATTTTTTGATATTTTGTGGAATATAATATAATTCATTTATAATCGAATCTGAATTGATATTGTAACAACCCCTTAACTAGGATAAAATAACAATCTCATGTCAACTAAAAATAAAGTAATTAAATTTTTTTCCTTTCTCAATTTCTTCTTCCTTCACTTGATTCTTCCTTATATTAGTATTTTATAAGTTGGACTTTGTAAGTTTACAAGATTATTCTCTCACTTTTCTTTTTTTTTTCTTGGATTTTTTTATGTTTTTCCCTTACTTTTCTCTCTTTCTCTCTCGCCTTTTCTTTTCTTTCTTTTTCTATTCTGCTTCTGCCCAGTCGGCAACATATAAAAGGAAGGAAAAACTGATTTGTTTTATTTTTTAATGGCAAATAATCATTTTACCCTTAATGAGTCATTTTGCTTGTATTTTATGGTCTTTTTCTGTTAGCACTATCAAACTCTGTTCATTCTAAAATTTTAACCAGATTTTATTCAATATATTTTAAGATCCCTCATAAAATTTTGACTGAATCTGATGGTCGGATTGAAAATTACATCCAATAACGTAAAACTGGTCAAATTGCGATTTTTTTTATCAAATTTCTGAATTTCTCTAAAAATTCTGAAATTTTAACCCAAGTTAAAGCTCTAACCAAATTTTCAGAATTTTTTGATATTTCAATCGAGAATTACAAATTTTGTTTACATAAAACTAGTAAAAATATACTGATAAAATCTTGACCTGGACTAGAGCGCACCCACACCCTTACATGCCTCCACCTGTGGCTGTGAGGTTTCGGTTTAGTTTTTTTATGACCGGAAAAGGAGGACAGGGGCTGGGTTTGTAGTTGGAGGAGCTGCTGTCCTAGTGGTTGGGTGGTTCACGCTAAAAGTTTGTTGGCAACAGTTAGAGGTTGAAGATGGGTGGTTGATGTATTTTTTTTACAAAGGTAGCCAAGGAATGGGAGAGAAGAAGAGTCAGGTTGTTATTTCTTTTTGAAATAAAAAAGGACTGTGCTGGTAACATGGGTCACAGGTTTTTTAATTTTTTTTTATCTAACTAATTTTTGTGTGTGTTATTCCCTTGTTATTTATAGAAGAAATAATTTGTGTTTTTCTTTCTATTTATTTGTTTTTCAAGCAAATTTGGTGGTCAAGCAACCTAAAATCACTTTGATCCTTCATTTGTTTTTTTTTATTTTTAGTTTCTTTGTCCATATATTTTTTGTTTTTGATTTTTTTTAAACAATATCAATGTTGACTTGATGAGAAAAATAAGTCAAAGAATTTAAAATGAGTGCGTTAAAAATTAAACGCGTCAAAAGTTAATTTTTAATTATTTTAAAAAGACGCTGAAAATACTAAAAACAATTCAAATATATCAAAATTATATGTTTTGGATATTTTGTTTTTTTTTTTATTTTTGAATTTTTTTGAAAAAAAATAAAAAAAAAAGAGTCAAAATCAAGTTATGACACCATCTTTTGTTGTTTAGTTACAATCAAAGTAGAAGCAAAGACACAAAGATCCAGAAATTATCTCTCATATTGTTCTATTGTCAAGTTGCCTTGTTTCAATCCTAAGAACTCTTGCTCCTTACTCCTTTGATGTTGTTGGAAGTAGTATCTAATCTCAAGCTCTCTCTAAAAATCAGCCTTACTCAGCTCGTCTCCTGTCCTCCGAGTCCTAACAGTAGTCCACCAGGTCTGGGCATTATCTGAAAAATAATTGTGCTCCATAGTTTACCTTAATCTTCTTAGGCATTGGAATATGTACAAGTGACTCTTATACATTCTAAAGCCACTGCCCTGCAATCTCTACATCCTTGCCTCGTGTAAATGGCACATAACCAATATCTCTTATACACTTAACCTAATAGAGTAAGGTATGAATACTCTCTTTACTAGTTGTACTTATAGTCCCTCGCATCTCCGATACAACAGCTTTAACTATCTATTGTAGAAAAGCAGGATCCAGATATGAAACTATACCGAAATGCTCTAGCCTCTGCAATGTCTCTAGCTGTGGTATCCCTGTTGTATATGATAGGGAAACACCTCTACATACAAAAGGTTCTCCTCTAAACAGACTGAGACTTTATCTCAAGTGAATGTGATGTTCTATCTCCCAAAAGGCCATCCATAATGTCTCCAACTCCTTCTACATAACTCTCGTCTCTATATAGGAGTTGGGGTAGTCCTTATCCCTCATCGGGTACGTATCTTCCTAAAATGCTTATTTCGTGCGCATTAACATAAATTCATTATTTCTTAACAACAATCCCATTGGATCTTAACCAAAGGCTTTGATACCAATTTATAACATCCTTCCATTTAACACATGGATATGTCTATACATTGTACAAATACATGTAAATCAGGGTCATTTTTTTTATACATGTATACATAATTTGACCATATACGTGGTTATGCTAATCTTAATTTGTTAAGGATTTACCTATTAAAGATTTTACCAAAATTTTAGTAAAGTTTCCCCTGTACTTGGATTTTTTCAAGTTATTGTCATCTTTAAGTCATAATACAACTACCATAACCATGGTCCAATCATCCTGGACCTTACCCCACATCAACACAACTCAAGATTTACATAAAATTATTTTTCCATGACATATAAATAATAAAGCTTAGAGGTAAAAGGATAAGAATATGAAATATGTAATAAAAAAAATTACATGTATAGTACTACATCTAAAGAGTTTATAAAATGATATATTTCAGAATAAAGTGAAGGATTCTACTAATTATACATAAAAAATATATGAATACAAAATATACCTAATATAACTAAACTACCCCTAATATTTATATTAACCCTGCCTCGCAGTGTACGATGGTCTTGCATAGTTAACAATAAAATAATAAATAATTAAATAATTAAGTTCATAAGTTCATATTAGCATTTTAAACATTTTTAATAATTCTCAATATAGTTAATTATCCTTTACTTATATAGATAGAACACAATTTTCTCTTTTTATCTATAATTTCCATTTCTTGACGGTTATAACTTCATTATCACTACGACTTCCATATTTACTATTTATAAACACATCATCTCATTGGTTTTCATCTAACAATAAAAATGATATATTATTGACTTTCATTCAATCATAAAAGCAATAAAACATTGGTTTTCGCTCATCGATGGAAGCTACAAATAATGAATTTTTTCTAAAAATAAAAGCAATATAACAATGACTTTTATTTAACGATGGAAGCTACAAATATTAGCTAGCATAACAATGGTTCTCATTCATCAAAAGCAACAAACATTGACTTTCATTCAACAATTATATGCATTTCTCATGCTGTAGAAGATGTCATTTCTAGTGCCTCTCTTGAATCCAAAGAAGATACCATTATCAATATTTTCTTTTATCTCATATCATATCATTATTAATTGATTTTACACTACATTCTAACTCTCTTTTACAATCATATTCTTCATTTTCACTACTAAATTCCTAAGCACATTTCACATTATAATTAATCAATTTATTCTTTTCTTATTATATTCACTCTCAAATAAATCAAATTCAATATCACATCATTATCAATTCTACTTCCCAATCCATATATTTATTTGACCAAAAAGTCCCTCTCCTTTCCTTTCTTTTCCATTTTTTTTTTAATTCTATCATAGTTTAAGCTATTTAAGCAAAGCACACTAATTTATGGATCTCACTACCTATTCATTCCATATCTATAATTCCAAAGATTTTAATATGCTAATCAAATTTGATAACATAATCTAATTCCTTTCAAATAATCTCTAATATAACACTAAGTTCATACAATTTTCACACATATATCATCAACATCATAAATTTGTTTTTCCACCACACTTGATCGACCACTCTCCCCACTTTTTCTCCATGTTTTCTTCTTTATAACATCAATTCTTACATCCATTCTAACCTTTTTTTACGTGTATTAACATTCATGACAACTAATTTAACATAACCTCAAATTTCCGAATTAAGAATCCCAATTCACCAATTTAGAAGTTTGATCAAAATTCATTTAAATTTCCATCAAACTTGATAAATCAAGTGTAAAACTCCGTACCGGATAATAATACAAATTCCAGATACTAACCAAATGAAAATTCTTTAAGCTTTCGTTTTCTTTCTTCACTTTCCTTGTTTCTCTCACTAGAAATCTTACTTTCCATAGCTAACCTCTCTTGAGTCAAGTGTTTAGGTGTTAAACCCATAAAATCTCACAAGTTTTGTCTCAAATTCTTGTTTTGCCTCAAGTTTTCCTAAAATCAAGCTAAAAGAAATGAAGAAATTTCATTGTCTCTGTCTCTTTTTCTACAAGCTGCCGGCCACCATACATATAAAAGAAGAAAATTTGGTAATTCCCATTATGTCCTTTATCTTACATCATATATATTTTCTTGATAATATTTTTCAAATCTCAACGCTTGTTTATACTAAATTTAACCTGAGCGATATTAAAGTTCATTAAATTTCGGTTTTTTTTAAGTTATTTTTTTCATGGTTTTATTTTTATAATTATCACATAAACATTTTATTTTAAATTTTCAAAATCTATTATCATCTCTTTAGCGTAAATATTTAATTTACTTGCTTATCGTAATATTTACTTTAAAATTCTTATAGATTTACGTGGGGCTTTATAAACAGCTCATTAAATATATTCCACAACCGTTGAGAAACGGTTATTCAAATTCCATCACCATTGAAAAACAGCGCATCAAGCTCTATAACCATAGAAAAATGGCTCACCAAACAACAGAATTGTTGAACAACAGGGTGCCAAAAGCTAGCCTTAATCGTTGAAAAACCCGTTCACCCACCAAATCCCACGAAAAAGCGGTTGCTGATGAGAAATGGTTATCATCAGCAACTGCAAAGAATATTCATTAAAAGAAATAAAAATTATTAAAGAAAAATTGGATGCACAGGTTGAATGCGAAATCTTGTACCTGCCAAGTGATGTTGATGGCCTCACAGAAGAAAAGGCCGAGAAGCTGGTGAAGAAGTTCTTGGCAATCTCACACTGTGCCATGCATCAAGTCAAATAATTTCTGATTAATACTGCTATGTACAAACAAATCATTAAAAAAGAAAAGAAAAGAAAGAGGAGATGTCCGGTGCTTGAAATAAAAGAGAGGAGGGCCATCCGTGTGAGTGGGACTATTTTGCCTGATTGAAAGAGGAAAAACAATTTGCCTATTCTATTAATCAAAGTCGGTATACAATTGTTTGCCTTCTTTTAGTTAAAGAAAATCACGTCACCAACAATGCATTAAAGAGTGAAAGAGAAAAAAAGGCCGTGCTGGAATTTTACAGTAGTGAAATTAGCATGTAAAATGCAAATAAAATGAGAAAGGAGACCAAAGCAAAAAGTTTTCATGGACAATCATGACATCTATTTTAATTCAAGACTAACCGATCTATTGATTCGTAATGAAAATCTTAAAATTACAAAAATCAGGGTTTCAGGGAAAGATTTTTAAAATCTAAATATTTGATGGCCGGAGCAGTAATTCCATCATTCTGGTCTGGTGCAAAAACTCTTGTAAAAATTTAAGCACGATCTAATAGTTAAATCAAAAGTTATGGTTTTTTTGAGCTATTATTTTGGTCCGGTACAACCGGATCTTCTCATGGGCCTAGAACTATCCTATTAATCCATAAATACATCTCTTAGGTCATTCACGTAATCTTTCTGGGGTAGATCCTCATCTAGTTATGTTAAACCCACATTGTGAGAACTATTATGTGAACAATAATTTTTTAAAATTTTAATTGGAGTATGTTTTTGAGTTTATAAGTTGAACAAAAATATATATTTTTACTCATAAAATATTTTGAAAGAAAAAATTCATAAAAATTATGATTTTTATGTAAAACAGTCGATTGGTTATACAATTGTATCCAATTGGCCAATCAGATGGTAGTTGTCACGTTTTAAAAGCGCGATATGATTATATATCGTTATTATGAAGCGCGACAACTATTTTATTGTCTTAAAATAATAATATTTAATAAATATCACGTTTCAAAAATGTAACGAAATGAATGTATGTTATTTCACCTATTCTGCCTATACTTTTAATTTTATATGCTAATTAAAAAAAATCATTGTGACTATTAGTGGGAATTTTGATAATTATATTTTATCAACAAAAAGAGAAAAAGAATATGAGCACAATTGCCAAAGAAAGAGAGAAAAAGGGAATCAAATTTTTTTACTTGATATAACTCATCAACCATTAGTGGGAATTATGAACGCATCATATTATTGGATTTAAGATGATGAGATCTCAAAACAAGATCTCATAATAATCACATCCAGTTGAAAAAAAAAAAAAAAAGTCTCATGGCCCTGTCATAGTTGCTGGTTACTACTGACACATAAGTGTAAATTTTATTTGATCCCTAAAATATACAATTGCTTTAATTGGACATCAAACTTTTAGTCTATCATTTGATGTGATAGATTTCAATCAAAATTGATCTTTAAATTTCTAATTTTAATAATTATATTTTATTTTCACAATAAAATATATGTATATTGAATTATTGTGAAAATATAATATAATCAAATCATATTTTAGTTACAAAAATATATTCAAGATATAAAACCATCTCAACTATATTTTCAAGGCATGCCCACTTATTTTTAAGTCTATATGAACTTGTCTCGATAGGGCATCTATATAAACACAAATTTTTTATCAATCATAATTTTTCACGCATCATTTTTATTTTATTTTTACATGAAAAGATAAAAAAAATTTCAATAAATAACATAGAAAATAAATGGGCCTTCATATATTTATTGGTCAATGAAAAATTGACATATGAGATAAGATATTTAAACTATCTTGTTATAAATACAAGATCCTATAAATAAAAATCATCAATAAAATAATGTTATCTGGGATTTGAAAATGACCTAAGAGTCCCTATAAATCTGTATAAATATAGAGCCTCACCCTAAGAAAAAATCTTGGAGATGCATAATTTTTTTTAAGACAAGCTCTTTAAACATGGAAGCTCACTCAAAAGTTATCAAACTTTCTTTATCTATACTTGAAGTTTACAAGGAACAAAACTCTATTAAATCAAATCTAAACATCCCATAAGAGTTCTTAAATAACATTTTAAAAATAAATCAATGATATTCTTTAAAGTATCAAATTGTTGATTCTTGTTCTGTAATACACACGTCTAAGTTCATATTCTATCAAAGTATAAATCTTAGTTAGATTTCACAAATAAATCAAGTCACTATAGATTAAATTCAAGGAAAGAATTAGGGGATTGTTTTTTCATTTGTAAGAATATTTTAAATAAAGATTGTAATTAATTACATATTTTAAATAAAATCAAATATATATATATATATATATATATATATATATATATATATATGTTTGTTTGTTTAATTTCAGATACTTAAAATTATATATATAGTAAATTTTCAAACAATATTCTACCTAATAAAACACATATTGTAAATTATTTGACTTCGTGTCTTCCACTAGTCGAAACAGCAGCGGCATCCTTTCCTTTTTTGATGGCTATGTCATTGTGCACTTTTGCCCAATGCTTTTTCTGTTCAAAATTACTAGGCCACTAGATTGGTGGTCAATGCAATACCATACCGCGTGCTACACCGAAAAATTTTCAACCTGAAAAAATATATTTAGGACATGGTTATGTTTTTTTTTAAAAAAAAATTACTAATCAAATTAAATCTTGATTAATTTAATAATATAAAAAATAAAACAACAATAACAAATAGTTTTTTTTTAAATATAGTCCCATTCAAAGTTGGGTTAACATGCAAAACTCGTGGTGAGGTACATGAAATCGTGATAACCCTATAGAAGGATGATATCAAGAAAAAATCATTTCTAAGAAACCTAGTTCGATCTTTCAAACCTGTGATCCAAAAGGTTAATAAAATCCTGATTAATAAAATGCTTAAGAGTGAAATAAAAAAGAAAGTTTCACTATTTTTTTTTTAAAATAGCAATCAAAAGAATAAAAACCAAATATGATATAAAATAAAATGAACTAAAATATTGAGGAATGCAATTGAAAAAAATATTCAATTAAAATAATGATATAAAATATTGAGAGAAGCAATTAAAAAGATAATTTAATTAAGAGAATAATTAAAAAAATCAAAATCACAAAGGATGATTAAATTGAAAGAAAATTTTAATTATATGGATAAACTAAAATAAAAAAAAATAGAAATAAAAAGAATATAAACCAAATCAAGAAGAAAAATAAATTGAATGATTGCTTTGAAAATATATAGGGGTTAACTCTAAAATCGAGTAGGAGAGAGGAAAGAATAAAAAAAAACGGCCATTTATACGAAAACTAACATATTTTTGCCACATGCACCACCCATGAGAGAGGAAAGAATGGAGGTGATATTGTGAGAATTAAAGCACCGTCGTGGAAGTTAAACTTTGGTTGCTGAACAAAGTTGTCCGCATTGTTTGAAGACCTCGAGAAAACCCACGCATGTCCATGTCATCCCCACACGTAGTTTTCTTTTCAGATGAAATAATATTTTATTATATAAAAATACTAAAGTACCCTTGTTATAGTTTAATAGTTACAATAAAAAGTGAAAAAATAACAACACCCTTTTACCTGAAGCAAATACCATTTTAATTCAAGATTAACTAAAAATAAAATAAAAATTCAAAGTACCTTTACTCGTCGGTATTTTATTTTTTCCTTCAAAATCATATCAATAATTTTATTGTGCAAATAAATAAATAAAAACCATTACACCGCAGCTCCCAAGGCCAATTATGTTATCTTTACAGGTGAAAAATCATCATTTCCAATTCACAATAACAATGAATCTATGTCTCCAATAATAAATGCATAAGCCATTTTAGTTTCTTTTAATAATGATTGGTGGTGGGTTAAATGGTTAACATCTGTGTGCCTTCGAAGCCCGTTATCAATAGAGGGAGCGTCATATTGGTGAACACATTGTTAATGCACTCACAGTTCTTGAATCAAGAGAATCAAGATTTGTATTCCTCTACCTTTATTTATTATCAACATATGGCTTATATAGCTATTTACAGAAACTTCACGCTATGCATGCATTATGCATGTTGATAGCTAGGGAATAACCAAATTGCAATAGAATAACCACCATCCGTAATAATGGGATATAGTAACAGAATTACCAAAAAATGAGCGGGAAAGTAAGTAATAAAGAAACAAACAAATTACATTGTTAATCCCTTTAATAGTTCATCATTCCCTCCCTTAAACTGTATTTAGTTTATGTTTGGAATTTCATACAATCCCAATAATCTTCGAAGCTTTAAGAACACCTCTAACCAAAGAGGTTTTGTCATAATGTCGGCTATCTGATCTTGAGTTTTACAGTAACTCAAGTTAACCAAATTCTCTTTCACCATTTCACGAAAGAAAAGGAAACCTGATATCAATATGCTTGCTTCTACCGTGGAGAACAGGATTCTTGGAAAGTTTTGTGCTAGAATTGTTATCGCACAAGATTGTAGTGCATTCCTTCTGTTCATAACCAAGCTGCTCCAAGACTCTTCCTAGCCAAGCACATTGACAGGTACATGAGGCGGTAGCGATGTACTCAGCTTCGGTTGTTGATAAACTAACAACAGGTTGTTTCTTAGAAGACCATGATACTGCTCCAGAGCTGATTATAAACACACATCCTGTAGTACTTTTGCGATCATCTATATCTCCAGCAAAGTCGCTATCTGAGTAGGCTATGAGCTGCTTGCAACCTCTTTTCTTGTAGAAGATGCCCAGGTTCATCGTTCCCATCAGATATCTGAGTAGCCTTTTTGCTGCTAACCAGTGTTGCTCCGTTGGGCATGACATGAACCTGCTAATAAGACTCACACCATACATTAAATCAGGTCTGGTTGCAGTTAAGTACATGAGATTGCCAACCACCTATTTGAACATACTTGCATCAACCTTAGTTCCCTCTTCATCCTTTGACAGTTTACAGCCTGGAACTATAGGATTCTTCACTGAGTTGCATCTATCCATGCCAAATCTTTTTAAGATTTCTTATGCATACCTTCTTTGACATATATAAATCCCTTCAGGATGTTCTAGCACTTCAATTCCCAAAAAGTACTTCATTTTTCCCGAGTCTGACATGTCAAATTCCAGCATCATGAGCTTCTTGAACTCTTCACACATGTTCCTGTCATTCCCAATGAAGATCAAATCATCAATATACAGATTGACAGTTAACAACTTTCCTCCCTCTTTTAGTTTAGTGAATAAGGTGTGCTCACAGTAACACTTTTTGAAGCTTTCGTGAACGAAGTAAGCCTCAATTTTGCTATATCAAGCTCGTGGAGCTTGTTTGAGGCCATACAATGCCTTGTTTAGTTTATAAACCTTGTGTTCCTCACCCTTTTTCTCATATCCTTGGGGATGTTGGACAAAGACTTCCTCAGTGAGTTAACCATGCAGAAATGCACTTTTCACATCCAGTTGAAAGATACTCCATCCTTCTTGAGCTGCTAGAGCAATTATCAAACGTATGGTATCTAATCTTGCAACTGGAGCATATACCTCTGCGTAGTCAATCCCATACTGTTGTGCATATCCCTTTTCCACAAGTCTAGCCTTGCATTTGTCTATCTCACCATTTTCATTGAGTTTTGTTTTAAATATCCATTTAACTCCAATGCTTTTTACTCCTTCGGGTAGGGTAGTCAGCACCCATGTTTTATTGCTTTTAATAGCCTCAATCTCTTTGTTCATGGCATCTCTCCATTTATTGCTCTTCACAGTTTCTTCAAATGTGGATGGATCATCTTCTGTAAGAATAATCATGGCATTTAAGTCCTCTTCTTCTGATAGATTCTCTCTGTTTCATAATCTTGCATCCAGGGAGGAATTCATCTTACCCTCTCTGAAACTGAAGGATGTACTTCATGTGTCACACTAGAATGTGCATAAGTGCCACTTAGACCTGCCTCATTCATGCCCTTGAAGTTGGCCTCTTCATTCTCGTTGGCATATGTTCCAAGTTCCCCAATTGAACTTGCTTTTTCATTCTTATTATCCTCTGTTCTCAGCTTTTGTGCATTCTGAGTTTCATCATTCTAATTATCCTTTGTTCCCAACTTTTGTGCATTCTGAGCTTCATCGGTTTCTTCTTCAGGATCACCCCATTTTAGTACATCCGAGGTTATTTCTTCCCTGCTCATGTTCTAATTCCAGCCTTTATTTTCTTCAAAAACAACATCCCTGATAACAATTATTTTCTTAGAAACTAGATCGAATAATCTGTAAGCTTTTAATTCATCACTCACTCCTAACAACACACACTTTATGCTTTTATCATCCAACTTAATTCTTCTCTAGTCTGGTACATGTACATGGGCTAAACATCCAAAAATCCTGAAATACTCTACAGTAGGCTTCATACCACTCCATGCTTCCTTTGGAGTTGAGTGTTGGATGGCTAGAGTAGGACTCCTATTTAGCACATGCAGACACCACCTTACAGCTTCTGGCCAGAAAACCTTTGGAACTTGTTTATTTGTAAGGATGCACCATACTAAATTCATCACAGTCCTGTTCTTTCTCTCAGCGACTCCATTCTGCTGAGGAGTATAGGTCTTGGTTAATTGTCTGGTTATGCCATTTTCTTTACAAAATTCCTCAAACTCATTTGAGTTAAACTCGCCACCTCTATCAGTCCTTAAACATTTGAGGTAGGCTCCTGTTTCCTTTTCAACACATGCCTTATATCTTTTGAACATGGTAAAGGCTTCTGATTTTTCATGCAAGAAATAGATCCACGTTTTTCAACTGAAATCATCAATAAAGCTTAAAAAATATTTCTTGTTGCTGTTTGATGTTGGATTTATGGGGCCACATATATCTGTATGCACCAATTCCAGCTTCTGTGATACCCTCCATAGGCTCTTTTTGGGAATAGATTCCCTGTGTTGTTTTCCAATTAGACATGTTGTGCAAACTTGTGCACAAGCTGCTGGTGAAAGCATACCAGAAGGCAAACCGTTGACCATCCTTTTGGATTGAAGGGTTCTCAACCCTTTAAAGCTCATATGGCCGAATCTGCAATGCCATAGGTAACTTTCATCCTCTATCACAGCTTGAAGACAAGCAGTAGCTTTAGGCATCATTGTTGTGAGCACAGCAAACATCCTGTTTGTACTCATTTTGGATTGAATGATTAAACCCTTAGTAAGATGGAAAACTTTACACTTCCCATGCTAAATCATAATTGTTACTCCTTTGTCTTGAAGTTGCCCCATGCTTAACAGATTATTTTTCAGCTCAGGAATGTAATAGACTTGAGTAATTCCATTTACTTTCATTCGTGCGTTTCCGTTCCTCATAACTGCCATCTTTGAGTTGTTGCCTAGCTTTACTATGTGTCTGAATTGATAATCCAATTCTGAGAACCATTCTTTATTTCCACTCATGTGATTGCTACATCTTGAATCAAGAAACCAGATCTCTTTTCTTTCCTCATGGTTAAGCTCTTCATAAGCCATTAATAGTAATTCTTTTTCTTCATCTGTTTCTGTATAATTAACTCATTTTTCCCAAGTAGGACACTCATATTGAAAGTGTCGTAATCTGTGACACTTGAAACATTCTATAGTAGCCTTGTTAAATTGTAGTTTGTCACGACCTCTTCCTCTTCCTCTTCCTCTAAACACCCCTCGACCTCTTCCTCTACTAGTGTTTTCTTCGTAAGTAATCTTGAGAGCCTGCTCTTCTCCTCGATAACTATTCATTCTTTGTTCATGGACCAGTAGACTGCTCTGCAGCTCATCAATGGTCAATGTATTTAAGTCATTTGACTCTTCGATAGAACAAACCACATAATCGAATTTTGAGGTCATGGACCTCAGAACTTTTTCATTGATTATGGTTTGGCTCATCGTATCACCATGAGTCTTCCTTTTATTGGCTATAGTGAGAGTACGACCAAAGTAATTGTTAACTGTTTCTCCTTCATTCATGTACATAGTCTCAAAATCCCTTCTAAGTGCTTGTAGTTGTGCCCTTTTCACCTTAGTAGAGCCTCGGTACTTCTGTTTCATGGAGTCTCAAATACCTTTTAAAGTATCTCTATTGAGTATGGTCTCCATGACATTTCAATCTATGGCTTGAAAAATGTAATTCTTCACCTTCAGGTCCTTCAGCTTCTGCCCCTCAATCAGTTTGCGTTGTGCTTCTATCTGGTCCTCACTCAGTTTGTGTTGTCCTTCTGTTGCTCCTGCCATAGAAATGGATTCCTGCTCAATTCTCTATGTCACCTCCATTGACATCCCGTTCTCTATGAGATCCCAATATTCTTTGGAGTGGAGAAAATTCTCCATCAACATCGCCCAATTATCATAATGTCCATCAAATTTAGGAATGGCCGCCTGCACGAAACTGTTATTGTTGCTTTACATAATTCTATTGATTCTTTTAAGAGAAATAAAAGAAGTTGAATTTTTCTTTTGTTCCTCACACACACTCACACTCAGGTCTCCTATGATGCGGCTCTGATACCAATTGTTAATGCACTCACAGTTCTTGAATCAAGAGAATCAAGATTTGTATTCCTCTACCTTTATTTATTATCAACGTATGGCTTATATAACCATTTGTAGAAGCTTTACGCTGTGCATGCATTATGCATGTTGACAACCAGGGAATAACCGAATTGCAACATAATAACTATCATCCATAATAATAGGATATGGTAATAGAATTACCAGAAAATGAACGGGTAAGTAGGTAACAAAGAAACAAACAAACTACACTGTTAATCCCTTTAACAGTCCATCACACATTAAATTCTTCCAGTTTATTTTTACATTTTAAAAATGTTTTTAAAAAATTTAAATTTTTTTTATTTTCAATTAATATTTTTTTTGGTGGTTTTATATTATTTTGGTGTGCTACTATCAAAAATAATTTTTTTAAAATAAAAAAACAATATTATTTTAATATATTTTCAAGTAAAAAGCACTTTGAAAAGTAACAACACAAGTTGTGGGAATGTAATACCCAGTAACTTTTGGACATGAATAACAAGTAATAAGCATGCTATAATAGCAAATTACTAGAGATTTCTATATTGTTATTTTAAAAAAAAGGTGTATATACAGATTTTTACATGTTTTTTTATACATACAAAAATCTCAAGCGAAAGTTAAAACTTTATGTATACATCAAATTAAATAAATTCAATGCAACAAAAAAATTATATAGCTCAATCCAAATCCAGTTAAAGTTAACGAACCGAACTCATTACCTAGATCATGGACTCAATTGAGTTCAATAATTTTTTTAAATATAATTTTTATCTAAAATAGATACCTATAAACCAACCAAATATCAAGGTGATAGAAAAAAAAATCAAACCAAAATAAATTACATTGTCCAATTAATAATCAACCAAATATTAAGTGATGAAATAAAAAAAAAGATAAGTAAGAAAATTTTTTTAAAAAAATTATAATAAATCAAAATGATAAAAAAAAAAGCACAATATCTCAGGCTAGGAAGGCACAGATCTCCTTGTTCTCTAGAGAAAGGCCCAAGTGTGCGGGCTTGGAGTAGCCCGTGCGCTTCGGCTTTATTTTTTAAAATTCTCTTAATAAGAGGACAACAAGTCATCATTTCCTTTTTTCTTTTAAAAAACAGTAGGTGATGTGTCGTCTACCTTGCCTAAATTTCAATGATAACCGGTTGCTAAAAAATTAAGTTGGTTTGTTTTAAACCAAGAAAAATCTATTTTCAATCTTATTTTGACCCGAAAAAATAACACCTAAACTCCTTGTAAAATATATTCACGGTTTTTAATAACCCAAAAATTAATTTTAAAATCCACAATTAACCTGAAACCAAAATACTTTTCAAGTTCAGGTTTATTATCTTAGACAAGTTTAAAAAGGAAAAAAAAACTTTAAATAAACTCTTTGCATAAAAAGAAACTCGTTAAAATCAAAATTACTAGTTTTTATGATAGTAATGGGCGGTATCAACTGATGGAGAGAGAAAAAAAAGTAATGAAACTCTAAATTATTGTTACATGGTCATGTATCCTTGCACTACCACACCTTTTCCTCTTCCATAACCTTTTTTAATCATTAAACTAAACAATATAAAAGGATACTTGCAAGAACATGAGCTCTGAATTAATGTGGGTTTAGTTAATAGACCGGGACAATTGATGGGGGGGGGGGGGGGGGAATAAAAAACTTAATTTATGCCTATTATTTCAAGTCAATAATACATAATGAGAAGTAGTAGCAACGCACATGTAGATATAACCAAATAGTAATGAAAGCCTGAGCTGTAAAGAAGGGTAGAAAGGAGAATCAAGATTGAAGTTATATATATATATAAAGCTTAGTTCCATTACATTTAAAAATTGTTTCGTAATGATAAAGAGGGAGACATCCATAATTGTAGCATACCAAATATAAATTGATTGTTTTTCAATGGTGCTTGATCATCAATTGGCACATTGACCAGAGAAAATGCATGCAGCCATGACTTTGTGAGATACACGCATCAGATTAGAAGAGCTTGAGATACATTCAATGTTAAAGCAAGATCAATGTGTCAATTAAAGGGAGGGGAAAAAAAATAGAGGAATGATTAAAGAAGCTTATACGTACGAGATTCGGCAAATATATAGGCAATTAAAGCTGCTTGGCCTGCCGCCCTTTAATGGAACCCAAAATGCGACAACCTCGAGCTTATAACAAATATATTTTTTAATGTCTTGAATGCGGATCACCGTGAGATCTGCTAAAGTAACATAAAAACACAATTATTAGAAAGTTAACCGGCAAAAAAAAAAGGTGCCAACTAAAAGGGGTTTCTCCTTGCTGTAATGTCAAGTTAAATTCAAGACATGTGATTGTTATTATCGTTATGATGATTATTAGAAATTTAAATGGTTATTAATTTTAGAGCTCGTGAGATTAGTCAAGATACACGTAACTTGACCCGAATCCACGTTAATAACAATAATAAAAAAAAGAAGACAATTGAAGTTTTAGTTTTAAAAGTAAAGTTGGACTATGATGTTAGTAAGATGTGTCCAAGAAATTATAATTGGTGAAATTAACTAACGTACTAGGGAAAAAAAAAGATGACAATTAAAATGGTTTCTTCTTCCAGTAATTTCAAGTTAAATTCGAGTTCTGTGATTGATATCTTGTTATTGTGGTTGTTAATATGATGATCACTAAAAATTTATATAGTCATTAACTTTAGAACTCATGAGATTAGTCGAGATGCACGCAAGTTGACCCGAATCTACGTTAATAACAATAATAATAAAAAAAATAAACAATTAAAGTTAATAATATGATGGTTATTAACTTTAGAGCTCGTGAAATTAGTCAAGATGCACGCAACTTGGCCCGAATCCACATTAATAACAATAAAAAAAAAAAAGACAATTGAAGTTTTAGTTTTAAAAGTAAAGTTGGACTATGATGTTAGTAAGATGTGTCCAAGAAATTATAATTGGTGAAATTAACTAACGTACTAGTGAAAGAATGAAATCTTAACCAAGACAACATCAATATTATTATTTGCAAATATAATAATAAGATTCTCATCATGATCATATGAAACTATTTTGAGCCCTTTCTTAGATAAAACAGCATATAATTAATTGGTCATAAGTGAATTTCACCTGATTTTATTCGATTGAT
>Ga0325404_1002183_pt1 | contig 20951 bp, 19 predicted proteins | sample PopdelMetagenome_18_FD_205664 | JGI IMG/M metagenome (GOLD analysis project Ga0325404, IMG submission 205664) | Populus deltoides microbial communities from Bellville, Georgia, United States - Xylem-Control-R1 | ecosystem: Host-associated > Plants > Phyllosphere > Stem > Wood/Secondary xylem... | reverse complement strand
ATAAAGTCATCGTGGTTAAGGATATTTTCTATGTTTTCAAGAACATGAAATATATTCCATTTATCTTTCCTCCCTATCTCCGTAATTTTCTATCCAGAAACAGCAACAGTAGGAAAATGCCGGCAGATAAAGAGAATAGAATAACTAAGAACAAGTCGTTTTTCTTATCTCAACATCTCTTTTGATTTTTGAGACAAATTTCTTAATGTATGTTCATCTTAAGTCGTTAACACATAAAAACTTCTACAAAAACATTGAAATTTCCTAATCTCCACACACACACACGCGCGCGCGTGAACTTCTTACACACATGACACTCTGCGGTCTGCTCGCACGTACGGCTCCGTCACACAGAGCACTCAGCCCACCCTTCTTCCATTTTTTTCTGCAGCTGCAGCCTCTTGCTTCGCAACGCCTGTTCTATCCTCATTTCAACGGTAACGATCAGCTTATTGGGAACCCCAGATACCTCCTCTAATCTCCTCAGATTCTCCCACGTCGTAACCGACTTGTCCCCACATAACCTGAGCCCGAACCAAAACGACGCCGCTAAGCTCACTCTGAACGGCAAAGCCAATCTCCCAAAACACAGCGCCATCGCCCGAGTGGCCCTCTGTACCACCAAATTACCATTGAGCCCCAGCCTTTTGCACCAATTCACGAAAACACCCTCTGACCTCAGATTCCTCGATCTCTTCAACCTATCCCTCAAGGATCTCCCCGGAATATCCTTCACTGAGCTGGAAGATGACGTGGTCTTGACCCCTTTTCTTGTGTTCTCAAAGCGCGTCGTTTCGGTGCTTGAAATGCAAGCGGAGGATAAAGTGCTAGAGGAGGAGCAGGAGATGGAGTCCAGTTCTTTGTTTCCTGGCGAGCAAGAGCAACAGGTGACACGGCTAAGAGATGGGGTGTGGCCGGAGAATGGATTTCCTGTGATAGAACCGCAACCGGAGCAGATTACACGGCGAACATGGCGAGCAACAAGGAAGTTAGCATTATGGACGTTAGAATCACAGTCAAAACAAAGATACGCAGCATCTGAATCGCAGTAGACAGCAGCTTCTCTTTTGCAAAGCTCGCAAACCTTAACAGCCATTAATTCTCTATGATCACCAGCTTTCACGCTTTAATCAACGTCAGAGCAATAAAATATTACAAAACAAGAAACCTTGAGCGATGTTGTGAAAGTCTCTTTAAAGATTTGAACAGATAAATAAGGAGAGAGAGAGAGAGGGAGGGAGAGGGCGAGGCGGCAGTGAAGAAAGTGGTTGGTGGTAATTTAAAGAGAGGTGGTGGGGGCGGGGGCTGAAAGATATAGGCTGAAAAAGGGCGGTGATGGGATGGGTGGTGGGATATCGTGTGTGTAGAAATGAAGGAGAGGAGAAAGGAAGTGTAGAGGTGGCTGGCTATATATGGTGGTGGTGGTGTGTCATGTTACTACTACGTTTCTTTCACTTTTGTCCACATGTTAGAGAACCTCGTTTCCCTCGAAGCATGTTGATCAAAAATCTTTTGTTTTTCTTTCCTTGCATTTTCGTCCTTTATTCTTGACTAATTATATTAATATCTCTTAAAACCCCCGTTTGGTATTTCAATTGTGTGAAGGTACGATAGTCAAAGTGAGAAATGATTTTTCAACAAGAATACTATTGTATTGATGGAGAATTATCAGTTGTATTTTATATCGATTTTATCATAAACTTATTTTTCAATTAAAAAATATTGTCATAATAATACTTAAAAAAAAAACGTTGAGTTTCTCATAGATGACGTGCTTCTATACATATCTTGTGATTGCCGAGGGGGGGAAAACGCCACATACCCATCCTGCCCCTTTCACAGAGATGGTGATTGCTGGGGGTGGATGAGAAGGCGTGGAAATCATCATTAGGGTTTGAATGGAAAACATGATTAATTACGTAAAGCAAGGGATTGGAGATCATGGGAAACCGCCAAGAGTACAAGAATCAGTGTGCTACCTGAGAATAAATTAGCAAAACCACAAGGGCATCGGCATAAATGACTGCGACAGGTCGCCTTTCTTTGTTAACAATATATGTGTGGTCGAGTCTTCAAAAATATCTGCTGCTTTCAACGACCGTCGAATGGCGTGGGGATTATTTAATTAATTTCTTATTTCTGAGTCACACATCCACAATTCTTCTCAGCCAAGAATTTGAAAACCGACTGTGGGAGACCAACACGTGTCGATATTTGAAGACGTCTTCGTCACTCGATTCGACCCCTCTTTTTTCATGTGTCCCGTAACATGACAACACTCTCTTCATCTCCTGTAAATTTGTACTCTTGGTCCTCTTTTGCCCCTTGGCCATCCGCCACGCATCGCCAGTTTGTACCGTCCATAACTTATTATTATTCTACCAAGGATGTGGTCGTTAATTAGAGGGCAGATCAAGGCCACACGATGGATTCCTCCCTCTCTCGTGCTGCTAATTTTCCAAGCTGAGAATTCAAAATGGAACGTGACATTTGGCTAAGTGGCACAACCCACGCCGATGATATAGCCATATGGTTCTGTTCTCAGCCACACAAATGGCTCCACAGGAGAGAGATGCCATCCCCACAACGCAAAACTCTTAAAAGAATAATGATCGTCCACCTGGCAAGAACACATGAGGTTAGGAGTGGAGGGTGATAGGATGCCAAGCACTGGCGCCACCAACGGTGGTTGTGCTGTTTTATCATTATCACAAGCCACAGGAGTAGCGTGATTGGAATGATTTTGTATGGGACCCAGTTGATGACAAGGGCTGTTTTTGTGTGTTTTTCTTTCAATCATGGCTAGGTACTAGGCATGGCATGATTAATGATGGATGGGGAAGGGGCAATGGGAGCCACATGATCCATTTCATGGCTGTTACTTGCTTGTAGAAAGAAGATCATGCCATAACGGATCTTACGAGATTGATATTTTGCTCGGTGGTGTTGATTTGCTATAATGGCTGCACATGAACCCGTCCAACAGAAGGAGCGTCGACTGTCTCACTCGAATTGAGATTTGTGTTCCAATGCCTCGAGAGAAGAATATAGTTATTAAACCTCCTTCGTCCCGTTCAGTATATATTAGTACATCAAGATTTTTTAAAAAACAAAATTAAAACAATTCTGGATCTTTTTTCAGATTAAATCAAGTTTTTCTTCGAGTTCAAACAAATCAACGAGGTAGGTTTGCTTATTTGACCTGCCGGGCCTGGCTCATGGAATAGAATAAGACATGTAAATCTAGGAAGGAAAAGGTCTTAACAAGAACGTAATTTGATGCTTGTGTGTCCTGGTTTCAGAGATCATTTTGATGTTGTGTTAGTTTCTGTTTTTCTATCTAATTATATAAAATAAAATTAAGAACATGTTTTGTTTAATTTTTAATTTAATTTTTTTTGTTAAAATTTAATATGATTTGTATGTTTTGGATTGTTTTCATGTGTTCATGTCAAAAATAATTTTAAAAAAATAAAAAAAACATCATTGGCATGTATTTCAGCACAAAAAGTTATTTGAAAAGCAACAGCTACCACACTGCCAAGCACCTTCTAAGTCAAATAATTAATTTCTTTTTTTTTATATTTAGCTTCTTTAACAATTGTATTTTCAATTAAATAAATTCTTGACGCAAGAATATATCTTGTAGCAACCGTATTTTTCCTATGAAATTAGCAATATTGCTGCGAGTTAAAATGAGAGTGGAACGTCGCTGCTATGCTTCATGGGTTAATTAGCTAGCCAGCCTCCTCGTACTTCTAAATGATCAAATGTCTCGGATGTTGGAAATTAAGTCTTTTAAGCCCATGATCATGAAAAGGTGGTCTTGTGATAATGCAGGCCAATTCTTCTTCTTCTTCTTCTTCTTCTTCTTCTTTCATGCAAGAGTACATGCATGTACAGATATTTATACCTGGGCTTTTGAATTCACTATCCTAGATCAATGAATAAGCCCATGATAATTAGTAACTAGCAGGCATACTATGAAGAACCCGTTTTGTAACGAGGTTGCGTTGTGTTTTATTTAAAACACAGATGCAACCCGTTTGGTAAATAAAAAAATATATTTTACTGTATATGGATCCCACGTTTTTTCACGTCCGAGACACAGGAAAAGAAGAAGCAATATTTTGCTGCTTTATGCACACTGTTCACGCTAATTTTAATTATCATGAACAGTGTAGTATACACTGTTCAGTTAACAGTGCAAGAGATTTGCACTGTTCACTTAAAAATAATGAACAGTGCAATTCACTCTTGAACTAATTTTAATTAGCATGAATAGTGTAGCATACACTGTTCACTTGAAAAATAGCGAACATTGCAATTCTTTTGCACTATTCAAGAGTGAATTAAATTCACTTCCACTGTTCACACACTTTTTTTTAGTGTTAATTTTATTAATATTTTTTTTAAAAAAAACTAGTTTAGAGTAAATTAAATTCATTCGCATTGTGATGTGAATAATATTTTTTTCCCTAAAAAATTAATATATAGTGAATTAAATTCACTCGCACTATAATATCAATTTTATACATGATAATATTTTATCTAATTTTATTACACGCTCAAAATATTATGAAAACTGTAGTTCTTATCGGATAAATTTTGTACGTAATGGAATTATAAATAGTTTAATGGAATAATAAAAAATATTTTATATAAAGTATTATTTATTTCATGATGTAATAGGAGTAATTAATTCTACAATATTTAAATTTAAAACCATCAATATTAATATATATATTTTTAAAATTATTTTATAACCTTAATTTCAAAAGCATTCTTAATCAAACACATTAAACTACTTTTTCTTCGACCTCAATTTCAACCACAGTTTTAACTAAACATTTATTTTTTCAAACCAACCTCAACTAAAAATACTTTTTATAAAATATTTTTTTCAAACCACAACCACAGCAGCTATACCAATACTAAACACACTTGAAATGTTGTAAAAGATAAACGGAAATGACAGATCTATCTGGAATCCAAGTAACTTCATATCTAGTTCTGTTCGAGTTGGGGGACAAAAAAAATACTTGACTGAATTGATCAAAGATCCAGTTGACTTGCCGACTTTAATTTGAGAGGTTGACCAAGTCCATTTCCTTAATTAGTGACCGGGTCTTACCCTTTTCCTACCCGGAATTGGTTTTCTTAATTGTGGCCATAATTTTTTATTTTATTCTAATTTTTTAGAATTCAATAAATTATAATTTAGAACCAAGAAGACGTTATTTATTTACATCAAGCATATAAATTCCCTAAAATTCTAAAAAGGACCCAACTTGTGCTGTTTAGCCGACTCACTGTGCACAGTCAGTGAGGCGCTGCAACATGGACACTCCTCCAATAACTCCCACCAAACGCTCCCAAACCGAACCCACGCAAATCCGGATCCTCTGCCCGTCACTAAAAACCGGCGCCGTCATCGGCAAAGGCGGCTCCACCGTCCGTCATATCCAATCTCTCACCGGCGCCAAAATCCGCCTCCTTGACGACCCTCACATTCCCTATTGTGAAGACCGCATAATCCTCATTACCCTGAACAGTGGCAAGGTCCCCAAATCAGACGACTCCAACACCGCCACCTCCGATCACAACAAAGAAGATGCTAATGACGGAGAGTGCAGTTCTGGTGGTGGTGGTGAAGAGGAGGGGTGGGGTCCAGTGAAGAAAGCAGTGGTTAGGGTTTTTGAGAAGATAGTGAAAGGGGATAGTGAGGAGGAGTTGAGCGAAGCTGTGGTGGTGACGTGTAAGGTTCTGATTAGTAGTGGTGGTAGTAATCAGGGAGGGAGTTTCTCAAAGGTTTTGGAGAAAATTAGAGTGGAGAGTGGAGCGCAAGTTAGGGTTTCAAATCGCGAGCAAATTCCTGCTTGTGCTTCTCCTGGTGATGAATTGATTCTGGTAAGTAATTTTGAGTTTGGATAAAGTTTTGGTCTTGCAACAATTGATATATAATTTACTGGTAAAGTTTTGCGCTTTATATATTAATTTGATGTAGTTCCGTTAATGTCTTGCTTTATGAGGTCAACAATGTTAAATTCTTGCAATGATAGTTTGATAATCAAAGAATGAATGATTTAATGCATTGGAATCAAGTTTGGAATTACTTGGTGATTCTTTTAGTGCAATCCATAAATGTCATGCTTTATGAGTTTAACAAAGTATATATCATGCAGTAATTGTTTGGTAATCAACCATTATCATTCTATACATGGGATTTGTTGTTAGTTTCTGTGACTTGCAGTACTTTAATTCAAGATACTGTAGTTGTGTATACTATTTCTGAGTGTAGTTCTGCTCTGCAGATTACTGGAAGTTTTTCAGCTGTTAAGAAAGCACTCTTGTCTGTTTCGAGTTGTATTCAAGATAGCCCGAGAGCAGAAACTGCCAATTTTGGTGCAGCGGGATTCCATGGAAATGCTATGCCTGCGCAAGGTGACTTGCATCAGTGGGGCTATGGACCTGGTAATCATGCTGCAGACTATCATCCAAGAGGATATTCTCCTAATTTTGAAGAGGATGTTGTATTTAGGCTGTTATGCCAGGCTGATAAAGTTGGCAGTTTGATAGGGAAAGGTGGCTCTGTAGTACGGGCTTTGCAAAATGAGACGGGTGCATCTATCAAAATTGCTGAAGGTGTATCTGATTCAGATGAACGTGTGGTTGTCATATCTGCAAGAGAGGCATGGGGATTTTACTGTCTTGACCTGTACTATTTTATTAGTTTGGAGAGCTTAACTGTTCTTGCATATTGGTCATTAGGACTTGGACCTTTCTTCAACTCAAACAATGATATCATATTATGACTTTTGCTATCATGACCTCTGAATGAATGGTGTTTCGTAGCAGAATATCTTGGATAAATGCAGTGTTATGATCAACCTGATATCAAACTCTTCATCTCCCTTAGGAATTCAGAGTTCCTTTATAGTTAAGGATAGTCTTCTAAGTCTTATCATATAGATATTCCATCGCTTTTGCTGGGTGGGTCGCATATCATGTGGAAGTGGGTAGGGCCATTGTACCTTTGGCATTTGGGTGTTTTGTTAGCATAAGAACCTTATGTAGATTTGTGGGATGTGCCAATTCTCTGGTTTCCTAACGATTTAAGTGGTTTGACCGCTTTCAGAATTCAGAACAAAGACATTCTCCTGCTCAGGATGCTGTTATTCGTGTGCAATCCAGAATTGCAGAGATTGGATTTGAGCGTGGTGCCAGAATTGTTGCTCGGCTTCTTGTGCATCCACAACAGATAGGTGTTTTGTTGGGTAAAGGAGGCAAGATCATAAATGAAATGAGACATGTTACTGGTGCTAGTATATGCATATTTCCAAAGGAGCAAGCTTCAAAGTATGGTTCTCAAACTGAAGAAGTAGTTCAGGTTATTAGCGTGCCTTATTATCTTCTACCTCTTCTCTCTCAGAATAAATTCATCCTCCTTTTATTAAATAAACCTACAATGCTCCATGTACCCTGATTGAACCTAGGCCTTGCCCTTGAAACAAGTGGTTTTGCGCCAGTTAGGCTACAGTAATCTTGTATAGCTTGTTCCATGTTAACAAAAATGTTCCTTTTAATTTTTAGCTGTTTCTGAACTGATAACATAAATTTCTACCATTCAGAACTAATTCTAAATTCTTTTAGATAGATGGTTGTTCAAGGGAATAAAGTCCACACTAGCACAAGGAATGCCTAAAATAGCATGCCTCTATCTTGCAAGTTTGCAACTGATATTGAAATCATACCAGTTGAAGGGATTGGCTGTTAGCCTTGACTTCTCGTTTTGATGGCATATTAAAATCAGTCTCTTTATGATTCTGATATGACACGGTCCTATGTTATCAATTTTACCTTATATCCTTCCATGTATTGTTTCTACACGAGTCTGTTTCAGAATTCTGAAGAGTTGCTTTTTTGCAGGTTCTTGGCAGCTTGCAAGCTGTACGGGATGCTCTATTTCAAATAACAAGCAGACTTCGGGACACTATATTTCCAGTGAAGCCACCATTCTCAAACACTGCTCCCTTGCCCTATCCACCACCCCCATTTCCAGAAATGCATCCCCCTCAGTTTAGGCCAAGACCTAATCCTACCTCTCCAGGTCCTTACCCTTCTCCTGTTGGACCTTTCCAAGGCATGGATCGTTCTGCTATTCCCTCCCACCCCTTAGATCACCAGCCTCCATTTTCATATGGTATGGATCGCAGTGGTCCACCAAATTTGGACCGAGCTCCCTATTCCTATGGTAGCGATAGACCAGGACATGGTCCTCCATTTGAAAGTTCTCCAAGATCATGGACTGCTCAGGTTGGTGGCTTCTGCTTCCAAATAGCCTGATGTTTGACTTGAACTTCATTTATTGATCTTGCAGTGGATTCAAACTCTATTGTTATTCTCTTTGGTTTTCATTTTCTTTTCCTTTCCCTCCCAGCCATTTAGCAATGGGAACCTTAGGGGAGGTGCGGATCTAGGTTCTGGCTTGGTTGCAAGAAATGGGCATCTTGCAAGGTACTGCTTTTATGCTGTTGATTTGAATAACTTCCGCGCATATTGAGCTTAACTGCTTAATGCTTCGGCTGCTGAATACAGTGAGGTGAAGCAGCCAAGTGGCACAAACACTTGTAGAGCCTTGTGATTAAAAGTCATTAAAAAACATGGCTAGGGAGGAAGCATTTTGCTGACTCATGTGATTATCTGCAAATTCATAAAGTTGCCATATGTTTTTGCATTGTGTAAGTTGACATTTGACAAGCAAGGTTAAAAGTAGAGGCAAGAAAAATTATCTGTATTGTAATAACAGAGCCATTAATCATTTTCTTCTTTTCTATTTTTAGCAGTGGAAGTCTAGCACCGAGTATGGCTAGCACATCTGTTGAGGTTATCATTCCTCAAAAACTGCTTACTCATGTATATGGAGAGAGTAATAGTAATTTGACTCAGATCAGACAGGTGGGTTTATGTATTGGTTTGGTGCTACTAATTTTAACATCAATACAATGATCTGCTAGCATTTTCTAATGTTGGACTTGGCAATTTTCTTTCAGATTTCAGGTGCAAATGTTCTCATTCACGACCCAAAGCCCGGGGCAACCGAAGGTGTGGTGGTAGTGTCTGGAACATCAGATCAAATGCGTGCTGCACAGAGCCTAATCCATGCCTTTATTCTTTATGGACAGACAATTCATTGACCATCTACTTAGGCAAGTGGCGATTTGTATAAAACTAGGCAAGAGATGTGCATTTGATTTTCGACAAAAACAATATGTATATACCATGTTGTAGTTGTACTCTTGCTTTTATTTAAGCTTAGTATGCTGTGCCATTTCGGGGCTTTGGTGTCCTACCTTGACATGATGACAGCAACTCATTCCTCAGTGTAAATAAAATCGAGTTTCTACTAGTTTTTGATGCGCGGCTTGGCTTCTTTTTTCCTTCTACTTAGACTAGCTCCCTTGCTTCCACTCCTTATTGCGAACTAGACTGAAACTTTGGTCGTATACATTTCTTTCTGGATCGGATGTTAAAGAAAATGCGTAGAGCACATGAGTCAAACCTCTCTCTTTTAAGCACTGTTTGGCAATGTATTGCACCGTAGCAAAAGCATCATTATTGGTGTTTTTGTTGGAGAAATGCGGGTGCAACTATAGTGCATTGCATTACCCAACCAGCACGAAGAACAAGTTTGTTTTCAGTTTCTTTGCATCCCCTCAGCTAATTTGCTTTAACGGGTTTAGGGTTTATCGTCATGTCTCAGGAGCCGGGGGGGATGTTGAAGATGCGGTGAGCGTGGATAGAACATGCGACCTACGCAAATTCAGTCTGACGCTATCCCAACTGAGCAATCGCTGCTTTAATGTTCTTTCAACAGTTATTTAATTACATAATAATATAATTATGAGATTATTTCACACAAACGAACGAGGAAATTTGGAGACAGTTCTGTTGATTTATGCGCGGAGTCAACCACAAGGTCCTTATCGACTACATGGACATAAATAATTCCTTTTTTTAGCTTATTAGAAAAGGAAGCCTACATCGATTATAAAGATGGGAAAAAAGAGCACAACAAAACGTACTAAATCTGTCTTAAGAGAATCATCTTTCGGACAAAGAACAAGGAAGCATGCAACTCGAAAGGCAAGTGCTCTGACTCTTGGCAACTCGTCTAATGAAAACAACCTAGATAAGCACTTCAATTCCCTTGTGTTCCTACAAACTATAGCCCTAGCAATAAATGGCTTTCATGAGAAGTCATTGTTCCATGCGACTCTTTGGTTGCCATCAGTATTTCCATCCTGCAAATATGCAAACAAAAAGCAGGAAAACAAAAGAAAAGGTTAAGCTGGGATAAAAGGCCTAAATTTTATAGATTCTTATATGGAAAGCCATATTTTTTCACCATGGCATTGCTGTTCATGGAAGGAGAGCTGGGTCCAGTATGGGGAGCTGCCTTGGAGAGGTCCCTCAAAGTTCCCTGCGGTTTTAGAGGTTTAAAGAAGCTGCTAGTTAATGGACAAAACCATGTAATATGCAAATTTAAACTACTCAGAAATCATATTCCCTTGTATTTTCTAAAAATTAAATGGGTGCATGTGTAAGAGAGAAAGACGAACTTGTGGGAAAAATCAGAAAGATGCCAGCCTGACAATAGTAAGAATTCAATGGATGCCATGATGGTTTCACCATGTGTGCACACTGTTTCCTTAATATCAACTAAAGTTATGTCCTTCCCAAATTTTAACTGAACTATATGCTTACTTGGATCTAACCTAAACACTCAAGTGGATGTTATACCAAAAGCAGTAAGAGCCATTGTTGTTATTAATGTGATTGGTCGTGTCAATAAGGAGGATTCTCTTAATCTTTACAGATTATTTCTTTTGTATCTCGTAAATCATAATCCAAATAAAGTTGAAGCTTGGGTATGTTCTCATTCTGCATTTAATGAACCCAGGCAACTGGAAATTACTTTGCCTTTCATCATTTGGGAAAAAAACAAAACAAAAGGATCACCCTCAAACTTCTGGAACTAGCTTAAGGAATAAATCTCCATAGAAAATAATAATAATAATAATAATCCTATATTTTCTGTTTTTATACCAGCAAACTTATATTTCAAAAGCAAAGATCATTTACCAATATTTTTTCCATCATAAACATGTACAAAGACAGCCCTGATATTCACCTTATTTGCCCACATAAGTCCGCATGCATTACAAAGTGTCCTTGGCCCTTCAGGTCCACGCCGCATCATTGGTGTAGATTTCTCACTGATCGCACAATGCCGACAACTAACAAATTTAGGGAAACATTGAAATCAATATATTAGTTTATTGAACAGAATAAAATTATCATGTACAAGCAGACAGGTAGCAAGGTTATGCAAAAACACAATGCACATGGAGAAGAGCATTATTGCAGCAAGTGAAATGCAGGTGGTTATCACCCAATGTTTCCTCTGCCAGATTTATTTGTTAAAAACATCCTTGAATATGCACATTTGTTTCTAGAGTGATTATCATCTATTCTCTATGCCTTTCTCTTATTAGTCTCTAGTTTCATGTGTTTCATTCTATTCATGTGTGTCACTCTTCATCAGAAAGTTACCATTCCATTTCTCAGAACTTGAGATCTCTTTTGAGGGTTACTACTTCTAAAGTTACCCTCAGCTACTAGGTGCACAGAACACTAATATACAGCAATGTTAAGAAGATAATGACTTCGTGATATTTTCCCATAAAAATCACAAGTAGCAAGGATAAAACACTCACACGGCCTCTTGATGTTGGGATCCATTGCTATCGGAGCCCCCGCTCTCATTTGAACCCCAGCTAGCAGCTGCCGATGCAGAGTCATCATGATTGGGCTTTGAAGAGGTGAACTGGCCTTTATTCCGTTGCATTCTACAATACCACCAGCATAAGTTCGCAAGAGAAAAGACCAAGGCTCAGATGTTTCTAATAAAGCATCAGAATCCCATTGCTCACACAAATTATCATATAAATGAGAAACAATCAGACAGAAGAATAAAACAAGGATGAGAAACAATAGTTATAAAGCAGCAAATTCCATACCTAAGTGCTACCTCTTTACGGACGGTATATCGAATTTTCTTGTCAAAGTTCCGTTCTTTTCGCTTTTCTCGAAATCTAATCAAAGACGCTAATCTTTGAGGAACACTAAACCTTTGGGGAGTACCTGACAGCCCCTGATGTGTAATTCAGTACTGATCCGTTAACAAAACATCAGAAGCTAGTAAACACATAATTAACCCACTTGATAACTAAAATCAAGCACCATACCCTATTATTACTATTATGATGTGTTGTAATTGGAACAGTAGGTGTGCTTGCAGCAGGCACTTCCCGGCCTCCCAACAGCAAGAGCACAGCTTGAACCTGCACAACATTATTTAAAGAAAAAAAAACAGTTCCAAACATTCTCCTAATAATAAGAATAAAATAGAATTAATAGAGAATGCATTATTTATTGTTTCCAAGCTTCAAACTATAGTTCATTTTTCAACCAGGCACAAACATTAATGCTTCAAAACATGCAATACTGAAGCAAAATTAACACAAAAAGGACTAAAAATAAGCACAAAAAAAATTCGAAATTTACTTCTTTAGAAATAAACAAACAAAACATCAATGAAAACCCATTGATCAGTCTCAATAACTAATGCTCTGAGCATGAAAAGGAAGCAAAGTTAACGCAAATTGAAGAACTCACTTTTCCAGGTGAAACAGAGTCAAAAACATAAACTTGACCCTGAAATGTAAGAGTTAGTTGATCTCCATTTTCTTTTCCATGATTATCAGCCGCCACCATCATGGTCCCCCCATGATCATCATCATCACCACCACCGTTCACCACGCCATTATGATCTTGATCATTATCTCCATTGTTCATGATCATCCCATTAGCATTACTCAGCATTTGAATCCCATTCTGATGATTTTGATGATGATCATAATGCATTTGCATCAATGGGTTTTGAGCTTCTGTGCTCGTATGCATCGTTGCAGAATTGTTGCTTCCATTGATGCCATCCATCATAATTCTCCTCCCTCGGTAATTCTGTACATAAAAATCTGATATTTTTGAGTGAATTATTTGTAATTATCATAAAATAATAATAATAATAATAATAATAATAATAATGGGTTCTTATCGGATTTCAATTCAAATCCAGAGTTTCGAGGCTTTGAAATGGATTTTGATGGGAGATCAGATGGAGATTTGTGGCCGTAGGATGACGATCGGGGTTTTTGAAAATCAACGAACGGAGAGAGCGCGAGAGAGACTAACAATGATTTATTTATGAATAGTTTTACTTTTAATTTTGAATTTATATAATTCAAAAGGTTATTTTTTGAAAACATCTGTTACTAAAAAATTATTTCTAAAAAAAAAGAAAATTAAAAACACTATAGAAGTTAAAATAAATAAATTAAGAGTTCAAAATCTCAATTTTGAGTAAAGCAAAATGCCGACTTACTTAAGAATAACTTTGAAAATATAAATCAATTTTACTGGCCATCCTGCAATTGATACTCATTATCCTTTTTATCTTTTTTAAAAGAAAACATTTCAGATCGAATTCTGCAAAATAAGTTGTTACCCTTTCTGAGGTTTTTTTTTTTTTTCCTTAGCAGGGAATATTAAACCTTAATAAGCTGCCGACAAGTCGATTCAAAAATTTTATGTTTCGATCGATGGATCTAGTTTGATTTTGTTAAAAACAATCAAAACAACAGTCATTTAAAAATTTTAAATCAACTGTCACGTCGACTAAGCAGATGATGCACTCGCAAGAGGATTTGGATGAATTTGCTCACACGATCACACTCACGTCATCTATGGCATTGAGGGGATTCGCCAACGCAAGATTTTCAGTTACTTCAATACCGAAATCTGTATTCCGTTATTGCCTTGCAATTGCAAATAACATGTGGTAACATCAGCTTTTGCCATCATGGCAGGCTATCTCTGCAATTCGCGGATGGTTCATAACAATTCTGAAAGCAGATCATCCAGAAAAAGGAGCAGATTTAAATTGGAATAGGCTAAAAATATAACTGATAGGATAAATGGTCACCAAAACTTGAACAAACCAAGCTAAACAAATCATTCATCCATTGTTTCCAGTTGTAACATGCAAGGTAATGTAAAGAAGCATGAAAACAAAAGGAGGGCTGCATCTAAAACAGTGATGTCCCCTTGCCCTTCTTATCTCCACCAATCTCAAAGTGCTTGCACCTCTGCAGAAAACAATAACAATCAAAATAATTTTAGCAAGGAGGTAAAGAGGGGGTGCTCAGAGAATTAAACAAGTGGAATGGTACTGAGAAAATCAACCTTGATGGGGTGCTGGGACACGTGCTTGCAACTCTGGCATTGCAACCTCAAGACAATCTTCTTGGTCGTTTTAGCCTATTAACGGACGAACCACCAAATTAAAAACAGACAAGACCTCAAAACTTACTTTTTAATGAAATCATATGGACAAAATGAAGCTCCAGATTAGTTTCAGGTAACAGTCACATGTAAATTCGGTTTTTATTTAGAATGTCAATACACATGAAAATACACAATTGTAAATTACCTTCTTGTGGAATACAGGCTTGGTCTGACCTCCATAACCTGACTGTTTGCGATCATAACGGCGCTTTCCTTGAGCAGCTAGGCTATCCTTCCCCTTCTTGTACTGTGTGACCTTGTGCAAAGTGTGCTTTTTGCACTCCTTGTTCTTGCAATAAGTCTTCTTTGTCTTGGGAACGTTCACCTACAATAGAAAAGCTACAAAATCAACAAACTAACATCCTACTTTTAGTTCTCATCTTTCCACCAGCAAAACCAAACAATCCCTACTCTTCTCACATAGCACTAACATAAAATTTCTCAATCGCATAAAAAAATTAAAAAATTAAAAATAAAACAATCATCACTTCTATTAGATTAAAAATACAATAGAAATTATAAAGCAGGAAACAGGTTCACCTAAATCAATTGTTATACTCATTGGTTGACAGGTTATTTGAGGCAAGAAAACACTATACAGCCAAACAAATAAAGACAATCACTTTATTTGGCTGGCAACCACAGTTTGATGAAATAAAGCACTGCACAAAAGAGGGTGTTTGGGAGTGTTGTAGAGGATGATTTTCAAAGTGTTTTTCAATTACAAATGCATCAAAATAATGTTTTTTTATTTTTTTAAAATTTGTTTTTGACATCAGCGCATCAAAACGATCCAAAAACACTAAAAAATAATAAATTGAAGCAAAAAAAAATCAAATTTTGACAAAAAACAGGTTCAACGTCGATTCCAAACCGGGTCAAAAGATTAAAACACCTGAGTTTCTGTACCACAGCTATACTCGTACTCTTGTCACTTATTTTTTAATAAAATCTTAAGTCTACAGATCCATTAAGCATTGGATTCAATTAGATAATCAAAACCCCTTTACAATCTCATATTGTTATTTCAAATAACACTCCATGTTGCACCAACAAATCTCACTGCCAGCCAACAATGAAGACCACGTGTCATTTAGCTAAGTTCCTTTTGAGCTACGCTTAAGCTCAAAATCTCAACACTGACATCCTTGACACTAGCATTACTTTCAAGGTAAACAAGTAGAGAAAATCACAAAACATCAAGCCAATAGTTTTGATCTTACAATTAAATGCAATACCTGTTCCCAGGACCAAGTGGCTCGGACCAAGTGATTCAAACTAATACATTAAACCAATTGTCGTACATAGGAATTTTACATTATTCTTTCATACAAAATTTTGGAAGAGATGAAAATAATACACAAGTAAACAAAATAAGAATTATCAATTATATAAAAAAAACAAATAGGTACATTATAGTAAGTTAAGATCACCAAAAACCTACCTAGCAGTCCTTTTTTACCCTATCTCCTATTTGTATCTCTTCTATATACATCTTTCAAAGCCATCTTCGGTTTCTACAAATCAATAAGATAAACATCCAATTCAATTCATGCTCACTGTACTGCCAATTAAATCAAACCCCATCTATCATCACCTATTCTTATTCCAAATATACCATCACTACCCTATAATCCTACCAGTCCTTGGACCAAAACTCAAAGACAAGCAAGTCCTTTTTTGGCTAAAAATCCTGTTGAGCTAAACTTAACCCCATAGTCAGTGCTAAAAGCTTTGAATACTAACATCTTCAAGGTAACCAAGCTGATTGATCCTCAGAACATCTAAAACCAACAACCCCGACGTAGTTCTTAGTTGTAGTAGTCCTTTAGAACTATCCATTCAGAAGAATACTTCCATTTCCCATGTTTTCTCAGGGACCAGACAGATCTTACGACTAAAAAAAAGAAAAAGAAATAACCTATTGACAGAGAGAGAGAGACAAACGATACCATTGTTAACGACGGGTTGAGACAGCTCTCTGTCCTACCTCCTGCTGCTGCTGTTCCAAACAAAGCCTAACAAAAAGAGCTGCGATCGCGTGATGAGCTCGCTTTATAGTAAAAGATTTTGACCTAGGGTTAGGGTTTAAGAGGTTTTGTTTGGTTGTGCACTTAAGTGAATTCGGGTCCTGTATTTGACCCAGAAGCGGTCATATAATCTGGAACGGGAATTGCGAATCCAGGTAATGGGTGATAATAAAGCCCACTTTTGGTCCATTTATAGGCTTGTTGGGCCTCCGACGAGCTTGCATGTATTATATAATGTATATTGTTTGGAAGTGTTTGGTATTTTATCTTTTGAAATTATAAAAAATTATTTTAGATTTATTTTAAATATAAAATTATTTTACATTTATATATTTAATAAAAAAATTTATTTCTTTTTTATATTGACATTTTTACATTTAATAAAATTATTTTAGATTTATTTTAAATATAAAATTATAGTGTTGATCTTCTAGGAATTAGAGATTAGGGAAATGTTTTTATTTTTTTTGATATTTTTATTTGAAAAAGGTTCTCGGGGATAATTTATATTAGCCATGTCTAGTGTAACAAGATGGAAGCTGTAGTAAAAAATCAAGGATATCAACATCAAGGAATTGCAATGATGCTTTCTGGGTTTTGTTAAATTGGACTATCCACCTATTATATGGTATGATCTTGGAGCATTGTATTTATTTATTTATTTATCCTTGAAGAACCGGAACAATGCGTCATGGAAATGACACGGATAATAAACCTAAACTAGTGTTTTTTATTTCTATATAAAAACGTAGACAAGAGTTAGCAAGGAATTAAAGCTAGCTCTTTTTCTTTTTTTTGTTTTCAATAACAAGAAAAAACGCCTTGGGTAGCATTGTTGCATTTTATTAAGTACTATTTTAAAATGCATGAGTTTTTTTTACTGTGTAAAGTTTTCATCCTCTTACATGTTAGATTGTGCAAATTTTTATGTTTTTTTTTAATTTGATATTCAAATGTTTTTTTTTGTGGTGATTTGGCCATAATTAAAATTTAATTGATTTTGATTTCTTATAAAATATGGGATTGAAAAAAGAGCAACTGGAATGAAAAGAGGCGTCAAACATAAATAGCACGCCATAAATTACATAAAAGATACATTTTGATACTTAAACTTTAAAAATCACGCAAATTATATAATTTTAGGATCTCAATATTTTTCCATTTTCATTTTAATATAAAAGTTCATTTTTTGTTATTTTCTAGTATCTGTTTGAGAAAGCAGACAGAGAGGTCACTGGATTCCAACGGTAAAAAGAAAAAGTGTCGCTGACATCAATTTAGAACACCAAAACGGGTGATATTTGTGTCAAATGATTTCATATAATAAAGGGAGTTCATACTAGGTATTTTCTGCCTTTAAAGGTCGTGAGAAAACAGAATTGAGCTTAATGTTGATTTTTGGATTCGGGTTGATTTATGTTTTTAGAAGGTTTTTTGAGTTTTTTTAGGTCGTATGTGGGTTTATCACGGTTCATACAGACATACGGTATTTTATATGTGTTTTAGATCAAAAATGGGTTGAAAACGATTTTTTAGGATAAAAAAACTTAAGCCATGATTTTTTGATCACCATAATGGTTGGAATCTGGGCAAATTAAACGATATATTATTTGATTTTTCTTCAAAAAAAAGTGGGGTAAATGACATGTCGTCGGTCCTAGATGCAAAAAAAAGGGCCCGATCTCATTGGCCTGCCAAAGCAAGCCCGCTCATCGGCCCTGAAAAATAGGCCAAGTAGGCTGGTTTAGCTTGTCAGACCTAGTAACGCCTGCTTTTTATTTTTTATTTTATTTTTTAAAATCAATGATTCTTTTTCATGGTTTTTTCTCTAAAAAAATTAAATTTATGTTTAAATCAGTACTTCTTCTCTTTTTTGTTTTGTTTGGAAAGTCTCTTTTAAATGATGAATATTTTTTTAGCTATGCATTTAAATTTGAAATTTTTTCTTATGCATCTATATTTTTTTTTATTTTTTGTATGGATGAACTTTATTTTTGAAAGTAAGAAAAATATATTCTCGGATAATATTTATAATATGTGCAACCTTGCATGATGTTTTTGTTCCTTTTATTTTATTTTATTAATTTAATTTCTGTCTATATTTCTATTATCACTTGCTGAAATAAAAAAAAATATTTGAATAAATAAATTTAGCAAACACAACCGGATAAATATCTTATATTTTAATATTAAATATCTTGATTTACATCTGTTTTTTGGTTTTTCAAATTTTATTTTTAGATATCGTTAATAATTATTTATTTATTTATTTACATATATAATTTTTGATTTATTTAATTACATTCTTGTATAATTGTTGAGTAGGGTACCCACCCATCCACTCATTCACCATGAAAACTTGCAGTGAAAAAACTCAATTATTTATTTATTTATTAAGCTTTTGTTATTGGAGACAATGGGAAGATAAACGAAAAAAATGAGTGCAGTTCCTTTCAAATCCCTGTTCTGTTAGAAATATGGGGATTGGACAACTTAAATTTCTAATTCCTTGCGAATTATTATTATTATTATTATTATTATTATTATTTCGTAGAATAACGGCTTTCAATGTAAAAGGTAACCCGACTTGGATAAATATTACCTCATTAATAGTTAATTAATAGAACCAGATAAGCATATCTTGAAAATATTACAATTCACAGCCCAGTTTAGAATATATTAGTTATTTAACTCACATTTCATCCTAAATATATCAATAACTATTTATATTAATAAATATAAAAAAATAAAATGTTAATATATTTATTCAACTTGTTTAGTTAAAAGCCGAATAATTTTTTTTATAACACAAAATAATTAATGTATAAGTGTTATTAATGTATTTTTTTACATCGAGTAAAAATTATAACCGCAAGTCAAAAAATTGATGCTTACATATATTAAAACATAGTAAAAATCACATGTGTTAATAAAAACAAATAAAATCTCAAACTAATTTTTCACGAGCAAAACAATGAAATAATATTGCAATTGCTACTATGAAATAATATTTTATTGGTCTTTGTGTAATATTGTTTTTTTTTAAAATACACATGTAAGAAAAAAATTAAAAAAATCAAAATACAAAAGAATAATGAGAAGAACAATAAAAATGATATAAATAGGTCACGTATAAAGTGATAAATATTCAAAATGTAAAAATAAAAAATATTTCTTTTCCTAAAAAATGTAAAAAAAAAAAACAAAAAAAATAGTGATAAACATGCAAAGTGTAAAATGATAAAAATATCAAATATAAAAAGAAATAAAAAACAAGAAAAAGTTGTTTTCTAAAAAAACCAAAATTATAATTTTGCCACAACTACAATAAAAAAAATTGCAAAATTTACAATCATGTCATTTATATATAAAAACATCATTTCCTTTTAATACCTCTATAATTTGATTTGATATGACTTTAAATTATAACTAGTTTATTGGTTCGCGTTCCACAATGAGTTAATATCAATATTTTTTAAATGTGGAGAATATTTTAATAGTATTATTAAATCTAGACAAGTGGATTAACTTTTAAATCTTCATGCAACTCTTTTGCATACCCAAATATATTAGATTTGATAAGACTCAAGCGCCTTGAATTTGGAACTAGAGCCAGACCCAAGGCATTTGGGTCTAGCAATCATTCTAGACCTAAATGCCTTAGGTATGGTGTCTAGGTTTTGCATAATTTTTACGAGCCAGACAAAGATAATGGTTTTGTCAATCACCAAAATACCCATATAAATGCGTTGAATGATCTTAGGATATCTAACTAATAATTCCCTGTGGACTTCTAATGTATTGTTAAGAAAAAAGTTAGACCCATACGCTTGGGTTTGATAACATTCTAAACCCACGATGCTTGTGTCTAGCAACCATGTTAGGTCCATGTGTTTTTTTTTTTTTAATATAAGAATTAGCTTATAATTGTTATAAAAACATATTTATTTTATATTTTTATCCTTGTTTTTTTAACAAAATATATTTTTATTTTTTTATATTTCTTTCTTCTATTTATGGACATTAACCACACGCATCCGTCAAATTCACTAGTTTTTTTTATTAATATCTAATTTTAGTGAAGAAATCATTTACAAAATTGCACAAATTAAGATAATCAAAAGAATAATAAGTCTTCTACATATACAATATTTTATTTTCATATAACATAATATATCAATTCAAAAGTTCAAAAGTTTTTGTGATCATATATTTTAAATTTTCATATATACTAATAGTTATAACGTAGAATAAACTCTCATTGTAATAAACATTTGACAATTAGATCATGCAACAACATTTTAAATTTTAAAAAAGCATGAACCCTTTAAAATGCTGTCAAGCACTTTGATGGAAACATAAAATTAATATTTTCATCCACGATGCATATAAAAAGTATATTTAATTTTTGAAGACTTGAAATAAATCACTTAGAACTCTTTCCCCCCC
>Ga0325404_1002182_pt1 | contig 20955 bp, 13 predicted proteins | sample PopdelMetagenome_18_FD_205664 | JGI IMG/M metagenome (GOLD analysis project Ga0325404, IMG submission 205664) | Populus deltoides microbial communities from Bellville, Georgia, United States - Xylem-Control-R1 | ecosystem: Host-associated > Plants > Phyllosphere > Stem > Wood/Secondary xylem... | reverse complement strand
TTGTTTATAAATAATTTAAAAATATTTAATTAATTAACACACTTGATCAAATTAATATTTAATTTAATTTAACTAATAACCTGACGTGAATTAAATTTTAAATTTTGAATTAAACTTGGTTACGTTGTCGTGATGATGCCACCTGTTCTTTTTTATACTTCTAGTGGGATTTGAGAACGATCACAACACAATTAATAAAAAAAGAGTCTTCAATCTTGATCACTGGTACTGCGCTTTCCAATTAGGGTTCCAGGAGAGAGAGAATGGGATATGATTTTATTACAGTCAAATTGACTCAAATATGGAACTCAACCCACCATCAAATCAGCTTCCATTAAGTAATTCGAAGCTTTAAAAATTATTATTATTATCAGAAGCTAAATTATTGGATCCATACCCATAAAATATTATTTATTAAAATAGTATTTTATTTTTATATTTTTTTAATTTTATTATTTAATATTAAATTATTTTTTATTTTAGCCTTTACATGGTTGAAAGTGGAGCTTTACAATTTTTTTATTTACTCTCTATAAACTTATTCCATCCCATGACTCAGATTGCAGTTTTAACAAGTTACTTTAAATTGACTCGAGTTGTTTTTTTTCTAATTAAATTTTGGTTAGTTCATCCTTCAACAGTATTAGTTAGAAATTAAATTTCATGATTTATTTATTTTTTATTTTTTATGAGGTTATCTTGATCTCATAACTCGGGTTGTAAGTTAACCTGAGTTAATTCTATTTATTTTTTTAGGTCCTTTTTTAATTGAATAATTTTTTTAATTGGATTTCATAATTTTTTTTATAGGATTATCATAATTTCATAACTTAGATCATGGGTTTGGCAAGTTGACTTGATTTATTTTTTAATCTTTTTTAACTGATTTTTTTTTTTAAAATTCACCCTCTAGCAACTCAATCTTCTTCTTCTTTTTAATTTGATTTTTTGCAATTTTATCCCTCAATATTTTATTATTTGAGACTTTTGCTTCGTTATTTTTTAGGATTTGTTTTATTGATTGATTAGTGTCACAAGTTTTGAAGGTTAGAACGGGTTGATTCTTGTCATTTTTTAGGTCCTTTTTATAAAATTAATTTTTTTTAATTTTATCCTTCAATATTTAATTGATTGGTAATTAATATTCATGCTCTCTTCTTTCACTTTTCTTTCTATGGGATTATCCCAGTGTTATGACTATGGTTGCAGAGTTAGAGAGTTAATTCATGTTGATTCAATTTCTTTTTTTTGTTGTTTTTTTTTTAAATAAATATTTTTTTCAGTTTTGTCTTTCAACACTAAGTCGTTTGATAATTGAAATTCATAATTTTATTCAATTTGTTTTCAACTTAATTACCCTAGTATCAATTTTTAATATTGAGATATTGATATATTGGATCAATCTGGATTTCACAACTTAACCTATCAAATTTACAATCCGAGTGATGGACTCCACTTGATCGCACTTTGTTACTAGGTATAAAAACAATTTTTTTAACTATTCTTTACTCAATTATTAGATAACAAAAATAAACATTTATAAAATCAAGCACAAACCAAGTTTAAAATAAATTTAAAATGATCAACAACATAGAAAATAAACCGACACAATTTATGAAGATAAATTTAAAATAAAATAAATATTAACAAATAAAAACAAAACAACCTCCACCTTTATTTTTCGCGTTGCAACCCATGTTTTTTTTGGCATGGAAAATATAATTGTGTCCATAAATATGATCAACTACATAAAATAAATCAGTTATTATTGGAGCAACAGAGCCTGAAAATAAAAACAGTGAAAGCGAAAACAAAAGAAATCCCTCAATGCTACAGATATTTACTGGGACCCTAAACACAAAAAGACTCCATTTCCAGCCTTTGAGGGCAAGCATCGCTGTAGTACCTGAAAAATCACAGAGCATCAAATAAAAAATCAGAATAAAACAGGAACTACTAAGCAATTGATTTGTTTCTTAGAACTAAGAAGAAGATATTGAGGTTATTTGTTTTTTTAAATCAACGTTATTGTTTTAATTATTTTTAAAAAAATCAAAACATGTTTTTATTAGTTCAAATACCTTTACATGTTTAACATATATGCAATGTTGCTTATTTTGAGAATAATTCATACATGTGTAATTAATTAGTAGCTGGAGATCACATAAAATTATTAATTAAATTAGGTTTCTGGAGATCAAAATTGTTTGATTAGTTGGTTTAATATAAACCCTCATTAATGATACATGATTAACGGCTACTAAAATGAATTCTTCTAATGTGATATGTTTGATTCAAATAGGATCAGAAGAATCATACATTAGTGAAAAGACAGCTTCTCATCAATAGTTTTTTGGACGCGATCATACAATGTCAGCAGCAGATCAGCAACGCCTTCTCCACTGTAACAACACAGAAAATCAGAATATTACTACATTGAGTCTAAAAAGAGAGTGGATTTCATAGAGCAGACAGGAAAGCTAAGAAAAACAAAGGATCTAGGGAGGGACCAGGACATACCTAACTGTGCTAGTAGGTAGAATCCTGACAGCTTCTACTCCTTCCTTCGTTAACGCAGTTTTAACCTGGGATTGGAAACCATAGATTATAACAAGGATGAGAAAACACTCCGTAAAAAGATGGTGAAAAGTAGACAAACTTGTTTGATCCTTGAAGATAACTCAGATTGCACCTCTGTCCTCTGCTGGGGTACTGCCCTTGAAATAGGAGTGTTGGGGCAATTTTTCCATCCTAAAAGTTTGTCCACCTGCATAATTTCGAGACAAAAAAAAAACAATTAGAGGATCAAGAATTAAAGCAAAGCCCTTTTTTGATGAAGAAGAAGAAGAAGAAGACCTTATTCAATACGAGGACGAAATCCTTATGAAACAATCTCAAGAGCTTGACTAATTCAATTATTTCATGATCGACCCCAACAGCGATGTCAAGAACTAAAACAGGAAGATCACATGAAAGCCAAGCCCGCAGACGCTTATTAGAATCTGACTCAACAGCGGAGATATCAACGATGAGTAAACCAGGGAGATTGATTGATAAAGGACCATCCACTTCTCTCTCTTCTGCTGCTGCTGCTCCTGCTGATGCTCTCTCCTCTATGTACTTGGCTGGAAAGAAAGCGGCACTCTTGCCACCATGATTCTGCTGCTGCTGTTGCTTCTTTATATCATCATAGCTTCCCATATATTCCAACAATTTGGTTTTCCCACAATCTGTTTGACCCATAATACAGCAAACCGGAACCTTTTCAACAGACATTGTCGCTCCAATTGCCCTGATGACGAGATTGATGGCTTTAGTTCTATATATAGAAGAGGGAAATTCCGAAGCGAAAAAAGGAAATATATAGAAGAAGGAAACTGATTTTATATTTCCTTTTCCAAAGTGTGGAAGGAAGAGTCCCAAAACAAGAAGCGGTGTGCTTACTGCGGCGGTGTCACAAGCCGGTTCGAGTCCTGTCCCTGTCTAAAAAGACGTCAAGATGCTGGATGTGGACTATTGCAGGACGTTTTTCAAGCTCATGATCACCGGAAATTAAATAAGAAAGGAGCTCTCTCTTCCATTATTCCTGGTGACCGTCAGCGTAACCACTTAATTCGTAATTATAAGACATATTTATATATTACCGCTATTGTTTTCTTTTTCTCTATCCATTTCTCATGAGAAAAAGAAAAAATAATTTGTAATTCGTAGATGTGTAGCTTAATTGGTTAGATTTTAGGTTTGGTTTATGTATATTACCAGTTTGAGTCTTATAAACTTTAGAATCACTAGAATCTTATATGATTATTAATTTCAGAATCTATAGGATTAGTCGAGATGCGTGCAAGCTGACCCAAATACCCACATTAATAAAAAAAAAATACAATTTGTATTTCATTGTGTGTTTTTATTTTATAAATGATAAATATGTCATATTCTGTTTCTCCAAATACATTGATTGACTTTCTAATTCCGTTCATCTCAAAATTATTGTCTACTTGAAAATAATAAATTATTTTCCTACAATATTCTTAATTAATTCATATTTTTGTAACAGATCTACAATTACAAATGCAGTGTCTTCGAAAATTATGAATAGAAAATGGCATATCAATTAATGTCATTCATAATCCATACAAAAAATCAAACATGACATTCACTTTTGAATGGGAAAAAAAAATGCATTTAATCTTTTTGATTCGATAATATATTCTTTCAAAAAAATATGCCATACTTATTATAATCTTAAAACTTGATGATTATTTTATGAATAAATTGAACATATCAATATTCAACTTGGGATATATGTTAACATTTAATATATTCTTAAAAATATTTTAAATTATTATTAAAATATTTATTTTATTATTTATTAGGTGAGTTATTAAATAAAGAAATAATTCAATAATATTTTTATTTAAAATCAATTTAATCGAGGAGCATAATACAGTGTTGAGATAAAATAATCAATTTTTAATTTTTTTAATTATGTTCACAATATATATATATATATATATATATATATATATGTATGTATGTATGTATGTATGTATGTATGTTTGTTTTTTCTTTTTTCTACATGTTGATTATGGTAGTGAGTGCAAAAGACGGAGACTTGATGAAGCATAATTGTTAGTGTGTGTGTGTGTATTTCATAACTCATTTTGTACCTCAATTTCTTTTATATATTTTTTAAAATATAAAAATCTAAAAAATATATTTTCAATTAAATGCGATCAATTCTGGTTATTTAATAATTTTTGACATTTTTTTATTTTAGTTTTTGTGTCAAGTTAAGATAAAAACAAACAAATACAAAATAAAAAATAAACAAATCTTTAGTTAATTATTGGGAAGAATTTTTTTCATAAAATATCAGTTAATTATTAGGATAAAAAAGATTTTAATTAAATCCTTCCAATAAATTACTGGGATAAAAAAAATCCTTATCTTGTTTCTCTTGTTGGTAATCTATAGAGGTGGTTGAGTGTAGAGTTCTGACGTGGTTGCTGCAACCATTCTTCATTTTTTTATGCAATGCAGAACTTGCAAATGAGGAGACAGGCACCCGTTCTTCTCCGAAGAAGGGAGTCTTTATGGCAAATGCTGGCTTACAAGGAAGCGTGCGCAGGGTAAAGAGATTTACATGCCTTTGATCTCCTGGCTCTGGAGGACTTGATAGGACCAGACACCCTTAACCATGTCAGAAAGTACTTGAGAATCAAGTCCACCTTCATGTACTACGATTTGGACAAGATTATCTCCGCAGTTCCAGTCAATGATAAGCAACCTCCTACTGATAACAGATTGTTTGACAATTTTGAAAAGGTAAACCAATGGTTCCATGCACAGATATTTCTCCACCTAATTGCTGAAACTTCCTTTTATATGAACTTGAACTTCGAAAGCTTTATTTGCACTAATTGTTCAGTTTCTGATTCATTGACAGCTTGAAGTTGCATCAAGGAGGAAAAACCTGTCTGATACAGAACCAAGTTATCGAGACACAAAAGTACTTCTGCGAGATGTCATGCAACAGAATCCAATTGATCTGCAGAGAAAATTTACCTATTATCCGGATGGATTCAAAGTTTAGTCCAGCTTTTCCAGTGATGGAGAAATATATTCACATTACAGTGTACTTTCTATTGATTCCTAAATTGCAATTTAGCCTTCCCACTTTTATTTCAAAATTCTTGTTCATGTACTTTTAGGCAAATGACACAGATATAAACTCTAATGTAAGGGGATAAAAGAAAATAGGAAGTAAGCAAGTACAATAGAGTGAGAGCAAGTAATTACATTCTCAATTACAAAACAATAGAACGTAGTTCACTACACAAGTTGCTATCAGCTCATGTTAGGATCACCCTCACTTTCTCAATTTACCAATACCCGTGACAGAGATACATAATACTATCAACTCATGTTAGAATCAGCCCAAGCTCAAGCGAGACTCAAAAGACCGCATGTTGGCTTGACGTCGAGGAATACCTATCTCACAAGCATTAACCCTGGATGCAAATCGGAGTGAGCAAAGTGACTCACCCGATGAAGAGTGATCAGGAGATATGTTTACGAACATCAGTGTCTTGGAGTCTCCACCCAAACACGGCTGAAATAAGATGGAATTGAAGAACAAAAATATCTTAGACCACCAAGATAAACCAAAACAGTGGGAAAGCATGCTGTGGAATGTTCATGTTAGCCAGGATTTAATTTGAAATGCCACCTAATTACGTTTAACTTCCCAGAAAAAACTATTCAAGTAATTTTCTTGGGATGCATGTAGGTAGGTCAAACATATAATTCTGTAGCACAAAAGCTCCAAGAAGATATTAATTTATATATAAAAACCTTTTGGCTGACATGATGGCTAGGAGATCTTAATAAGATAGATGAAAATACTCGATGTGGCATGGAAGAAAAATAAAACTTCATGTAATAGTTTAGTGGAAGAAAAATAAAACTTCATGTAATAGTTTAGTGTGAAGATCTTCGAAGAAGAATTACCCTCACACCGAAGAAAGTTTCTTTCATTGTTGTGTATGAGATTTTGCTACTAGAATCATATAAATAAAAAAGACTTGATCTATCAAAGATAATTCCATAGAAGTAGCAGCTTAAAATTCATCTTCCAAGTCCTTTAAGCTACTTACCTGCAGAAGATAAGTAAGCTTTGAGTGTCTAAACGGCACATGATCCTCCTTCTTTGCCAATGCAAATATAACATTGCTTAAAGATGATAAACTTTTATTGATAGCCTGATAAAAATTGCGCGAAGAAAGTAATTGATTACAAAGAGTGAATAAATCATAAAATACTATAAGATAATAATAGTTAATTCACATACTTGGGTTTCTCTCAATCTATCTCCAGTTGAGCCACTCTTAGAAAGACGCTCACTCCCAGCAAGATCAATAAGATTCAAAACACCTTGTACTTGTTGTTCTGTGTTCTAAGGGATGCAAACAGACATTCAATTTAAAGAGGAGAAAAGAAAAGGAACAGCATAAAAGACCTTAAAAAAAACAAGAGTATTCTTACCTCATTAACACCAGATATTCGCAATGTGAAAACAAAGTGACTTCTAGATGATTGCTCGTTCATTTGAGTCTTGCCAACAGACCTACAAGTAGCAAAATTTTAATTTGTGGTTCCATATCCCTGTATTTGAGGGAAAACAAGTTTAAAACATACAACACATTGTAGTTGTGTGTGCATGTCAAACAAGTTTCCTTTTTTAAGACAACCGAAATTAGATTGTTTTACTGCCAGTTTTTATCCAGAGTAGCAAGTATCAACAATAAGTAGAGTTGCCAATACAAAAAGAAATGTGAAGATTCGCAAACATTGCAAACAAATACAGTATTGTATAAACATACTAGATGGTTAAAACATCTATTTTGGTCATACATAGCCATATTGTCGAGATTAAAGTAAATGACTTGAGAAAGCTTAAGGAAAATTCATGTTCCAAACTGTACTCACCTACTATGAGATGCCTGATCCAAAAGAAAAGAAACCTCTCTAGTACTGCAAACGTCCACAACAGTAAGATCGGAAACGAGGGTGTTCCCATTGGCATCGTGTTTAATTGCATATTGCTTTCCATTACTACCATACTCTGTTCGTGATGGATCTTTTGTCGACAATAAATCTCGAATTGTTTCATTGTATATTTCCAACATTGACACCTGTTATTGTTGTATAAATAAAATTATGTCATCGATTCTAACAAAGAAAATCTAATGGCATTACTATTCACCTGCATTTCATATTTCCAGCCTTGGGACTGAAGAGATTGCCTAGTCTGGAATATTTGTTCTAATGACCTGGGAATCAACCCCTTCTGCTCCGGGTTTCCCGATTTGCCCATCATGGTATAAGTTTTACCTGAACCTGTTTGGCCATAGGCAAAGATGCAAACCTGGAAAAACAAAGCTAATCATCTCTTAATGCAAAAGAAAAGAAAAGTTCAAGATTTCTCTTTCCATCACTAACTGAATGAACAACTTATGATAACTTTAGTGCCAAAATAACTGAAAAATTAAGAAGGGACAACGAGTTGAAACAATTGACTTAATGTGGGAAAAGCTAATGAGAGCCCTTAGGGCACCCATTCAGCATTATCTGAAAGCATTTATTGGACTTGTTTATTGTTAAATTGTGTTAAAAAAAAGGAGTAAAAATCAAATATTCAAATAAAAGTCAATGATATTAATCAAAAATATAAAATAATTGTTATGTTATATGTTCATGTTTTTAAGTGTTCACTTAAAGGGATTGGGAAAAAAGAAAACAATCAAATTAGCACATAAGTGCACACATGCAGTTGCTATTTCCCACATGTGCTCTTGAAATTGCAATAGAAAAGACTTGGTGTTGGATAAATCACCTTATAGCCATCAAGAGCACTTTGAACAAGCTGTGAAATCTCCACAAAAACATCCTCTTGTGATGCATCGGGCATAAAAACTTTATCGAAAGTGAAAGAATATTTTTGCCCTGTTGAGAACGGAAGCATAACATTAGTTTGAAAGGTTCAAGATACATCAATTTGAACAAGAGAATAATATCGCAGACTAAAAAAAGTTCAGTCTAATATTAAGTTATTTCAAGCATACCATTTTGTGTCAATTCAATGGCTCGCCCTTGAGCTTCTGTCGTTGTGGGATAAGATACAACTTTTCCATCAGCACCAGGACTGTCCTCTGGTATCAGAGGACGCACTCGACAAAACACACGAATATTTCCCTTTAGTTCCTGCAGCATAGCAGAGCTTCATAAGATGAATGTATGTTGCACTCAAATAGAAAATAGTTAGAGACTTTACAATTACCAATATTGTATTGTGTAGCTTTTTTCGAAACTTCTCTCCTTCAACAATTTTAAGTTCTGCATCTTCTAAGCGGTTCTGTAACTCGCTTATAAGTTTCTTTTGTGCTTCAAATTCAGTTTTTGTCTCAAATACAGATAAATCAGATACCTAAAAAGAGAATAACCCTAACCATAAAAATAAATCCAAATGACAATATAAAATAGCAACAAATCAAACAAGAAAATGAAAAATCTCATGAAAACTAGATAATAGTACCCTTAATTTATTTTGGGTAGCCTCTAGCTCATCCTGCAGAGTCTTCAACTGGTTACTCTGGGATAAACATTTTTCCTGTGCATAAATTTAACATGTAAGGAAATATAATTGTACATGCATAGGAAGTCAAATCAAATTTTAAAACAAACCTTCAATTCATTAGATTTTTCAACGAGCTCTTCACAATTCACTACTTCAGCTGTTAAAGTTTGCACTTGCAATAGCAGACTATCACGATCCTCGCTCACCTGTTGCAACTCTGCCCTTAAAGATGCAACTTCATTCACCAGTGTGTCCTTTTGCTTTGCAACTTCATCCACAGATGCCTGATCGGATTATCCATCAATAATAGAGTCAGAATACTAAAAGAAGAGTAGAGAAAAAGTTTTTCAACTATGCTTAGACTAGGTAAAATATAGTTACAAAACAATATAGGGATATTTTAGGGACTACATATAACTACCAACATTAACATGCCCCCACTAAGATCTAATGCCATGATTTGACAACCTTTAACAAGGCTATGCAAAGAGGTCTCAAGTTAAAACCTCAACTTTATAACCGAAAAAAAACAAGGCTGTGCAAGAAAATAAGTTGTTACTAACTGAATATCCTTGGACTAGACAAAAAATCTTATCCAAATGATTTCATGGTCAGAGCACTCAACCTAATTAAAAATTTCTCTGTCTATGATGAGGTCCATTTTAATAGTTTACCCATCTTAAAACCCTTGGCAAAGGAATGTGGACCTTCCCCATCGAATATTGAGAACATTTTCCTATAGCAAGGGAATTTAAGTTAGATCACTGAACTGGGACAAGCTCACCAGATTTATTGTCACTGTTTGCTTCTCTATGCAGATATCAATTCCTGTAATGCTAGGCTTTTTGTCCTCAAAAGTTAAATATAGGTGGACCCATACTTTCAGAACTGCCATCATCATCCTTCAAGATCAAGAACGTTGGCATTCAAATTTTTAACTTTAATGTTAAATGAAAAGCATTTTTCAACCTTCCTTACATCCCACATTACAGATCTGTAAGTCAAGATATCAATATTCCAAACAGCTTAGAATTTTAGGTTGGATAAGTTTTCAATTTTGTATAGTAACACCATTTGAGATGAAGTTATAACATTTTAGCAACTTAATATATCACAATTAAACTGCTTAACATAAAGAAGCCTCTAGAGTGGAATGTAATTTCCCATGTTTTGGATAAATTTTTTAGTAATGTATATATAATTTGAGTCTAGACTCTGTACATCTTTCCTTCCGAAACCAGTTATATTCACAACATTCTTAATCTTTTGGGCAGCCTTACATTTTGAACAGTTTTATTTCAAGAAAATGCTTCTATCCAAAATTTTCAAGTGTTCCTTAGTGAACACTAGATCTATAACAGAAGGTATTGCCGGCCTACATTTTGAAAGCAATAGGTCCAACATATATGCCAAATGGTGCTTGAAGCCTAAGTGCATCAATACTCAATGGCAATCCTGATAACAGAGAGGTGGACCTACAAACTTGTAATTGTTTTTCTCATGTGTGCAACAACAAATCCAATTAGTAGAATGTTTCTTTCTGTACTCTGAGCTACAAAAAATGGTCCTAACTACCTCATAGGTAAAACTTACTAATAAAAGTTTTTCTCGTAACTACTGATCGCTTTTTTCTTAACAAGTGTCTACTCTTGCAAGCACATTGAATTCAGCTTCCTGACTATTCATTAAGAATAACATTGCACCATGCAGTTAACTAGTGTATGTCAGGGGAAATGATTCAACACTTCAACAAGAAGAAGAAAAAAGGAAGGCCAATAAAAGCTTACTTTGCATGAATTATATTGATCTTGCAATGACATGCATTGACCCCTTAAGGTGCTAAGATTCTCAACAATAGCAGCTTTCTCTTTTTCTCCGCGCTTTACATTTTCATGAGCTGAATCAAGATCTGTCTGAAGCTTGCTATTGTAGAGTTGTAAGCTTGAATTGTACTCCTGTAGTAACTTGTACATATCGCTTACTGATGTTATCTGCAGGATTCAACAAAGAATATAAGCACACAAGATAGGTCACTTTAATAAAATCATCAGGACTCATTCAAAAAACATTTATTATGTTACCCTTTGGTTAGCACTTTGAAGCTCTCCTTGAATCTTGCCTTGCTCTTCCAAGAGGGAAGCTTGTGACTTCTCAACAGTAAGTCTGGCCTCTTTCTCTCTGGCAAGAGAATCCAATGCAGCCTGGAGAATCAAGAAAAGAAGAAATCAATTCACAAATCAGTATTTTATGTGTGAAGCATGCTTAAGTTTTCATTTACTCTTTCTTACCAACTTCTCAGATTCCTCTTTGGAAAGTTTTTCCTGCAGAGAAGCAAGGCTCTTTCTCAACTCCACGATAATCAAATTCAACTCTTCTTCCTTGTTTTTCAGCATCAAATCTAAAATGAACAAAAAGTTCCATTAGCAACCATATGCTTAGCTAGCATCCAATAAACACAAAGAAAAATAAGGGAAACAATAATCAAGCATACCCATTTCAGCACATTTACTCTCAGTAAAATCCAATTCATTTTGCAACTTCTCCTGCTCAAAGAGGTAACCTCCTTCTAGCTCTTGAAACCATTTGATACAAAGCCTTAACCTCTTTATATAATCCATCATGTTTTCACATCTTTCCTACATAACCCCCCCAAAGCAGCCAATCTTAAAACACAATTGCCAATTAACTGTTTTAAAATTAACAGAAGAAAAAATAAAAACAAAAACTTTCACTAACCTTGTAATTGAACTTGTTTTTGTATCTCATTCTCTCATTCAACAAACCATAAACATCTTCTCTTGTGAACTCAAACCCACCATACTCTGATCCAGCATTACTAGGCGGTACACTATTTAGACCAACCTCTTCCTCGCCATTTACAACTGAAAATGCATGCCTCATTCTGCCATTATTTGCAGTCCCAACCATTTTTTTCTCAAATCCAAGTTCTTGCCACTTATCTAAACGCACCTCATCACCAATACACTTTTAAGAAAATAACAAAAAGAAAACAGAAAAGAAAAAACCATTAGCCCAAAATAGAAAACAAAAAACTAATTCCTCACATGGAGATGAGAACCCTGATTTCTAAACAGTAAAAAAAAAAAAGAAGCTTTACATGTGAAGATCACAAATAAACTTCTCTTTAAAGACGACGACAACAACAACAACAACAGAACAAAATATCATTATCTACAAAAATGACCAGACCCATTAGTAAGAAAAGCATGAAGAAGAAAACCCACATTTTAGAAATTTAAAAGGAGCTCACTTGTGCAGAAGGATTAGTAGCAGTAGGAATGGATATGGTAGAGAAGTTGAGACTTAAGTGGAGGCTTGTTCTGATTCTTACAGGTCAGTTTGGAGCAGCAAGGGAAAGACAGAGTTTGTGTTTTTTATTATTATTATTATATTTTTTTAAAGAAAGCTAGCAGTACTAGTGATATTTATTTATTTTGAGTATATATTAAAGAGAGAGGGGTAAGTTTGGTGGGGCCGTTGATTGTATTCAAAGCTACCAATGAGAATCACAAGCATTGCTTTTAAGAGCAGGAAGGAAATATTTATCTGCACTCTGCAGAGGGGAGGCAGATAATTTTGGAAGGAACAGTGAAATTGGAGGGTTTTTTTTTTACTTAGCACAGTGAAATTATTTTTGATAAAATAGAATTGGCAAAAATTATTCAAGATCTAGCATACTTAATGAAGTCGTAGATAGCGACTCGTCAAAAGTCATAAATGTCAATTGCAATATTTGAGTTTGTGATATTTGAATTACAGATATTACATGTGACTTCATTAAAAAGACTTATCCTGAAAGAATTTCTTTCATTATTATCTATTTACCTCAAAAGTTATAATTTAACAGTTTAAATAACTAGTTTTTCAGCATCAAAACATAATTTATATAAACAGCACATAATATTTTTAATTATAAATAATAAAATTAGACCAACAATTAACATAACATAATATTTTATTAAAATTAAACTAATTATATATTTATTCATAATTTTCATAATATATAAAAACATCTAACTATATCTAATAATCGTCCTATCTCATGGAAGGTCCTGAAGTACTTGTGAACGGGTCTAGAGAATCAATTTAACTCGTCCAACTCGAGGACAGGTCTATAACATCTATATAGGTGTGAGGAGGACCAATATCACCACAGCTCGTGAATGGACCTGGAACACTCGTGAATGGACCTAGGACGCTCGTGGATAGGCCAACATCTCTATTACTCTCACAATAAATAATCTCATATTTTGTTAATGTCACTTCAAGATGTTCAACCTCCCTAACCTCTTGAAATCCATTATGATATAAATTGAGCGTAGTATACCAGTCGATTCTATCTCGAATATCGGAGCGCATAATGCATTAAATTGCATGGACACCTCGAAAAATGTGACCAGAAAAATATAATGAAACAACTTGTAATGGACAAATATCATCTCATATAAGTATATACATTAGTCATCAGATGTCAGCTCCTCAAAAACACGATCTTTCATAGCATCACCAACCACTTTCCTTTGCATTTACCCTAATGACTACTATTATGCAACTCGTCATTGATATCAACATAATCCGGTATATGTTGAGATAGTTCAAATTGTCACATTATCCAATCTAAGCAATGCATCTCAACAATGTTGAAGCAGTACAACGAGACTTGTGCTAACTAAAAGTCAGATTCCTCGCGGCATATAGGCGAAGCTAAAATATCAAGTTCTTTGTATATGACATCCATATAACCAATCAAAACATATGAAAGACTTATATTAGATAACAAATTAAAACTAAATAATTTTTATTCAAATAACAAAAAAAAATACAATACATTTGTAACCATTACCTGATGTGGTTGATGTGCGTCCAACTCATCCTGACAAAACTCATAGACATGAGTGAGATTTATCATGAAATGTCTAATCTCACACCTTCTGACATGACAAGCCATAAATCTAGTATATTTTTTGCATTCAATTTATATAAATAATATGTTGATTAAAATTAATTTTATTTTATTATTACCTAGAACATATGGATAGTGACATTTGAATGACAGTGTCAAACATATTATTACCCAACTTACTAGACGTCCGATATGAGTATGATCTCATGACCAAAGCTATATTAATCAACACTGATAATTTTAAGTTAGTATTTAAAATGTCATTAATTCTAACAATCAGAGAATTTAAAATAATTATACATGAAGAAATAATAGATACCCCGGTAATTTATCTTTTTTTTTTAGACATGCTTTACATAGTTGTCAGTATAAATATGCAAGCATACCCCCCCAGTTGTCATTATAAATGACCCAAAAAGAACAAAAGTATTGCATTCTAGTAGTGCTCATGAAAATAAGACTTTCAAACATGTAATATGTATACTCGAGCATACATAATCAACTAGTCCTCTATCATATCTGCTGAGGGTCTTAAAATTTATATTCAACCATGTTAATTTAATGTGATCGCCCCTATAAACATTGGCCAGAGGCACCCGTTCTAATAGATAATCACAAAGAGCATTTCTCTCAATTGACCCTTCATGTTCAATTTACATAAAAAAATTCTAAGTGTAAATTAAAAAGTTTATGCAAGTATTTAATTAAATAAATCGATAACCACTTGTATAAATAAATAAATAAAAAGTCATTAACGATAACTAAAAGTAAAACTAGAAAAATCAAGAGATAGATGTAGATCAAGACATTTGATCTCACAACATTGAATACTTACCTGGTTGTGTATATTGAATTTTTTATTAAATTCATTTTTTCTTCAATCAAATGATAATAGAAATAGACAAACACATGAAACTGATTAAATAAAACAAAAGGGGAAATAATATTATGCAAGGTTGCATATATTATAAATATTATTTAAAAATATATTTTTTTATTTTTAAAAATAAAGTTCATCTACGTGAAACATAAAAAGAAATTTATAGATGAATTAGAATAATATCTTTAAAAATCTTATACACATAAAACAATTTAAAAAAAAAACTCTATTAAAAAAACTAGATAAGTAAAATAAAAAAAAATCATAAAGGAGGGATATTAATTGAAACATAAAGTAAAAAATATATTTAAAAGAAAATACATATTAAAAAAAGGTATTCATTAAAATAAAACCAAAATTAGATTTTTTTTTTAAAAAGAAAAAAGTTTGCATAGTATAGTTGTCACAAGCACATTTAAAAGAAACAAGAAAAACAAATGGCTCAGATTACGAGCCTGATCGGGTTTACTAAGTTGATTATATTTTAATTAGATGATAGAAAAAATATCCAACAACAATAGATGGATCAAGTTTTTATATATAAAAAAATCATGATAGCTTGGAAGTGAAAAATTAGATAAAAAAATGGACAGAAAAAATTGTCCGAGTTAACCCTGCTTAGCATGATGGACATGTATCCTAGGTGATAAGAGGCGAGTCAGCCCGTGTTGACCTACAAAACTCATTGTCTAAGTCATAAGACCATGTCAACTCGGTAGAAAAAAATTAAAGAAAACCATAGAGTAAATAATTTTTTGAAAAAAAAAAAACAATGTTGAACTATGAAATCATAAAAGAAGATGAGCAAAAAAAATAATGTCAACCCTTGTTAATTTTTCAAACCTATAATCCAAGTTATTAAATTGAAAGCATCATAAATGAAAAAATCGCAAAGCCAGTTCCTCAGCAAATCAAATACTGAAGGATAAAACCGAAAAAAAAATTAATTACACAAAAAAGGATCCAAAACAAAAAAAAATGTAATTAAAAGAATGAGCGTGAAAATAAAATAAAAATAAATAAAGGACAACCAATTTTTTTTACTGAAGAGTTAAATTAAAAAGAAAAGAACTTTAACAAAAAAGGAAAAAAAAACAAATTGAAAAACAAAATACACCATAAACTTTGATTGAAGGATAAAATTGAAAACTAATAAAACTTTAACAGAAAGGCTAAGGAGAAAACTTAGAAATCAAAAGAATAAAGACTGAATTGAAAAAATAATAAATAAAAAAATATAATTGAAGAACTAAATTAAAAACAAACAAGAATTTTAAAAAATGATCAAGAATAAAAATTAGAAATAAAAAAAATAAGGACTGAAATCGAAATACAAAAAAACAAAGAGTATTGAGATGTTCTTTTTGAGAGAGAAAAGAGAAAAGAACAGGAAGAAGAAACAACCAATGGTGATAAGCTGTTCATCCTCCACTCTCATACATCTCTCAATAAAAAAAAGAATGCAGTGGTACTTTCAACGACATGATGAAAGAGTAGGTTTTGCCAACGAGACGCACCACAAGCGATGACTAAAAATCATGCGCCAATTGTTTTTTGAATTTAAAAATCAATTATTCAATGTAAAAGGACTAGAACACCCTTCATAAATATGGAAATTACAAAAGAAAAACCAAGTGAAATGATAAAAATTCCCCTACATACATTCTTTATTTTTCTTGATTTCAAGGGCACAAAAGTCTTCTTATTGTATTTAAAAAGATAAAAAGACACAAACAGAGAGAATATATTTATATGCATGTGGGCTTAGCGCTTGACTAGGTTCAGGGATGCTGGGTTTGGTAGATTGCCAAACTCATATATATTACACTCAATATTTAACTGAATTCAAGATTACGGGGTTATGACTTGATCTATGATTCTTCTAAACAAAAATCCAAATAAATAAAAATATAAACAAAACATATAGATACATTAATTAGCTTCATGAGATTGTCCTTTCAAATTAAATATGATCAAATTAGAATAGTGTAAATTCTATTTTCATGAAGGACAAAACAACAAAAAAAAAGTAAGATAATTAATTTTTTGAATTTTCAATGAGAAACGTGCAGTTTAGGACAACTAAATGAGGAAAAAATGATTATTTTTATAGGACAAAGAAACAACATATTCAAAGTCCAAAAGTTTTGTTTTATAGCTTAATAATTTAGCTTTTAAACAAACGAAAACAATTTTTGGAATGTTATCAAGATTTTTTTGGAAAAAAAATAATTAAAAAAAGAGCTAAAAACACCATTTTCCAACCAACTTTGACAAGTGTAAGGGTCGTTATGCTCAAAATTTCAGTATAGAGGTTAAATAACTAAATTCAGAAATATTAAAAACCACATATAATTAATTTATTCATATATAGTTTTCCGCTGGAAATGGAATGTGAACCTTTTAAATGTGGTTGGACCGCTATAATTGTTAGGAGCCGGTAAGACTGAAATGCCCTTGGTTTTATTGGCATTTCCCAATTTTTTTTTTTAGCTTACCATTTCTGAAATTCCAGCCTTGACTTTTGGTGCTGCTGTGCGGCTAGCCAAACAAACAAAGGAATTTTATTATGGTTGATTACACAAACAAATTAAAAGAAACTAAGCCCGTGTGAAGAAATCATTGTAGCATAACATTTTTTACTATTTACTTTTTCTTAAATTATTATGGATTAAAATAATATATTTTTTAAGTTTAATCTTCAATTTATTTATTTTTTACAATTGGGGCTTTTTGAACTCAGATTATCATCTAATTATCTTTTTTTAAAAAAATATTGGATTGAAAATTAGAAGATCAAAGTGAAAATAGCAAGTAAAATAGGTGGCAACTTCAAATTTCATTTTAAAAGTTTATTTTGATCCTCTTTTTTTTTTGTTTATAAGTGATCGGTCCATTTAATTTTCAGAAATTTAATTTTGGTACCAAAGTTCATTTACTTTATTTTTTAGTTTTTTTGTGATAAAAGAGAGAAAGGACTATTGAATTCCAGCTTAAAAAGAGAATGTGGTCGTTAAAAACGATTCTGACCATCAAAATGATTGAAATCAATGTCAATGGATTCTATTTCATAGGGATAGTTTCACTTGAGTGTTTTTTTTTTCCTCCTCCTTACTTGAGGAGGCAAATATGATAAAGATGATGTTTTTTTATCCAGGTTAATTTTGATTTTTTGAGCTGTTTTTTAAGGTAATAAATAGATTTATCACAATGTTTAGAGTGTTTTCTAGGTTTTTTGAAAAAAAATAATTTGAAAATGAGTTTTTAAGTAAAAAAAACTGAGACCTTATTTTTTTGGCAACCTCTGGTCGCTAGATTATCAGAAAGCAGATAGCATATGGTTTGTTATCTTTTTTTTAAGTTCATGAATAGATTTATCACAAGGCTTGTTTTATAGATTTGATTGTGTTTGTTATTGTGGTAGCTGTTGTGGTTGTGATTTGAAAAAAAAATTATTTTATAAAAAATACTTTTGGTTGAGGTTGGTTTGATATTTATATATGTTTAGTTGAAATTGTGGTTGAAATTGAGGTTGAACAAAAAGTAATTTAATGTGTTTGGTTAAGAATGCTTTTCAAATTGAGGTAATAAAATAATTTTAAAGAATATATATTAATATTGATGGTTTTTAATTTAAATATTGTAGATTTAACTAGTGCTATTAGATCATGAAATGAATAATACTTAATATAAAATATTTTTTATTGTTCCATTAAATTATCTACAATTCCATCACGTATGAAATACATCCGACAAGGACTATAATTTCATTGGTTTTGTAAGCGCGCAACAATATCAGGTAAAATATCATCAGGAATAAAATTATGATTGCGATCAAATTCTACAAATGTTACCTCATCAAGCGATCCTTTTCTAATTTATATAGTGTCATCGAATAATATAAAACACTAGTTTTTTGAATAAAACATAATTAAAGATAAAAAATAAAATAAAATTTTTTTATTTTATTGAGTTGGACCCGATTCAATATATTTAGTTTTGGACCGGATTCGATCCAACTAGAATAGTGGAGACACTCTCCATGTAGAAGAGAAGGAGAAGTAGATAAAAATCATTTCTCGTAAACTGAGATCCGACCTTGGTTTTTGAATGGAATCCATATGAAAAAAATATGGATAGTATTAACTAAACACTTTAATTCAGTGTTTGCATCTTGCCATTGCTACAGTACCAAACGGGCATTGAATTGACCTCAGTTGGGGGCAGAAAGAATCAAAGGAAACTATAAAGTTGGGGGAAATACTATGTGATATGTAAACTAACAATAAAAAAAAATCTAAAGGAGTATTTTTTTTTCCCTTTTTTTATAATTTGTTGTACCCTCTCCTCATATAATATTATTCACTCTAATAATATTTTTTATTTTTTTTGTTTCTATGGTTTTTTTAATTTAAATTTATTCTTCAATATAAGATTTATTGAAAAATAAATTTTATAATTTTTTTCAATTTATTTTTTATGAAATTATTTTAAATTTATAATCCAGACAGTAGGTTTAACATGTTAACTTGGTTGACTAAAGTTATTTTTTTAATTGATTCAAATAATATTTATATTAGTTATTTTTTTATTAAAAAATCATTAACAATATTTAAATGTTTATATATATTAAAAAAAGAAGTTAATCTCACCTGCAATATAGTTCAAGTACAAAATAATCATCTAGAATACTCTAAAGGGCTTCAACACATGAAAGAAAAAAAAAGAAGCTGACAGCTTTTACATGACAACACTTTTCCTAGAAGCAATCTCAATACTGAAAAGCAAAACTCAGTGCCTTCCATTTCCCAACAAATTATTTGCACGAAAACAAATAAGTGGCATAATCAACTATTCCATCCATATACACATCATACTTATTAAAATCTACTTGTTTTTCACGGGTCAACTCACCTGATGATGTGAAACCTCAATTTTATTTTAAACTATTTTGAATATATTAAACTATTTAAATCCAGCTAAATCAATTTCATTTTTTTATTAATTTTATCTAAATTAATATTGTTTTAGTTTAGTTCTTTTTATTTATTTTTGTCCCAATTGAGGTAGTTTCAGATTTTATTTACAAGTGTCTAATGATTTGTAAATTGAATAGTAATAATATAATATAGAGAAATCTTACTCACCTGGGTTTTGAACTCTTGAATTGAGCTTTACAACTACCATCAACATATTAAAATTAAAAAAAAAGAAAAAAAAAGAAAGTGGATAACCTAATGTTAAGCTACTCCTATTATGTAAATTAATTAGGTGGAAAATTGGGCAAGGTCCTAGCCCTATAATAATATTGTTTTTATTATAATACTGTTTAGTTGCAAGCCCGTAATAAAAACTTAAAATTAAAATGATTATTCTTCTATGGTTTTAAATTCAAGTTATGTGGTTGTTAATATAATGATCACTGAAGACTTACGTGATCTTTAACTTCAGGATGCGTGGAATTAGTCGAGGTATTCGCAAATTAATCCGGATATTCACATAAAAAAAATACCCACATGAAAATGAAAAAAAAAAAAAAAATATATATATATATATATATATATATATATATGTTTTGAAAGATGGGTTGGGCAATGATTATGTAATGCGTGAATAAGTATTAGAAAAATAAGAAGTTGACTGGAAGAGGTAAAAAACAGGGAAATATGTGCCTGGCTGTTATCATCAAACCGCGATGATTAATGTTTTCTCCCAAGACGAGCATCTCCTCCACTGATTCTGTAATCAGCATTATTTGCACACCTCCACTTCTATCTAGCTGTTACCTTTTTATATGGAACAACTCTTTTTTTTTTTTTTTATGTGTAAAATATATAGCAGAATTGGCTCTGACGGGTCAAGATTATGATGTTGATCCATACATGTTATATATAACTGACTTTTCAGGATGTATTTTTCTATATTTAAATTCATAATTTAAATATTGAATTTTATCTTGAAAGGACATTTTTAAAAAAATTCATATAATTAATGAAGAATCTGTTTGTTTTT
>Ga0325404_1002181_pt1 | contig 20966 bp, 18 predicted proteins | sample PopdelMetagenome_18_FD_205664 | JGI IMG/M metagenome (GOLD analysis project Ga0325404, IMG submission 205664) | Populus deltoides microbial communities from Bellville, Georgia, United States - Xylem-Control-R1 | ecosystem: Host-associated > Plants > Phyllosphere > Stem > Wood/Secondary xylem... | reverse complement strand
TCTCCTGAAACCGAACGACACATCATGCAAAGCACTCAATCCTCCCTGTCCCTATCCAATAAAAAACTAATTTCCTGTTATAAACTCTTTCAGGAAATGCTGGAGTCTTGGCTAACAGATCCACTTTTGCCTTTCCTTTCCTTTTCTCTCTCTACACGCCATTTTCTCAGAGAGGGGAAAAAATCACCACCGTCAAAATGGCATTTCACCGGCGGCGCAACCACTACTACAAACGTTTACGGTCTGTTCTGCCTTTAATATCCGCTGTTTCCGGAGTTCTTCTCATTCTCTTTGGTCTTCTCACATTTCTCGCTCCTGCACCGATTGATACTAACAATCCCCATCATAAGAACTTGGTATTGTACCGTACCGTACACTGCATTCCTCTCTACGTATACCTACACGTATTAATATACGATTCTGAACTTTTCTCCCTTGTTTCTCTGTTTTTCTTTTGTACTCAGATGTATACTGCAAATGATGTTGTTGAAGATACGATTGGAAAGCCTGGAGAACCTGTTCTTCACATACCGGTTAGGGTTTTATATATATATATAAATGGATTTTAATTGGATTTTTCTTTTTGCTTAATTTGATTTTGTTTTGAGTATTAGATAAAAGGGAGGAAGGATCGTGATGTTTGGAGCTCGAGAAACTCGAAATATTTCTATGGATGCAGTAATGCTAGCAACAAGTTTCCGAGTAAGCTTATCTTCTCAAGTTTCTAGACTTTTTTGGTCGTTTCTTAAGCAGAGAAAGTTCTTTCCCGGTCCCTTTAAATATTTTTGCTTGTAGTCATAAAATGCAGTTTAAGTTACTAGAATTGGATGAGTTGTTGCTTCATTTGAGGGTTTTGTGATCGGTGTTTTTTTTTTTTTTTGGTTATTGAAATTAAACGTGGCTTCTTTTAAGAGTTTTGTTTTTGTTTTTAATTTTTTCAATATGAGTTTTTTGGATCATGTTGTAGATGCTGATGCGATTACACATCCCAATCGGTACTTGCTGATTGCTACCAGTGGAGGCTTAAATCAGCAAAGGACTGGGGTGAGTTGATTATTTTGAGATTTTTGTTCCTCTGTTCCAAGGGTTCAGTTTATAGTTTGATCAAGTAACTGAGCTTGCTTGAATGTTTGCAGCCTTTTGCTTACCGGGTATATGATGCCGTAATGCCCACTAATTTTAACGTTATGCCTTCCACCATTTTATTTGAGGCGCATGATGGTTTATTTAATTGATTTAGTACTTGTTGGACCTCTTAAGAAAAAAGAGAAGCAAAATGGTGGCCTCATAGAGGGGAGAGTCTTTCAATTATACAAACAAATCCCAACACAAGACAGGAGTACATGTGCTTTAAAACCTACAAACTTAGAGCATTCTGTCACTCATGGGTATACTAGACTAACAATGCACTCCTTTTAATATTTTTGCGTACTAATCACATACCAAAGACAAGCTCCTTTTTGTCCACACCTTAATCACTCATGAGTGCACTACACTAAACGTACATTCACTTCGAGGCTGTGTTTTGCACATGCTAGATCCTCTGATAGCTGTTGTCTCTGAGTTACCAACTTCGAATGCGTAGGGTGTTTTTAGAAGGTTAGCAATAGATGGAACCAAAAAATGTGGCAGAAGACAGTAAAATCCCAGAGGAAAAAAGACTCGAGGGATGTGAGAAATTGGGAGAGTTGTAGAGGGAGATCAGTGAACTTTAAACAGTGGCTATTACTAGATTGACATTCCTTGAAAGGCCTCCTTACAAATATGTTTGTGTATGTTCGTGTATTAATATAGCATTAGGGAAACAGTCTGAGTTGCTTAGTCTCTGTAAGGCATTTATTTTCATTTACACTAACTGCAATATCAGGATTGAGTGATACTCTTAAGTGGATGTTTGTTTTCTCAACTGACTTGCAGGTCATATTTTGATTAATATTTGCTGTTAGCATTGATGTTTCACCAAACACGTTTGCAGATCACAGATGCTGTTGTTGCTGCTCGTATTTTGAATGCTACTCTTGTTGTTCCAAAGCTAGATCAGAAGTCTTTTTGGAAAGATTCAAGGTTTGTTATTGAATGAGCATAACTGAAACCTTTAATTGGGATCTTCTTGCAATTATCAGTAGGGAATTGTGTTGTGATATAAGATAACTGTTATTTTACTTTCTCTAATGCAGTGATTTTTCAGAGATTTTTGATGTTGATTGGTATATTTCTTCTCTGGCAAATGATGTCAAAATCATTAAATCTCTCCCAAGAAGGAGAGGGAAAACTTGGATTCCGCGTAATATGCGTGTTCCAAGGAAGTGTAGTGAGAGATGTTATCAAAATCGTGTATTACCTGTTCTTTTAAAAAGGCATGTAAGTTCTCTCGTTTCTCTGCAACCTTCTGATTGATTGCTTTTTGTATAGTACGATTTCTAGCCATGCAAAATTAAGTTGGGAGAGTTCTGTTTGTTTCCTTATATCTCTGGTCTTGCAACTGTACTGATAGTTTGTGAAATTAGTCATGTTTAATCGGTAATAACATCCTAATTGCTGGCCTTTAGATCCGTGAGGTTCAGGATAAAAATTGTCTGTTAGGTCATATGAATCATTATCCAAGTTAAGGGGACATGCTCATGTGGTGACTTTAATTGTGTGGACATTGTAGAGGAAATTCAATAGCACATCTGACTTTGATCAAACTGTAAAGGCAATAATTTTGTTTGTTTTAAGTAGTATACTTGTGAGACTCCTTATGGATCTATAATATTTTTGGTGCTATGTTGATTAGGATATGTACCTTTATTTAATGCACTTTCTTTCTGTGGTGAATTTTCTGCTTATTTTAAGAATGACGACTTCCTGGACTTAATTTTGTGACAGGCAATTCAGCTCACAAAGTTTGATTATAGACTTGCAAATAAGTTGGATACACAATTGCAAAAGTTGAGATGTAGAGTCAATTACCATGCTTTAAAGTTTACGGATCCTATTCTTCGAATGGGTGAGAAATTGGTCCATCGAATGCGGATGAAAAGCAAGCATTTCATTGCCTTGCACCTGAGGTAGTCTAATTCATTTTCTGATAAAACTGGCTATTTTTCTTATTAGAAAAATACTAAACCTGCTATTTGAAGTGTTTCCCCTATTGCCCTGATCAGTGGAGCCAGTGGACCCTCGTATAAGGTCCATGTGGGCCCCACTAATCTGATCAATGGTGATGGCTGGGAAACTATCTTAATTGTACAGTTTAGCATCAGTCTTCTGGTTGTCACTATATTATTTAATTGCAGCATGCATGTCCATTTAACACGATAATATGAACTTGTTTCTTTAGTTTTCCTGGATTTATTGATTAAACCTGTAGCATGCATATTTTGAGCTCATGGTTGAAGCTATTCAGCTTAAACTCTTAATCAAGTCATTCACACTGTCACACCCTTGCTTGATAGGGCGTACAGATTGCTTTGTGAGACTTAAATACATAAAATCATGTCTAACTTTTTTTTACTCTTGTTAAATAGTAAATAAGAATATGACTGTTTCAGAGCATTGATTAAATTTTAATGATTGGGTGAGTGGCCTAAGGTCAAGTGTGTTGCTGACCATGCCATGGAAATTCAATTTCTGGATTGGAGGTTATGCATGCATAATGGGAAGCCTATTTTCATTGGATTTTCAATTTCCAATCGATGACTTCTAAATGCAGGAAGCATAATTTAAGGACAAGCATGGTAAGTTTTTCTGAAGCAGCCAAATGTTTCTTGCTATAGGTTTGAACCTGATATGCTGGCATTCTCTGGATGCTATTATGGTGGAGGTGACAAGGAAAGGAAGGAACTTGGTGCAATAAGGAAGAGGTGGAAAACTTTACATGTAGGGCTCAAGTGATGTACTCTTCTGTGATTGAAGTTATTTATTTCTGAAGCATTTGGAAATCCTTCTAAGACTGTCACTATAAGGAGCACAAAATTTGATTTAGTGCTGAATCTGAATCTAAGTGATTTTCACTTCCCTGTGAATTCGTTTGGCTTCCATCATGCATGTTTGTACTCCAGATCTGGAGCATCTAATGTGTTTATACATTTGCAGGCAAGTAACCCTGATAAGGAAAGGAGGCATGGAAAATGCCCGCTAACTCCAAAAGAAGTTGGCCTTATGTTGAGAGCACTGGGTTATGGAAGTGATGTTCATATTTACGTGGCATCTGGAGAAGTGTATGATGGGGAAGATACATTGGCACCCTTAAAAGCACTCTTCCCAAACTTCTATACAAAAGAGACTTTAGCCAGCAAGGAGGAGCTGGAACCATTTTCTTCATTTTCTTCAAGAATGGCTGCACTTGACTTCATTGTTTGTGATGAAAGTGATGTGTTTGTTACCAACAACAATGGTAATATGGCTAAAATATTAGCTGGACGGAGGTAGTTAACCTTTCCTTCTCTTTTCTCTATTCTTTTTTGACTTTTTCTCTGTCATTGGGGACTAATTTAGATGTTCTCAAATTGCAGGAGATATTTTGGACACAAACCTACCATTCGTCCAAATGCTAAAAAACTGTATAGATTGTTCTTGAACCAAACTACCATGTCATGGGAAGCATTTGCCTCTAAAATGCGTACTTTCCAGAGGGGCTTCATGGGGGAGCCAAAAGAAGTCAGGCCAGGCAGGGGAGAGTTTCATGAGAACCCACACACCTGCATTTGTGAAGATTCTGAAGCCAAGGCAAAGAAAAACTCAGGACCTAGAAAATATGGGAAGGGGTATGACGCACTGGGAGATGATATACCAAGTGACTATCAGAATGTTGATGATGAGCCAGAATTGCCTGATCCTGATGATGATGGAGACCAAGATGGTCCTCAAGAGAAAGGTCAGTTCAATGAAACCGGTATGGATTATGATGAATTGACCAATGAAGAACCTGAGTTGGAAGAAATTCTTTCAGACTAGACAGAGCTACCTTAGGTTCTCCACCATGCTTAACAAGTCTTCTGTTGAATGTTTAAAAGATGATGCTGCCTATACCCGACCTGCTGTATATAAAACTTCCAGGATAGAGCCCCCTCTGAAAACAATGCCCCGATATCAAGATACAAGATACGACACAGCTTTTTTATTGAGTTATTTACGACTGAGGTGTTGTGAGCATCATATCCAGAAGTTGTGATCCTTGAGTTGCACATTGGATCTTTCATGAGTCTTTAGAGTTCAGCCTCAATGCAGTGAAATTCAGGAAATGGGTCTGAAGACAGAGTCGGAGTTGAGTCTTTTAAGTCTGAAGTTCTGCTAGATTGATGGTTAACGCCCCACTGATTGTTCAACAGTTGATGAGAGATTGTAAAATAGTCCTCTTCCTGAGGGGGAAACAAAAAAAAAAAGGAAAAAAAAATAGTTTGTCGCAGTAGAAGAACTGTATTCCTTCTCTTTCTGCCCCTTTGGTAATTTTTCTTCAAGGCCGGCCATTTTAGTGTTTTACAAGTGAGATCACTGAACGCAAAGCTGATAGGTCACGCCCATGTACATTGCTTAGGTTTTTTTTTTTATTTTATTCTTTTGCGTAACATATTTTCTTTGGACTTCAGTCATTGCTGGTGGTTGGAGAGTGTTGTAAAAACTAGAAATATTGAAGATTTTGGTAGTCAAGTTAATTGATGAAATTGCCTGCCATCTGGGAAACCAGTCCCACTAGAAATATACAAAGGCACGCATGTACACAACTCTGATCTTGGATACTGATTCAGCGCGCGTCATCGAATGCATGACCAAGACGTCTTCAGTTACAATATCATCGAATGCGTTCTTCCTCTTCTAAGTATTCTCTGACTTGTCTCTTTCGTTTGAAGGGGATACAAGGATCGTTAACCAAAGCCGTAGTTGATAGTTTCCACATATGGAGAGAGGGGAGATTGGATTATATATTCCTGGAGTTTTAATTTCTCTTTCACAAGTCATCAAAACATGTGTGGTGGGAAGTGATAACTCTAGTTATAAAATCTCGTCTGACTTGATGATTTGTCAATTTAAAACTAGGTTTTGATGGGGTTTTACTTTAAATTCATATCTTTTTTTTTATTAAAAATACTCTCCAACCTTCATTTGGGCTTTTCCAATCGAAACATCACAAATGGGCCTTGAATTATCAAGATACCAATATTTTCTTCTTAATGGGCCAGCATTAACATTGAGAGAAAAATAAAAGAAAAACTAACAGATTCCACACAATACCTTTGCTTCGATCTTGGCTTCATCATCTTCAAGTAAAGCGAGAAGGAAAAAAAAATGCAAGGAGGATCATCAGGCATTGGCTATGGACTCAAATATCAGGTCAAAATTACAAACCGTAATTCCTTCTCTTCCATAAAATCTCTTCAATTTTAACCCTAATTTCGCTCCATAAATTCAATGTCCTCCAGGCAAGGTGCATATCAGATGTGAAAGCAGACACGGATCACACCAGCTTTATCACTGGAACTCTCAGTCTCAGAGAAGAAAACGAGGTCAAATCTCTTGTGCGCTACATTTTGATTGTTTTGTTGACTATTTTATTGGATCTAATGAGTGAAATTGTAATGTGGAATAGGTGCATTTGCTTAGGTTATCTTCAGGTGGAACTGAATTGATATGTGAAGGGTTGTTTTCGCATCCTAATGAGATCTGGGATCTCTCTTCTTGTCCTTTTGATCAACGCATTTTCTCCACTGTTTTCTCTACCGGTAAATCACTCGCTGCGATCTGCTTGCATTTGTTTGATTATGGAATTCTTAATCAGTAATTTGTTTATCATGAGATAACAATCCGGCACCGGGCGCCTTAAATCTTGCAATTAGAGAATTAGTATGTGAGCTGAATTAGTGTGGTTGATGGGATTCTGTCTGTGTGATTGAAGGTGAGTCATTTGGAGCCGCGGTGTGGCAGATTCCTGAGTTATATGGCCAGTTAAATTCTCCGCAATTGGAAAGGATTGCGTCTCTTGATGGACATGTTGGGAAGGTTAATTGGTGAGTTTGTAGTGTTAATTTATCTATCTCTTGTTTGTTTGATTCTGTGTGTGTGTGTGTGTGTGTGTATTTTATGGTGACGAATTTTTGTGTTTTGTTCTTAAATTGTGGATATTTGGATCCTTACACGGTTGCCTTTGTCTTACTTGCCATATGTGGGTACCCAACAGCATTCTCTGGTGGCCATCTGGAAGAAATGATAAGTTGATAAGCATTGATGAGGAAAATCTTTTCTTATGGAGTTTAGATTGTTCGAGAAAAGCAGCCCAGGTAGAAGTTGTACTGGATATCTAGCATTGTTATGTTTCTGGTGTTTGTGTTTATGATGAGATATAGATAGTCACTCAATTATTTCCATGTAAAAATGATGGAAATTGGTGTTTTGGAAGATACGATTTTGTCGTTGTATGGTGACTGTGGATAAGATAAACTAGTAAAGTGGAAATCTGCAAATCTGTTACAATTCACTCTTGATTTCTTGTACTGATACTTATTCATATATTACTGAAAAATCCAGGTGCAATCGAAGGAGTCAGCAGGTATGCTTCATTACTTATCTGGTGGAGCCTGGGATCCACATGATGTGAATGCTGTTGCAGCAACTTGTGAATCCTCTGTCCAGTTTTGGGATTTACGGACAATGAAGTATGATAGTTCTGCACATCTTTTCCTATTTCTTTTAAAAATCTATTCATTATAACTAGCATTCCAAGTCTTGAGCTGGAGAGTTTACCTCGTTAACTTTTATTAGACTTTAACACAGATGAATGAGTTTTAAGATTTATTTATTTATTTATTTGAATAATAGGTTGTTGCCTTCTAGTTTAGCTTTATGCACAGATCTCTACATCGGTTGTTGAGAATCTGACTTCTTCTTTTTTACAAAATTTTAAATGGTTTTTCTGGAACTGTGAATTGGGTGGTGTCTTGTCATTAGACGATGCATTTCGATCATGGTTAACAATATGATTTACGTGTTTACAGGAAAACAAGTTCTATTGAGTGTGGCCATGTGCGCAACGTCGACTATGACACCAGGAAGATGCATATACTGGTAAGTGTCACCCTGTAACTCTGTTTACCTCTAGAAGTTCATTACTGCATCAATATCTAATCATGTGTCTGTAGTATTGAGGAAATAAGCTTTTTGGAGCACTTGAGGGCGTCAAAAGTGTAAACACTATTTCATTGTCCTTTTGAGATTTGTTTAAATGTGGAGAAAACTACCAAGGAGGGCATAAGGGAAAGGACCTGATTGAAATTGGCTTCAAATGCAAAGAATAATGTTCTGTTACAAAGATCCTTAACTTTCTCGTGACACTTCCATGAACTTCAATATCTGTCAAAATATTCTTGTTAAATAATGCTGTTCTTTGGCAATGATACCGCTGACTATTGAGATCTATCGGCATTAATGAATTAATCATTACAGGTTACTGCAGAGGATGAATCTGGGATACACATATGGGATCTTAGAATGCCAAAGGTTCCTATAAATGAGCTTCGTGGACATTCACATTGGTAATCCATTTCTTCCATGTCACGGTTCTGATGAACTATTCTGGTCATCTTATTGCATGTGCATCATATGTTCTTATTTAATCAAGTTTGATGTTTTGTATTTGCTCCTCCTCCAGTGTAATAATATTCTCTCACTGTTTCCAAATTTTGGCAGGACATGGGCTGTCACATGTAACCCTGAATATGATGGACTGATTCTGGTCTCTCTCTCTCTCTCTCTCTCTCTCATCCCCACTGCCTTCCACACACGCGCGCGCGCACTTGCACCATCCTTTTTTTCCATAATGTCTTCTGCCATGGAGTTAATCACTAAAGAGCACCCTTTGTCTAAAAATGTCAAAATACAATTGAGTTCATAGGTGGAAAGTTAAGCAACCTTTTCTGAGTGCAATGTTTTTATTTCTGGGAAGAATGTGCTTTCTCAAAGGGACATTGCTTATGGCATATGGCGAGTATAAAGCACTGGTCACAATTATCACTGTTTCTTGGCTGTTATGTATCATCTATTATATTCCTTATGAATAAGGCAGTTGGAGAAATATCCTTCCATTTGAAGTCATTCATTGTCTGGATGACTGTTGCTTTTAACAAAACAAATTACCATTTCTTCTATCTATGTTATTTATTAGCATTTTCCTGATCAGAGGTAAGTTCTTGCAGAGTGGTGGTACAGACTCGACTGTCAATTTGTGGTTCGCTTCTACAACCAGTGATGAGTTGACATCTGGAAGGTCATTTTCTTATTTGTTTACCAGATGTGTTACTTGACTTTTTCACTCTTCTTGGTCCTGATAATCTCATCAATGTGGTTGTATTTAGCAGTGTGGTTGCGTCACCAACTCAGAAACTTGATCCGTTGCTGTACTCATTCAATGACTATGAAGACAGTGTCTATGGTAACAAATGAAGCCATATGTTATCTTTAAACTGTAAATTTTAAACTCGAACTGACCAGTAACTTGTGATAATAGGGCTTGCTTGGAGTTCTCGGGAACCTTGGATTTTTGCATCTTTATCCTATGATGGGAGGGTAAGGTCACTAATTATTTACCATAGCAAGAAACATTAGAAAGTGTCACTCATTTTATTCGGAGAAAATAATTTTAGCACTGATGCATAGTCTCGTATTGCAAAAGCCATACACCTTCCTGGCCAAGGCTGCCAAGTTAATTATTGGTTTGAGTACTACACAACGTTACTTGCATTACTATTAGAAGCTTCAATTTGAATTGCATTTGCAGAGTCCATGTTCTCTTGCTAAGGGTGTAATAAACCAAACCCACTAATACAACACTTTGAAAGTTAGATGGCATGGAGAAACTCATTCAGACATCTGTTCAGAGTCTAATTATTAAAATTGCCTGTCATGTCTTGCAGGTGGTTGTAGAATCAGTAAAGCCTCATCTCCCCAGAAAATGAATTCATCTCGGATTTCCCCACGTTAAACCATCTTGTGGCGGTTTCCACTAACACCACATGCCGGCTAGAACTACATTGAAAAAACAGTTATGCTATGCGAATTCTAATGGGTGGCTGTCAAGAATCTGTTCTAGCGCAACATTGAAGTCTTATCATCGTGTCGATGCTAGTTGTGCTGTTGATGCGGAAGAGCTTCATTCGACGCTATATCTTACCATGCATGTATGTATACAAACTCTGCAAAAGGAACAAATTTATTTTCAACAATGGAATGGTCATCTAAAATCTATAAATCTATCAATCTATCATTTGAGATCAGGAGTTCTTCAATGGATTAGAAGAATAAAATTGACACTCTGATAATCTTTTTCATGATCATTTTTTGGGAAGAGTCTTAGCCGTTGAATTCGAGGAACCAGTCTTTAGGGTCCAAGATTTATGGAAAGGTATTCTGGGTATAGCTGGTTCATAGTGGGGTTTCTTCCTCCTCCGCCTCGTTATCGAGATTGGTCATCTCTTCCACATTGGACGGAGATGGGGCCTCTTTTCAAGTAGTGGTGAGTTGGCTGTGGTCCTTTTTGTGCTGACGAATGTAAACCTGAAAAAAGGAGACGAAAACGAACATATGGTTGTCATTGATCCTCTGTTCTCTCTCCCGCGACTATCGCAAATAGAGTTCTCTTCACTGCCTCAGAGACCTTTCTGAACATGTTGTCCTCTGAAGTGACATGAAGCTTATCCAGAACACAATTGGTACGAGTCAGCATTAAAAACGTTTGGTTTCCTCGTCCAACGGCAAAGCTCCAAGTTTTCCACACCATGTCATGTCATGTCATGTTGACAAGTGGCGGTCTAAGTCACCATAAGCATCTCCTGCCACTTATTTCATGACACGCAAGGTGCCTAGCTTTCAGCCCTTATCCACTATCAAAATTTCACGGCGAGCCATGTCACCATGCCAATGTGTGGTGAGAATGCAAGAAAATGTCGAAGAAAACGGGAAAAAAAAGCGTTTGCTTTATGAAGTGGCAATTCTAATTTTATTTGGATAAGATGTGTCGTAATTCATTTTTTTATTTTTTTACATATTTTAAAAAGAATACAAAAAAATAGAAAAGTCTAAACTAGGTCTTTTCAATAAATTTAGTTGCTTTCGTTCCTTTTTTTTATGTTGAAAAACAAAGAAAATCATTAGAAATACAAAAATATTGAAAAAATAAGAAAATACAAAAATAAAAAATATAGCTAGGGTTGAAATTGGACTAGTAATTAAGTATTGCATGTAGAAATAAAGTTTGAGAATTTTCTTATCATAATTGAGGTTTGAATTGAAGAGAAAACTGAGAAAAATAGCTTTATTTGATTTAATTTAGCTAAATTTAAAAGAAATATGAATTTTAATAATGAATTTGAAACAAATAATCAAGTTAGAAATCAATTAAGGGTTTAATTTAAATAAAAAATTAATATTAGAAGTTAGATTATTTAAAATTGTAAAAGTTTTTAAACCAGTGATGGATTTGCAACAAATGGCTAAATTTAAAGGTCTAAATTATTTAATTATAGAAGTAGTTGAAAAAAAGAGGATTAAGAGACAATTTCGTTTGAAATTACATGAATTTGAAAACCAACGACTAAATCGAAAAAGACTCTATTGGAAACATCAACTAAAAAACTAAATTAAAAAAATCTAAGATTGAAAACTCTGATTGAATGAAATTAAAAACAAAACGAGTCAAAGACTAAAATGAAAACGAGGGAATATTCCAAGGACCAATTAACTTTTTATGTAACTTTGTTTCAGTCCCTTTTGTTTCATTAAAATCAACTTGGTCCAATCCAATTATCTCCAAATGAGTTAGATTAATTTGATTCAACCCGTTTAGTTTATATTTTTAGTCCAATTTGTTTTCAATTGATTCAATTTAGTTCCATTTTAGACCAATGATTTTGTCCAATTTAGTCCAAAATCCATTAAAATCAAGCAGTCCATCAATTAATTTTAGATCTTTCAATCAAGCAATGTCAAATTAATTTCATCAAAGTCCGTTAAATAAAAAAATAACGGTTTTTGAGCATGTTTTAGAAATTAATTACATTAAATGGGCCAAAGTCCAAAAAATTAATTTTTTTTAATAATATAATACAGCTTGATAGGTGTAATACGTGGCATCTTCAAGTTGTCGTCAATGAAAATATGATATTTTAAATAAATTATTAAATGAACTAACACAAATCCTAATGAAAAAAAAATATTGGAAGAACATCAAAACTCTAATTATAAAATCATTTATATTATTAAAAATATCATAGATCAACAAACAGAGACGTGTCTCTAGGATTGTTTTCCCCTCTCCCCTCTGAAAAAAAATCTTCTTCTTGTGTACGGTACAATCTCTTCACCGCGGAGAAAGATTGAGGCAAAAATGATTGAAAACAACAATCCAAGTAGAGGCGTCTTTCTTATCTTGTCACAAAATCAAAATTTTGAAAATACAATTTTCAATTTTTTCTTCTCTGTTCATCTATAGATGATAAAGATTTGAACGATGGAGTTTATCAAGTAAGCTTTTGTCTCTGTGTTTACACTGTCTTGTGTCCATCTTCTTCAGCTTAGTCAAATCTCAATCAAAATCCTCGGAGTAAGCTTTGCCGTTTCTCAATATAATGATGTGTATTATTGAATTTTTCCTTTTGTTTTCTTTTTCTTCGAGATTTTTGAGTATTGGTTTGTCCCTTAGGCATACCACCTAACATTTATATCCACATGTTCAAAATATAGGCTGTGGTGAAGAATTTTACAGTACCCTCTTTTATTAGTTATTTTAATTAATAAATAAAATAATAAGATAAATAATAAAATCCATAACTCATAATTCTTTTAGTTATTTCTGAAATGTCATGAATTTTTTTATTTAAAATATAGTATAGAGAATAAATAATAAGATATCACTAGTTATTCTTGAAACACCATGACATTTCCTTACCTTACCGTGGCCTCGAGTTGAAAAGTTAATTTAAATTATAATTTAAAAAAAATTTAAAAATATATTGATTTGGTAAAAAGAAATCATTTTAAAATAAAATGTGTTCTTCTAAAAACTCGTTTGAGAATATACTGATTTTTTTAGGTATTTTTTAAAAGCATTTTTATCTTGAAAGATTATTAGATTAATGTTTTTTTTAATAATTTTAAAATAATAATATTAAAAAATTTAAACAAATTATTTAAATTTATTTTTAAATAAAAAATAATGATATCATCATCCACCACATTAATAATGGATCACTGAATCGACCAATTATTGAGTTAATTTAAAACTATAATTTGTACAGGCTCAAGAAAAAAAACAAAGAAATAAGAAATAAGTGAGGGGGCTGAAGAAGAGACAGGTGTAAAAAGGAGAAAGGAAGAAGGGATCAGAAAGCACAAAAGTGGGACCTGTCTAGTCACGTGTATGATTAAATCCCGGGATTCGCAGCCATTGCCGATCTGATCTCTCTCTCTCTCTCACCCACCACCCACCGCTCCCATCTCTCCTCCTCTCTCTCTCTCTCTCTCTCTCTAGAAATCCTTCGTCAAGCAAACGTCTCACCAATAATTTTTTTTATATTTAAATCCCCCGAAATTCTCTCCTTTGCCTCTTCCTGTTCTAATTTTATTTTATTTATTAGAATTCGAAGCTTCCACTCTCTCCTTCTATCACTTCAAAAACCACTCTTGCTGTCTCTTGGATGGCATTTTCGTAATTAATGGCGGCGAGTTCTAGTGGTTTTACGGCTCACCTCGGTTTCAAGCTCAGCCGATTCAGCAGTTCTCCGTTCCACGCTTATAGCAATGGGTTGGACTCGAGGAAGAAGAAGCGGAGGGGGAGGTTGTTCCTCGACGGTAACGGGGTTCGGGTGAGTCGAATTAGTTGCTGCTGCTCTGACTCAGTAGTTCGGAGAGCGTCCGGGTCGGGTAATAGTGTTGAGAAACCCGAGGAGAAACGCTCTCATAGAAATCGATTCCAAGCCATTCCTGCATTGCCTTTTCCTTCTCACCAGTATGACGCTGCACTCAACTGTGATTTTACTTTCCATTTCACTTAATTTTTATAATGAGTTTTTAATTTTTAATTGTTTTTTGAAATTAATGCTGTAGGTCTCGGTTTGGTACGAAACAAGAGAAGTTTTATCCGAGATGTACGCCGAGAAACACCGGTCCACAGTCCCGAGATACGCCGCCGAAGCGAGGTAATTTCACGCTGCTTGGATTGGGTTTTGCGTTGAGTTCAAAATGAATTGTTTTTTGAACAATTTGCTGAATGATTGGCTTGTGTAGATACTGGCATTGCAAATGAGAAAGATATGGGCATCAACTTGTTAAAGGAAAATGTTAGTGAGACTGGGACTAATGAAGATGGAAGTACTTGGTTTCGAGAAAGTGGAGAGGATCTTGGCGCAAATGGGTATAGATGTAGATGGACGAAGATGGGTGGTCGATCACATGATGATTCCACCCAATGGGAAGAAACGGTATAATCTCTTCTTTTGTTTCCTAATCACATGATGTTTTGCTTGTTTGAGCATCTGATTTGATATGGGAGTGAATCGAAATCGGTACCGGAATCAATTTTTTTACCAGTTCATTAATAAAATGGTTATCAGGATGTTACTTTTTTTTTTACGGGTGATGGCAATGAACTTGTTCTGATTTTGAATCCAGATTCTAGGTGGTAACCAGTTTTACATCCATTTTCGTACTATCCGATGTGATTATAGTCCCAGACTCCCAGCATCCAAAATTCATTAAGTTAGGACTTGATCGTCCACAAGGTTTTGATTTTATAACTAATCACCCCCTTTAAGTTGAATTACACCGTAGTAAAGGTTGTTGATGATGCCGACGCAATTTCTTATGAAAGGTTGCATCTTGTCTTTGCTCCCTTCTTTTCTTTTCCAGTATCTGGTAGGAATGGTGATAAAGGTTATGGACGCGAGCTTTCTGAAATGTTCAGCTCGATGTTACTAGTCAATTGTCATGATTTGTTTTTTTTTTTCTTTCAATTTATTCAACTTTGTCATTGATTTTATAACCCCACTAAGTATCATCCCAGGTGGATGCATTTAATTGGATTTATTGATCTCCTTGACAGTGGTGGGAGAAAAGTGACTGGACAGGATACAAAGAGCTAGGTATATTGTTTGTCTAATCATTTACATGACAGGATGGTTATTTTCAATTTTAGCGGGTTGGAGGTTTAATCATATTGAAGTGTTCACCCTCAATCGAGTTCATATTTCTTAGGCGTGGAGAAATCTGGAAGAAATGCTGAAGGGGATTCGTGGTGGGAAACATGGCAAGAGATGCTTCATCAAGATGAATGGAGGTATAGTTTCTACCATGCTGCCTGTGCAAATAAAATGGAGCTTTGGTCATGAAACGAGTGTCTTCTGTTTATCATGGTTTGAACTTTTCATTTATAAATCACTTTGTTATTTTGTTACTGCAGTAATCTTGCAAGAATAGAGAGGAGTGCACAGAAACAAGCGAAATCGGGCACTGAAAATGCTGGATGGTATGAGAAATGGTAAGCTAATATTCCATGCAGAGTGATTATGATGAATATTAGTTGTTTTGGTTAAGTATGCTTTAATTTTGGACTCAGGTGGGAGAAATATGATGCTAAAGGCTGGACTGAGAAAGGGGCAAATAAGTATGGAAGATTGAATGAGCAGTCATGGTGGGAGAAGTGGGGAGAGCATTACGATGGAAGAGGCTCTGTTACAAAATGGTTTTCCCATTCTCCATCTTATCTTTTCTTTGGACTTCAATCTGCTTTTAGCTTGCTTATAATTTTGGACATTTGTATACTCATTATCTGTCATAATCCATGTCAAATTACTAATCTATTGATGTCTTAAGAAAAGAGGCTTTGAGATCAGTTATAAACAGTTGAAAGGTCTCAAGTACTCACAGCCTAACTATTAGTATAGAAATTTTCAGGATTTCAGATGCTGAAGGTGCAGTAGATGTAGGAGGAACAGTTACCATGAAATATATGTTGAAACCAAATATATGAATAATTGTTTCTGTCCCTGGAAACTTTTAGAAAACGGTCATTATTTTGAACAATGATACAATAAAAATATCTCAGAAAATATGTGAAACTTAAATGGTCTAAATTTTTCAATAGCACTTTCTTTGTACCTATCACTCTGCTTTGGGAATAATGGAAAGATTGCACCAAGTTTTACTCCTCATGTGTCTCAATTAACTTCATAATTGGAAGAGCTTGAAAATAGTTTCACTAAGTGTTCTTGTTTCACTCCTCAGGACAGATAAATGGGCCGAGACTGAATTGGGAACCAAATGGGGAGACAAGTGGGAAGAAAAGTTCTTTGCTGGCATAGGTTCACGCCATGGAGAGACATGGCATGTTTCTCCAATTGGTGGACGTATGTGTTTACTCATGTTATATGTGCCTCTGACCTAATCTCCTTTAATTATTTATGTTGATTTTACTTTAGACCACTGCCTTTGTTTATTAGAAACTTATTCAAGTACATCCTTCATAGGATACTCTCATTACCCATACATTGATTTGGAAACTCACTTTTACAGTAACCTGCCAACATTCACAATCCAGGAAGATTGACTTCTCTCACATATTTGAACTCTTAACTTGCTAGGTTTGTTGTAACGAGGTCTAATTTAGTTTCTACCACAGCTTCAAACTCCTTTCTTCTTTTTGCTTTAACTGTGGAGATAAGTAATCCAGTGCATCACTGATGTGCACTGGTAGAATACAAATGGACTCGATAGGACATTCTACCATGTATTTAGGAGGGGAACAGGAACTAACTTAGCCCATGAGTTGTTCTTGTCAAAATGACTGGATCGAGTTGTCTGATTGAAATGTCCATGTTTGACTATATTTACATAGTTTCTGGAGTCTGGTGTAACTTATTGTGCTTCATGTTCAGGTTGGTCCAGGACGTGGGGGGAGGAACATTTTGGAAACGGGTATGCAACTCTGTTTATATGTTAGTTTGTTCTCCATGCTGTATTTGGAACCATCATCAAATGTTTCTTTATCCTACAGGAAAGTTCACAAATACGGAAAAAGCACAACAAGTGAAAGCTGGGATATCGTTGTGGACGAAGAAACCTATTATGAGTAAGAATGTGCTTTTCTTAGTACTTGCACTAAAGATGTAAATTTCACTTATACAATTGGATTAACTTAAAAATTTCATGTTTTTGAAAAAAGGGCTGAACCTCATTATGGATGGGCTGATGTCGTGGGTGATTCAAGCCAGTTGTTATCAATCGAACCCCGGGAAAGGCCACCAGGTGTCTACCCAAATCTCGACTTCGGGCCATCTCCTCCACCTCCAGTCGATGACTTGCCAGACTCGCCTCTCCCTCCCTCACAATGAAGACCTGATTTTCAGGTTCCTTATTTTGTTCTAGGTGTTTTCATATTTATCTCATCTGAATCCAATCGATCATATTTGTTTAAAACGTCCCACGAAAGAGTATTGTGAATTAGTGCTTTTCATTTATTCATTCTTTGGATGACAAATGCATCCTGGGTTTTGGGCACTCTCTATTTGTCTAAATATTGGATGTTATATCATTTTCCTAGAATAGGGTGGGAAATTTTAGGGAGTGATTATTAGTATTTTATTTCTATTCTCTTTGTATCTATTTTTTTTTTTTTTAGAGTGGATCAATATGACGTCATCATTGGTTACTCTCTCGACTGTGGATGCAAGATGTTTTTCAGTCCCTGGTTTCTTGAGATTTTATAAGTTAATCCTTGTTTTTTAGATGTTATTTGACTGCTGATCTTGTTTTGTAAATGTCCATATTGCCTATGCTTTGAGTTTTGTTTGTGATAGGTAAAATTTGATATTTCAATAGAAATGAAGGATATTTTAGTAAAATAATAATTAAATTATCATGGAAAGCTAATGGAAGAACTCAGTTATAAGAAAAGATTCAAACAGAAAGATTCTATTTTTTAAACTATAGGGATTGACCGGTTATTTTACTAAAAACTCATGGATTAAATAATATTTACATGAAAAATAACAAGTGAGGAGAGACTAGAGAGCTTCGATAACAAGTGAGGAGACTGCACCCCTTCATCATCTTCATCGTTGTCACCATAACACCCACCAACAATAAAGGAATTTCTGTCCCTCTCTCTCTCTCTTCTGCCATCATTAAGCCATCAGCTCTCCACCTCCATGGTGGTCAAGACACAATAGTAGCTTCCTCTTCCTCTAGGTTTCCACCATCTTCAACAGTCCATCACCAGCCTCCTCTCAACTGATCTCAACCAAGACCTCTGCAACAGTCACCGCAGTTAGCTTTCTTCATGGCCTGTAGCTCCTTTCTTTAATATCCACGCCGTTCACTCCTTCACCTCCAGCCACCATCAGTGATTAGAACCAGCAACTTAATCTGACCCATAACAGTCCCTACTCATTCTTCCTCCACTGTTAACAGTCCCAACATCAACAGACACGATGGCATCTAGAAAGGAAGAAACAAAATCGGCCTAACCGTGGTGAAGGAGTGACAAGGGGAGAGCAGCCCGGTCCAGCCAATCGTCATCTTATCTAGCTGCTAAAGCATCGATTCACTCGCCACCAGACGTGGCGGCCCCTAATCTCCACGTGTCAATACTGTTTCAATAGTCTCATTAAATTCAGTAGCTCATCTTGACCCTTCACGTCATTAAATTCAGTAGCTCATCTTGACCCTTCACGATCTTTCCAGAAGATGTTAAGTGTGTTTGGTATTGCGATAACTGTTGTGGTTGTGATTTAAAAAAAGTTATTTTATAAAAGGTACTTTTAGTTGTGGTTGGTTTGAAAAAATAGGTGTTTGGTTAAAACTGTGGTTGAAATTAAGGTTGAAGAAAAAGTAGTTTAATGTGTTTGATTAAGAATGTTTTTGAAATTGAGGTTATAGAATAATTTTAAAAAATATAAATTAATATTGATGGTTTTTAATTTAAATATTGTGAATTTAACTATTGCGGTAACATCATGAAATAAATCATACTTTATATATATAAAAAAATTTATTGTTCTATTAAACTATCTACAATTTCATTACGTACAAAATTTATCTGACAAGAACTACAGTTTCCATAATTTTTTAGCGTGTAATAAAATTAGATAAAATATTATCATGTATAAAATTCACTCTAAACTAGTTTTTAAAAAAAAAATAACAAAAAAAAATTAACACATTAAAAAAAAAAATTCACGCAGTGCAAGAGAATTGCACTGTTCACTATTTTTAACATGAACAGTGCAATTTTCTTGCACTGTTCATTAAACAGTGCAATTAACGTGAACAGTGCAAAAAAAGCAAGGAATAGATGCTTTGCAAATGCTGCGTTTCCAACGCAGAAAAAAGGTGGGACCCAGTGAACAGTATGCCACATTTTTATTTAACCAAACGGCTGCGACTACGTTTTAAATAAAACGCAGCCGCAGTTGCAGAGCCAAACGGGCTCGTTATCTGAATTTTGGATGATTTTGTGTTTGTTATGGTGCAAGTTGTATGTTGATATTTGTAAGTGTGTATGAGTGAATTAGTGAAAAGAATGGTGTGTGTTAACCATTGAAAAATTTGCATTATGGCCATGGAAAAAAAAGGCCTAAAAATGTCTTTTGCATAAATTATTTTTGTTAAAAAATTATGTCTAGCATAAAAAAAATCATTTTGTGTTTTAACATAAAAAAATATATATTTGTGCTTTTGGCATTGGAATAAGAAATATATATTTTTATTTGCATGTATTTTTAGAATTGATAATAAATTTATCAATCTTATTAAAAGTCTGGTCCCAAAAAAATAACTCACTAAAGCTCTCTATATATTAAAAAAACTTTTTAAAATAAATATTGATAAGATATTAGAATAAAAAAGCCAAAGCCTTCTTTACAGTGTTCAATGTTTATTTTTGCTATTATTGAGTTTAATGTATATTTTAGAACTTAACCCAATATTGTTTTATGTAAGTGGATAAATGATGAATATTGACTTTTGATATTTACTACTACTAAGGTAAGAAATATTAACCTCAGTATTTATTGATATTAGAGTAAAAAATATTAATCCTGATATTTACCGACGTTAGAGTTGGGAATATTAACTCGATATTTATTAACATTAGAGTTAGAAATACTATAGGCAAACCATGTTATAACAAACTATTAGTAATAAAATTAGTAATGCAACTTATCTTAGGTATGATATTTTAGAGATGATAATATCCTTCTTTCAACATAAACAGACTTGTATTATAGAATTTTTGAAGACTAATTATAGTTTTTAGTGACCATAATATTAAGTAACGACTCCATAAACAAGTTCTTTTGTCTATAAGATCAAGATGTCATATATTTATTAAATTTTTTTCTTCTAATTTTTAAAGATCACCACGATGTTGGATGCAACATTAAAAACCAATCGGGGATTTGACTACCAGGTATAGGATTTGAGTCACTAGGGCTGCATTTGTTTTCTGGAAAGTGATTTCTGGAAAATCACTTTCCAGACTTTCATGTGTTTGTTTGTCATTAGAAAAGTTAGTCAACGGAAAACACTTTCCAGTCAAAGGAAAATTTGGCTTGGTTTTTAGGAAAGTGTTTTCCTTTTATTTTGGGCGGAAAACACTTTTCAGAAGTAGTGAAAAATTTAGAAATGTCATATTATTTGCTGATTATATCAAATTTGATCATCGAACTTTTGATTGCTATATATATATATTTTGTTTTGAATATTTATTTTTCAATTTCATCCCTTAAATTTTAATTTTTATATTTAATTTTGGTCCTCATTTTTTTAATTGTTATTTGCTTTTCCCTTATCATTTTTTAATTGAAATTTTTTATCTATTAAATTTGGTCCTCATTCTTTTGATTGGTACTTATTTTATTAGAAATAATTTATGAAATGTTAATTATTATTATTTTAATTTTTTCATCTTTTAATTTTTTTATTTTGTAGATTTGATCTCTATTATT
>Ga0325404_1002178_pt1 | contig 20973 bp, 25 predicted proteins | sample PopdelMetagenome_18_FD_205664 | JGI IMG/M metagenome (GOLD analysis project Ga0325404, IMG submission 205664) | Populus deltoides microbial communities from Bellville, Georgia, United States - Xylem-Control-R1 | ecosystem: Host-associated > Plants > Phyllosphere > Stem > Wood/Secondary xylem... | reverse complement strand
GATTCTGCAAAGCCTCAACCCAGACCACATACGAAATTTGTTAAATACTTGTAGAACAATTTGATTAGCCATGATAAGGTTGCATTTGAAAACTGGATGATTATTTTCTTGCCTTCATTGCCTGTCTATTTACCTCAATCAAAAGGCATGTCTTTGCAGTTCTTTTCGTACTGTTTTCCTCTCATGTTCTCATTCAGCATCTGTGCAAGTGAGGATGTGATGGTACAGGCGGTTGTGGTAATGTTGGCTGACTCCTATATCATGCCATTCCTATTTGTTTCTGTATGAAATGTGATTGAAGGTTGTGGCTGTTTTGAGTTTTGACACTTTCTTTTAATCCGGCTTCTGGTCTATGACGTATAGTTTAAATCTTCATGACCAAGCAGTCAAGGGTGAATAGCCGATTTGCACTGCAATTTTTTTTTTCACCCAATGAACCAAAATTAAAGATAATGTTGAATGCCATATCGATGTGATATAATCAATTATCTTTGGATTTGTCAAAGCAGGTGACCTCAAACTACGATCCTGATCAGCAGCTAAAAAAGTTGAAACGTTCTTATTCTTTTCCTCTCCTGAATGACTGGTTTCATTTCAAAAGATGACAATGACAAAAATGTGACATCACCTACTTTGTTTGATCACTATTTGGAACTGGGATGTGACATTGGCTCATCTTCTTCCTGTTATACTTCTCGATAAAACTATGTTCTAACTTCAATAATGCTAGGCCATTCACCTCCATTTGTGGAAACAACATACAGTAGTAGTGCATGTAGGACAAACAACAAAACCAAGAGAATTTAATTTTATGGTATCTTGGAATTGATCTTCTCTGAATCTGGCCATCTGGGTCTTTTTTGTTTTGCATGTACATGTTAGGCTTCTTCATAGTGGGCATGGCACAAGAGTGTTCTCTGTTGGCCGTATTGATAATGGGTTATTTGAGTTTGGATTGACAATATAAATCAGTGAAGTCTTTTGGTAATGTTTACTATCAGTTAGTTCATAGGCCAACTTTGTGCCTGAATTTTCATCTTTTCATTGCTTCATAAAATAATCTTATCTTGTGTTGTTTTCAAGTTTAGAATGTGATTTTTTCAGATTATCTAACCATGTATGCATTAGAGTTTTCTATAAGAAGTTATGTTTGTTTTAATTTTTAAGCTTTCTAAGTGTTTGTTTATGTTTTTAACGAGTAAAAAACATGTGATAATTATTGCTTGTCTTTTTCTGTCAATGTCATTTATTTGGGTATCAATTATATCATTTTGGTGTTTTTCTAGAATTGAAGGGTTGTTCTAAGTATGTAATTGAATTGGACCATATGTTGAGTTTTTTAGGTAAAACTTGAATTTAAAGTCTTTGACTTGGTCTTTTTAGCAACCTATCAAGTTTTATATCTTCTTTGTGAGTTGTGTACTTCCCTTGACTTTGTATCTCTAAATTAATGATTTCATCTGTATCTTTAGAGTAGTGAGTTGTTTATTTCTATATCTCTTTGGTTTTGTACTTTTGAGTAGTGAGCAAAATCATTCCTTTATATGAGTGACATGTTACTTTTTAATATTCATACCATTCTGGTACCAAGTTGGTATCAGAGCTTTTGGCTTACAACCATGGTTGTTCGTGGATGTCGTGTGCAAGAATTCAAGAGAGGCAACCGTACTCTTAAAATAGATAAAATGAGAAGGCAAATTCAGCAACTCCAAGAGCATCTTGAATGATATGAGAATCGAGGCGATGATGATAATTAGAATAACATTGAAATTGGTTCTTCTAGTAATAATGAGGATGTTAATCCTTTCCATCATAGACCATACCATGATGTTAGTGATAATTCTTCTTCTCAGCATCAAAGAAGAAGGAATAGAAGACCTTAACAAGATTCTAATATGAGAGTTGATATTTCTAAATTTAAAGGGAAAATACAACCTAACAATTTCATTGATTGGCTCTAAATTGTTAAAAGGATTTTTTATTTATTTCAAAGAGTATTCTGATGATAGAAAAGTTAAGTTAATGGCTCTTAAACTTAGAAAATATGCTATTTATAGTTGGAGAATCTTAAGAAACAAAGGGCTTGTGAGGGCAAAAGCAAGATCAAGTTTTGAGAGAAGATGAAAATGAAGCTTAAGAGGAGGTTCTTGTTTAAACATTATCAGCAAGAGAATTTTTTGAAGTTTTATAATCTGAGGCAATCTAGACTGACCATAGAAGAGTATACAATGGAATCTGAATTGCTCATGTTAAAGTGCGATATTGATTAGCCTAAAAAACAAACAATAACCTAATACTTGGGTAAGTTAAAAAAGGAAATTTCTAAACTGGTTAAGTTACAACCTTATTAGACATTCAATGATGCGAGAAAACTTTTTTTGAATATGGAAAAACAGTATAAAAAGGTTAGAAAGACTAGCTGGAAATCGGCATCTAGGGAGAGTTATTCTAATCAGGGGAGTACTTTATTCTTTAAGAATACTACATCAACAAAGTCTTTCATTTTTAAGGCTTCTAAAAAGGGAAGTGTTGGGGCTTGTCCTAAAGTAGCTAGTTTCTCAAATTCTAATTCATAGAAGTGTTTTAAGTGTCAAGGGCATGAACATATTGCTTTTAATTGTCCAAACCATAAAATTATTGTTATTATAAAGGATAAGATAACTAGCAAAAATGACTTGCCGAATGAATCAGATCAATAAGATGAAGTGGCTTATGTTAATCAAGGTGAGTTACTAATTATTCAATGAAGTTTAAGTGTTATTCATGACGAGAGTAAAGATTAGGTTTATTGTATCATTTTTTACACCTGTTGTAGTACAAATGAGAAAGTTTATGATGTGACCATTGATAGTGATGCTTATACTAATATTTTATCTCCTAATATGGTAAATAAATTATAGCTCGAGATGGAAGCACACCCTCAACCCTACAAATTGAGGTGGCTGGAAAAGAAGCATGAACATAAGGTGACAAATAAAAGTCTTATTTTAATTTTCATTATGAAAAAGTATTCTAATTAGGTATGGTGTGATGTAATTTCTATGGATGCATGTCATTTATTGCTTGATCTTCCACGACAATAGAATAGGAAAGTTTAGCATGATGGCTTTAAAAATACTTATTCTTTTATAAAAGATAGTGTAAATATTATTTTAAGTCCTTCAAAACCTGAACTTATTTCCAAACCTTTTAAAGGGGCAGAAACTCTTTTGGTTGTATGTTCTGAAATAGAAAAACTTGTTGATGATGTGGATTCGGCTTATGCTCTTGTTTTTTTTATATATAGGAAAATGCTGAAATAAAATAAATGACTTGCCTCTTGAAGTACAATCTTTTCTTGATGCCTTTTCTGATGTGATTCCTAAAGATATACCATATGAACTTCCTTTGATGAGGGATATTCAACATTACATTCATTTCATTCAGGGTGTTATGCTTCCTAATAAGATAGTCTATCAAATGAGTCCTATTGAACTTGAGGAGTTACAAAGGTAAGTTAATAGGATGATTTCAAAGGGCTTAGTAAAGGAAAGTATGAGTCTGTATGTTGTGTCTTTTCTTCTTGTTCCAAAAAAGGATGGTTCATGGAGAATACGCATTAATAGTCGGGCCATGAACAAAATCACTATTGGCTATCAATTTTTCATCCCTCGGGTAGGTGACTTGCTAGATCAATTTCATGGTGTTACCACCTTTTCAAAGATTGATCTTAGAAGCGACTTCCATCATATTCGAATAAGAGTTGGTGATGAATGGAAAATAGCTTTTAAAACATAGGATGTCCTTTTAAAATAGATGGTTATGCCATTTAGCCTTTTTAATGTGTTTAGTACTTTTATACAAATGAATGATGTGTTTAAACCTTTTATTGACAAATTTGTTATTATTTACTTTGATGATATTATTGTATACAACAAGGATAAAGAGGAGCATCTTAGTCACTTGTATGAAGTATTTCAGACTTTACGGAGTTAGAAGTTTTATGCTAATTTGAAGAAGTGTGAATTTTTCTCTATCAACCTTGTTTTCTTGGATTTTGTTATTTCCAACAAAAAAGTAAAGATGGATCCTACAAAGATTAAAGTAATTATCGGTTGACCACATCCTCAAACTCTTTATGATATTCAAAGTTTTCATGGTCTAGCATATTTTTATTGGCGTTTCATAAAACATTTTAGCACTATAATTACTCCAATCACTAAATGCTTGAAAGGAGGTAGTTTCAAGTGGACTGACGATGCATAAAAGAGTTTTGAAGTTATGAAGCAAAAAGTGATCATTGGGTTGATTCTTTAAGTACCTGATTTCCAAAGAGTTTTTTTTTTTTTTTAAGTTGAATGCAACACATATAAAGTTGGTGTTATTCTTAACCTAAGAGAAAACTATTTCTTTCTATATGAGAAGCTTAGTGATTTGCAAAGAAAATATTCAGTTTATAACAAGGAGTTTCATGCCATTATTTTTGCTTTGGACCATTAGTGTCAATATTTCTATCCAAAACCATTTATGCTATTTTCTAATTACAAGGCTTTGAATTTTTCTAATAGCCAACAAAAACTTAGTCAAAGTCATGCTTCTTGGGTTAAATTTCTATAAACTATTAGTTTTTCTGTGGGACACAAATCTAGAGTTCATAATGTTGTTATTGATGTTTTAAATCGAAGACATTTATTAATGACTAATATGCAAGTGGAAGTGACTTCAGTAAGATATAGATTGGGTGCGAAAATGGTGTTTCCAAGAATTTTGTTGTGCTAGAGGGTTTTATGTTCAAAATAATTTGTTTGTGTACTCTTTAAGGTTCTTTGAGGAAAGCTAATATCTTTGAAGCTCACAACGATGGACTTGGCAGACACTTTGTGAGAGACAAAACAAATGTTATCTATGATATTTTCTTCTAGCCAAAGATGAAGAGAGATATTACAAGGTTCATACAACATTCCAGGACATGCCATATTGCTAAATAACATTGCCAGAATTTGGGTTTATACACTCTACTTCCAGTAGCTAAAGCTCTTTAGGATGATGTTAGTATGAATTTTGTGTTAGGCTTGCCTCAAGGTTCAAGGAACAAAAATTCAATTATGGTGGTGGTTGATCGTTTCTCTAAAGTGACACATTTGTTTCCATGTAGAAAAACACTTGATGCTACTATTATTTTTGATTTATACTTCAAGGAGATCATTAGACTTCATGGCATTCCAAAAATAATAACTTCATATCAAGATTCCAAGTTCATTAATCATTTTTGGCTTAATTTTAGAGAAAAATTGGTACTCATCTTCAATTCAACACTACTTGTCATCCATGAATGATGGGCAAACTAAAGTCATCAATTAGAGTTTATAAAGTCTTTTAAAAAGTTTGGTGAAGAAGAATATTCGAGATTGAGATCTTGTATTGCCATAAGTTGAATTCACTTACAACCATTCTACTAGCCAAAGTACTAGTTGTAATCCTTTTCAAGTTGTGTATGGTCAGAATCCATTGAGTTTGTTGGACTTAATTCCTTTTCCAATAAGTCAATATTTCAATGGTGATGTTAAAGAAAGGGCCAAACAGCTTAAAAAGTTGCATGAACAAGTTTGTGACAAGATTGAAAGGAAAAATCAAAAGTATCAAACTCAAGCTAATAAGCATTATAAGTATGCAAAGTTTAAATAGGGTGATTTGGTTTGGGTGCATCTCGGTAAGTGAAGGTTTTGAAGTAGATCGGTGAAAATGCCTAAAGATTGAGCTACTTGCACATCTAGACATTTCAAACACTTTTAATGTGGCTAACATAGCTCCTTACTTTAGTCATGATAGTACATATGACTCGAGAACAAGTCCTTTTCCACCGGGGGAAAATAACAGATGAGTGTCTTCTAATGGCCCTATTGATATTGGGTTATTTGAGTTTGGGCTGGCAATGCAAGTCAATGAAGTCTTTGATGATGTTCACTATCACCCCATGGGCCAACTTTTCGCCTAAATTCTCATCTTTTCATTGCATGAGAAAATAATCTTATCCTATATGGTTTTCAAGTTTAGAATGTGATCTTTCTAAATTGTCTAGCCATGCATACATTGAAGTTTACTATAAAAACTTATGTCTGTTTTATTTTTTAAGCTTTCTAAGTGTTTGTTTGTGTTTCTAATGGGTAAAGAATGTGTGATAATTACTATTTATTTAGTTTTCTATCAAAGTTATTTGTTTAGGTATTAATTATATCATTTTGGTGTTTTTCTAGACTTGGAGGGTTGTTCCAAGTATATAATGTTGAACATTTTGGTGTTTCTCTAGACCATGCACTGAGATTTTTTAGCAAAACTTGTATTAAAAGTCCTTGACTTAGCCTTTTTGGCAATCTATTAAGTTCTGTATCTTCTTTGTGGGTAGTGTACTTCCCTTAACTATGTATCTCTAAAATGGTAATTTCATCTGTATCTTAAGTGGTGAGTTGTTCGTTTCTGTATTTCTTCAGTTTTGTACCTTAGAGTGGCAAGCGAAATCATTCATTTGTGTGTGTGATATGTTACCTTTTGATATTCATACCATCTCGATATCAAGACAAGTTAATTAGGTGATTATTTCTTATGCTCTCCACCCATCATATATTTATAAGAGGTAGGAAGGGATGAAGGGGACCAACTTTTAATTATTTTTGAACCTTGAATAATTTAAGGCTCACATAGGTCTCGACATATGGGGGAAAGGCATGTTCTTGTTGTTTTTTAGGACAATCTATGGCTTATATAGAGCTTTTGAGCACTTTCTCTAATTTAGTTCACACAAGTCTTGTTGTGCCATACAAGAGTGTTTATTTTTGCATTACACCCTACTTTTCAAAGTGTTTTTCAACTTGCTTTTCGCTTGAAAAAACATTAAATTGTTTTTTTTTAAAACATCATATTGATGTTTTTGGATGGTTTTGATGAGCTTATGTAAAAAACAAAACTGAAAAAAAAATCATTTTGATGTATTTTTAATTAAAAAACACTTTTTAAAACACCTTGTATCACAATACCAAACACACATTAATATGTATTGAAATTAGGTAAAACTTGGAAAATTATTTCAAGTATGGTTAAAAAGCACATTGAGGTAAAAAATAAAGACCACTCACTTTTGGCGTTAAAATCTTATTGGAATTATTCTCCAACGTGAATTATTTAACATGAAACATTAACATAATTGTAAAAAATTATGGTTGAATAAGAAATTGATCTAAAATAATTCTTGGTTGACATGTTTTGAAGAAACCCAAAACCCTCTAAAACTTTTATCCCACATTGAAAAGAAACAAGCCTTCCTAGTTGGTAGGAGTGTGAAAAGTTAAATTGGGCTAAAAAAACACCTAAGTTTTTAGATGATAGATGACCAAAACAAAGTGGGTTTTAGGCTTAAACCCACATGCGCATAGCCCGGTCGGGCCTGAGCCTAGGTTTGGTGTAAAATGAGTTTTTGGGCTATAATTTTTTTTTGTAAGCTTAATTGTTTTAGGCATAGACGACCTAGTTTGACTCGAGTTTTGGGTTGAGCTTGGGCTTGAGTATGAGTTTACTGTAAAATAATGTTTTGGGCTATAAAAGATTTTTTTTTGTCAACTTAAGTATTTTAGGCTTAGGTCTGGTCTATAAATGATTATTTTCTCTAGACCATGGATTAAGTCTAATCATTTTTCTAGTTTTTCCCCCAATTGACTCTTCATAACCTGGACAATTTTTAGATAGTTTATCTCTTTAAAACCAAAGCTATCAGGTTTGATTATGATTTTATGACGAATAATCAAAGTTGATTGTGAAGGGAGTTCATTTTAGTATTAATCAAAATCATTATTTATCTATTTTTTTTCTAAGCTTTTTTTTTATAATTATTAAAAAACTTTATCAAACTTTGATTTGTTAAAAATTTGATTTTGTTTTATATATTTTTATACTTGTTGGAAAAACCAATTTTATTTGTATAACTATTGTTTTATAAAATTTAATCATGACTTCAACTCGAGAATTGGTTATCCTAACTAATATTTCTTCAGTAACTACGACCATTACCTTTTGTGTTGAATGATAAGAAACCTAAAAAGTTAAATGGATTGAACTTTAAGAGTTAACAACAAAAAATATTGTTCTCTATAACTACCTTGAACTTTGATAAGTTTTTGTCAAGAAAAACATAAAAACTACAAGATAATGAATATGATTTTATTATTGTGGTAGCTTTGGATGCAGAAAGTCATAGTGATTTCATATACAAGAACTATATCTTGAATCAATCAAGAGTGAAAGCCATTTTGAAAAGCTTTGGACAAAACATTTATGGCTAAAGATATTAATATATAAAAGTTGAAAAATTTATAAATTTCAAAATGATTGACTTAATATGAGTTAAGTTTAAGAGTTTGAAAATATCTTGCATGGTTTTTAAGCTAAAGGTATGGTTTTAAGTGAATTATTCCAAGTGGTTGTAATTATTAAAAAATTACCACTATCTTGGAAAGAATTAAAAAACTATCTTAAACATAAGAGTAACGGAATGAGAGTTAAAGATCTCATCTTGAGACTAAAGGTATAAAAGGTATAAAAGGATAAAGATCTCATCTTGGAATAACCCCCAAAGAAAACTTTATGAAACAAGTGATGAAGTTTCATAATAAAAACCAAAAGTCAAAGCTTACCAGGAAGGGGAAAAGTATTGCTAAAAGGTTTAATGGAAAATGTTTTATCTATAACAAGACAGGACACTTAACTAAAGGTTGCAAAAATATAGCTCAATAAAGTAACCCAAGAGAGGGAATGACTGCTAAAGACAATATCACAAAGTTTGATTACTTTACTGATATTGTTTTGAAAATAAACATGTCTGTTGTTATTTCTAAAGCTAACCCAATAAAAAAAATCTCGAGTGGTGATAGTTGACCCTGATGTAACAAAATATGCATGCTCTGAGAAATGTATGTTCTCCATTTATAAAGAAGTGGATGGTGAACACTTGTACATAAGGAATTCATCAGCCTCCAAAATACTAGGTGTTGGAAAAGTCATATTGAAGATGACTTTCACAAAACTTTTAACCTTAACAATATGCTTCATATTACTAACATTAGGATAAACTTAATGTCCGATTCATTATTTAGCAAAAATAGTTTTAAATTAGTCTTTGAGAGTGATAAATTTATACTTTCTAGAAATGAAATGTTTATTGAAGAGGGGTATTTTAATGATGGTCTCTTCAAAATGAATATTATGACCATTATAACCATGAATGAAAGGAATAAGTATAACAATGTCTATTCTTCTTACATGTTTGAGTCTTGTAACATGTAGTATGATAAATTAGGTCATGTGAATTATAATTATATACAAAGGTTAAGATTTTTTAATTTATTACTAAGTATGAGTTTTGAGAAAAAATCATAAGTATAAGGTTTATGTAGAATCAAAATTTACAAAATATTTTTTTTAATTTAATTGAAAGAAGTAGTGAACCTCTAGGTTTAATTCATTTGAATATCGGTGATTTAAAGATTATGCAATCTAGAGGTGAGAAAAAATATATTTCTTTTTATAGATGATTGCATAATATTTAAATATTACAAGAATGAAGTCAAAAGTCAACTTGATATGAAAATATAGATAATAAGAAGTGATAGAGGTGAAGATTATAAAGCATCATTTGGTGAATTTTGTTCTCAAAATGGTATTATCCACCGAACTATCATTCCTAATTCACCTCAACAAATGACATCGTGGAACATAAGAATCAAGCATTAAAAGAGTTGATAAATGTCATGTTGATAAGTTTAAATGAACCTCCTAACTTATGGGGGAAGACAATTTTAATTGCCAATTATATATTTAACAAAGTACCCCATAAAAAGATAGAAAAGACACCGTATGAATTGTGAAAAGGTAGAAAATCTTTCAATAAATACCTCAAAGTGTGGAGATGTCTTGCAAAGATGGTAGTACGTAATCCTAAAAAGGTCAAGATAATATCTAAAATTGTGAATTATGTATTTATCAAATATACTTACAATAACACTGCATATTTATTTATTATACATAAGTCAAGTATTGGAGGTATTCATTCTAATACTATAATGGAATCAAGAAATGCTATATTTTTTAAAGATGTGTTTTTATTTAAAGAAACACAAGAAGACTGTTCATTTAAAATAACAATTCAAATCAACTTAAGTGATTATCATCCATCAAAAGATAAAACTAAGCCTAGAAGGAGTAAAAAGGAAATAAATAAAAATATTTAGTCCATTTTTTCTAACATGTTAGAAAATGAAACTCGAATATAATCCTATGAAATATCTTGTCATGAAGCTTCCTATTGGAATGAGACAATCAATAATAAAAATTGATTTATTATGAAAAATCATACATATAAACTAGTGGATCTTTAACCTAGAAGTAAACCATTAAAATATAAGTGAATCTTCAAACGAAAGATGAAAGCTGATGGAACTATTGACAAATACAAAACAATCCTTGTTAAAGGATTCAAATAATAATAAGGTGTGGACTATTTTAATACATATTCATCTGTGTTAAGAATAACTTTCATACAAATGTTAATAACCATTGTAGCTATCAACAAACTTGAAATACATCAAACACATGTAAAAATAGCTTTCTTAAGTGGTGACCTTGATGAAGTGTTAATGAACAAGAAAATAAAGTATTTAAGCTTGTTAAATTATTATATGGTTTGAAACAATCACCTAAACAATGGCATAAAAAAATTGACATTCAAGATCAATGTGTTTATATGAAAAACACATGTAAAGTTTATGTCATTGTATGTCTCTATATAGACTAGCATTAATGATTACATGATCAAGTTTAGCAAGAAGATATTAACTAATAAATTTTACATGAAAGACTTAGGTGTTGCAGGTGTCATACCAGGAACAAAAATTACTCAAACGTCAGATAGATTGGTAATGTCCCAATCTTATTATGTTAAGAAGATTCTCAGTAAATTTTATAAAGGTGACAATGGATATAAGTGTTCATCTATTTAAAAATAAAGATAAGCAAATAAACCAATTGAAATATTCTCTAATAATTAAGAGTTTGGTGTATTTCATGAATTATTGGAAAACAATAAAAAGGGTATTCAAATATTTCACATACACCTTGGATTATGAGTTACACTATACTAGTTACTCGATGACACTAGAAAGGTGCAATGAAGCCAATTGGATATCCAACAATAATGATTCAAAATACACTAGTGGATATATCTTTATACTCGGTAGAACAACTGTATTATGAAAATTCTCTAAAAAAAACATGCATTGTAAGATTCATGATGGAGTCATAGTTTATTGCTCTTAATAAAGCTAGAGAGAAAGCCGAATGACTTTGGAATTTCTTAAAGGATATTCCTTATTTGCCAAAACTAGTGCCAACAATTTATATCCATTGCGATAATTGATCTATAATTAAAAGGGTACAAAATAGTATATATAATGATAAGTTTAGACATATATATCATAGATATAATACCATTAAATACTTGCTCTCAAATAAAATTATTTTCTATTGGCTATGTAAATTCAAAGGAAAATATTATGGGTCCGCTAACCAAAGGTTTATTAAGAGAACTTGTGTATAGATTATCGAGGAGAATAGGATTAAAGCCTTTTAAAATGAAAATATGCAATGATGATAACCATACCTAGTGATTTGAGATCCCAAGATTTAGGTTTAAATGGAAACTAAGTCATATAACATTTTTAGTAGTACTCGAAAATTATAATTTCCTATTTATTTCTATGATGAAATAAGTGCTAGTTGCAACATTATAAAAGGTGAGTTGTGCTCTTAATGATTTTCATATATTGATATATCAAGTTAAGTATACAAGAATACTCTTAATGAAAGATCACCTATATGAGTGAAAAATATGACTTTTTCTATGATAATTTTGATATAGGCTAAATTCTTTAAAGCACTCATGTATTCAAGAGTTGTTCATGAATAAATGAACACATCAATAAGAACCAAAGGAAATCTTTAGGTACATAATCATATCAATACTATTTTCTTGGTATGTACAAAAGACTAAATAGTTCAAGACATTAATTTTACTATTTAGCCAAGTATATTCAATAGTATCTCACCAAGAAAAGTTCAAAGCTAAAAGTTTCATATATATATATATAGTGATCCATTAAACTAGTATCTCTTTATAAATCTTTGAGTCATTTTTAAACTGATCAATTTTTTTTTTGTTCATTTGGGGGATTATTGGAACATTGTTTAAAACAAGGTTAATATGCATATGTGGGGCCAATTAAAAGTGAAGTCCATTCACTTTTGAGGTTAAAACCTTGTTGGAATTTAATCTCCAATGTTAGCTCTTTAACATGAAATACTAACATGATTTAAATAAATTCTAGATGAAAATGAAATTGATCTTAAATAACTTTTGGTTTATATATTTTAGAGAAATCCAAAACCCTAAAAAAATCTTATCCCTCATAGGAAAGAAACAAGCTTTCCTAGTGGTTTATTTAGTGGCATGTCACACCATGACAAATACAAGAGTCTTTGAAATAAAAGGAAAATATTAGGAAAAAAAAAGTCGTCACCTAGTAATTAAAAAAAAATAGAAATCCTAAAACAAATAATAGTTTTAAAGATTTAGGTAAGAGGTTGGTTATGCTTAAGGAAAGATCGATGTCACTCTTACTTATCCTTTCAAAGAAAAGTTACATTTGTTATATGTTTTCACCTAAATTATATTCTATAAATTGTCTGAATTATTTTTTGAAATTATTTTATTTAATTTAAAAAAGGATATGAATCCCTAAAAATATGGAAATTGTTGATAGATTTAATGTTAATCCATAAAAATAGTAGATTTCATCGATTTAGACCTTTTAACAAAAAAACAAAATTGATGTTAATTCCTAAAATAAAAGATTTTGTTGATTTAGGATTTTGAACAAAAAGGTATTTGAAATTAATCCTTAAAATACAAGATTTCACCGATTTAAGTTTCTGAATGAGACATTTTGATGTTAATCATTAAAATAGAAGATTTCATTAATTTTAAATTTTTGAACAAAATATTTTGATGTTAATCCCTAAAACATGAGTTTTTATTGGTTTAAGATTTTGAACATAAAATCAATGATACTGCTCATAAAAACATCATTGCATAAAAATCAAAACTTTCACATATAAAAATCAAAACATCCACTTGTAAGATTGATAACATAGCACAAATAATTCGCCATAAATAAACCAAAACAACTCATTATTTAACACAAATAAATCAACTTGACAGAAGATGAAACACTAATAATTTAGAATAGATAAGTCAAAAGTAACCAAATTTCACTTCAATCTCTTTTTTTCTTGTTTTGATTTTCAACCATCAATCTTCTTTCTTTAATTTAATTTTTAATTTTTTTTATGTTTCTGATTTTGTTTTTTAAAAGATGTCAACAAGAGAGAAAAATGGTAAAAAATTACAAAATGGTCACACAAATGGCTAAAAACATATTTATTCATTTTTATTTTTGCCTTTTTTGGATTTTAAAAGAATATTTTGGAAATGGGGGTCAAAATTGGGTTATGATAGGGCATCCGATATTTTAAATAAGAGATGACCTCAACAATGTAAGTTTTGGGCTTAAACTCACAAACACATATGTGCGTGGCCCAACCTAACCTAGCTAGTGCTTGGGTTTTGGGCCGAGCCTGGGCCTAGGCTTAAGTTTAGGTTTACTGTAAATAATTTTTTAAGCTATAAAAGATTCTTTTTTTACCATTTTAATTTTGAGCTTGGTTCTAGTTCATGAAAGATTATTTTCTCCAACTCATAGAGTAAGTTTAATCAACTTCTTTAGTTTTGTTTTCTAGAATTGATTATTCATAACCTAGACAGTTTTTGCAGTATTTTAAAAACAAAATTATCAGGTTTAATTCTAGTTTATGACGAGAATTCAAAGTTGATTATGGAGTGAATTTAATTTTGTACTAATCAGAATTAATTCATATCATTTTTTGCTCCAAAATTCACTATAAAAAAGGGGTGTGAGAAGGGTTTTCTAAATTGTTTTTCTAAATTTTATACATTCTTCCTCTCCTTAGTTTTTTAATCTTTTCTTCTTAGTTTGGTCTTGTTGAGAGATACTTGAGTTGCATTATATTTGGTTCATAGACTTTGTTTAGAAGTGCATATATACAAGGTGGTGGTGTTGAAATCTTGAGAGACTTATTATAAACATTTTTTGTATCGATAATTCATTCTTGACAACAACAATGTCTTATCAATTTTAGAGTGCTTCAACAAATAAGTAACCCCCGTTCATTTTGTTTAATTTAATACATTAGTATACACATTAAGATTGTATTTTATTCTCTTGTGATATATTGAATATATGCATAACATGCATGTTACGTGCTTAATATATTTACAATTGTTTGCAAATTTGCCATGACATATATAATTACATGCTTATAGTTTCAAAATGTATGAACTCTAAACTTTTCTTGAACATATAATTTGTTTAGAATCCTCTTGTTATGATAAACTAAACTTACTCATAAATCTAGTCTAATACTTTTGGCGTACGAAACCTATAAATGGTGACTAAACTTCATTTTTAGGTTTTTTTTTTCTTATCTTGCAAGGTTATCATTTTAGGTATTCTTTTCTCTCTTTATATTTCCCAGGAAACAAACCTACCTTAGTCACTTCAAACTAGGTATAAACCCATATGATAAAAGTCAAATGAATTGGATGGTATGATGCATTACAAAAATGAAAATCCTTTCAATCAAGTTCATATAAACAACATATTAAGACTTGAGAAGACATGTGAAAATACAGGTTGTTGGAGATGGAACAAATATTTGGTGGAAATCAAAGTGGATTATGCAAGTGGATGATGATAATGGGAGTGTTTGGGAACGCGGTGCAAACCACGTTCCCTCAAAATTTGAATTTTTTTTCTTAAAATAATTTTTTTATGTTTTCAGATCGTTTTGATGTGCTGATGTCAAAAATAATTTTTAAAAAATATTTTTTTTTATTTTGATGCATTTCCAAGTGAAAAGTACTTTGAACCGCCACCGTTACCACAATCTCAAACACACATGAAGTAGAAGGTTATCTTTTCTATCCACTCTCCATCTTTTCATTTTATACATAGGAATAATAACATCAGTAGAATTATAATAATTTCACAGCACCACCTATAGTTATGAGCTAACCAACATGTCACTTGTGAGGATGATAAAATAAGAATACCAAATTCATTTTCACATGCTTACATATTTGACTTGTCTATTGAGTTGTGTACATCTACTTTCTTTGATGATTTTATGCATACGTGATTAGTATGTGATTGGTTCTCCATTTTGGTTTTAGACACCAATTGGAAAATACTCTCACTAGTCCTCTATTATTGATATTGGACTTAAGCAGTGACAATATTTTCCATTTGGTGACTAAGACCAATTTTGTTTTTAGAATTGTGAAGAGGGTTTCTATATATATGCATGTTTTATACTAGTGAATGAATTATTTATGTTACTTTTAAGAGTTATTATAATTTTACTTGTTCAAAATATGATGAAATGCATTAATTCAATTTTATAAATGTAAAAGAACAATTGTTACTTTAAATATAGTTTTGGATTTTGGATTTAATGGTTAGCAAACATTCAAAACTTTCTTGTACAAATAAAACAATCTCATCATAAACAACAAAAAACTATAAAATGATGAACATCTTTGAATGAGAATTTGAACAAATAGAGTGTGGATTTAAAATGAGTTAGCAATGATTTTTTTGATTGACTTGGTGAGAAGTTAAATCAAGAAATCCTAGTAGGATTATGAAAAAAAATGTTAGTTGCATTAATTAGCATTTGTAAATTGTTGCCCTTCATTTAATTTTATAAGTACATATAAAATTTAACAATAATAAACTTGTCCATATATTTGGCTAATGGATATATTTATCTCAATTGACTTGAAGATTTTGTGAACTAATGTAATTGTCATCTTTAGCTAAGGACCATTAAAGGGATTTAGCCTTAAAAGTCTTGGAACATGCGAGATTCATATATTTATTAAGTTTGGTCAATAAACTCAAGTAAAGTTTTGAAAGTCTGAACAAGAGAGGCTAGCCCATGATCCATCTGAGAAGCGTGACCAAAATCAATCCCAAGGTAAAAACAAAAGATTAGGGATCACTATCCAAGTCTTTATGATCATATATCTTTCAAAGGATCAAAGATCTTTCTTTAGGTCTCTTGGACCATCTTTCTCTGAAAGGATCTAGTATCTTTCTCCAAGTCTCTGTAACCATTTTTTTCCAAAAAGAATTAGGGATCCTTATTCAGGTCTCTGTTCTACTCATCTCTAACAGCGTCTAAGACTTCTTTTTCCTAGAATGTATTTTTTTCAATGCATACATAGGCCATATTACTTATTTTCACACTTATCCTTTAGTATAAAAATTTGGATATTTGTAGACGAGGAATAGTAAACCCTCTCAAGGGACAATCCATACTAGGACTAAAGCCCACTCTTTAGAGGTCATCCTATAGGTGCACATAACCTAAATACCCATAACATTTGTTCTAATCAGATTAGCCTCCTTCCATGTTGGAAACACCTCTTAGCTTACTACTTACATCACATCCTTATACTAAAGGATAAGTTTTACTTGACAAAACTTACTAACCCTTGTATGGGCTAAGCATATGATGTTAATATAAGAATAACAAGAATCTATATCAGAACTCTTAGGATTCATAGTCATGATGTTATTTAAGGAATTACACTCCATAGAAAACCTTATAACTCTTGTAAGGACCAATCTACATGATTAACTCAATAAGTCCTCTTAAATGGTTAGAAAAATCCTTAGTATAAAAAAGCTCAAGATTCTACCCAAATGACATCCTTACCTAAGCAATATTTAGTAAAAGATTTAAACGCCTCACAAGACTAGGACTAAATAAGAATTCTTAAAAAAAAAAATCAAATTTCTTCACTTAAAAAAGGGGATCTAAAATAAAGGACTCACTAACCACCTCTAACTTTAGGCTATCCTTTTCCATTTCAACATCAATAGATATAGTTTCAGCTCCATGATTAACCCTAGTTAGAGCCTCTGTCACCATCATCTCCTTTCTAAGGGCCTAAGATTTTAAAGTCTGTCACCACATCTACATTAATCACATTATCTACAGTTGAGACAAACTCTTTTAGACATGTCAAAGAGGCCTCACCATCTAAGAGCCCTTCTAGGTGAATAATCTACAGAGTATCTTCTCGTCATCCTCAAGTTTAGCAGGTAAGTGCTTACTTTGAAAAGCTAGCTCTGTTACCAGAGAAAAGGCATTGCCAAAGTTAGAAAGGCTAACAAGATTAAAGATATAGGAGAAGTATATACTAATACTCTATGACCTATTAAAGAAATAGATATCCCTTATTAGGTCGAGCATTTTATCCTATAGGACTATCAATAAGGCTTTTGTCCCAACATAGGTAGCTAAAAAATCTTTAAGAGAAAATTTAAGCTATTTTCTTCTAAAAAGATTAGTATGTGCCTCATCTAACTTCTCCGGAGCCCAACTAACCTCACTTATAGACTTCCCCGAATCTAGCTCTAACCTTCCCACTCTTCATCAATAGAGGAAAACCTTCTTGTAAACCTTTTTTAGATTCTTTGAAATCTTTTTAGTTGCTAAGTTAACGTCTTCTTCTCTTACTAAGCCTTCTTATCAAACTCTATGTCACTCTAAAGTCAAACCTCCTATAAATTTTAGGCTTCTTTTAGGTTATAAATTTTTTAAAGGTTTTTTTTCAATTTCAACATCTTAGATGGCTCTGACACATTTAACTTCCAGCAACTGGCAGTTAATGATTATAGTTAAAGAGCTTGTAAAAGAAAACTTAATAAAAAGAAATAGAATAAAAAGAAATATACAAATAAATAAGTAATTTACCTAAATCAATACCTAGACCAACATTCTTAACTAATTAAAGAGGTCATTATCTCCTCCAACACTCCAAGTCCTAAAGAAATTGAGTCACCATTTCCAACGCATTAGTAGTGTGAGAAAAATGTTTTTCCTATAGAGATGCTTCAAGGCTAAACAATGTTCTTAGGGCGTGAACCTCTTCCTCGCTCCATCAAAGGTTGGAAAAAATCACGTGCCCCACTTAAGGTTCTCATGAAAAAATTATAAACTGTACTAGGCCTAACTAATCTAAGAATAATAATGGTATTGAAAAATCTATATACAAATAAAATCAGATCAGATGGGTCATATTAAGAGTTAGTGCTATGATCTTATAGAATATCCAAAATAGTGGCACCATACTCGTGATTCATAAAACAAAATTTCAAGAAGGCTTCCACTACAATAATTATTCAAACCAATATAAAAGATGATGATGTTGAAAAATCCCCACTATTGGTAATAGTTATAGATAATGATGGTAAGGTTTTAAATATTTTTACACTTGTTTCTAAACCACTGGGAAAGATTTTTCTGACTCTTACTAATACTTTGAATTTATATGTATTTCTAGTTGTTCTATAATTAGATTATAACTTAATTTTTCAAATAACATTAGTTTTATCTTGTGCAATAATTTTTTTTAACTTAAATATTGTGTGTTTAAGGACATTCAAACCAGGCAAATGATTGGTTATGATATTAAACGAGGGAAGTTATATTACTTAGACTTAGTGTTAAAAAGTTTTGATAGGTTACATCAATCATTGATAAAAGATTTTTCTGAAGGGAATAAGAAGCAGGTTGAAATCTGGTTATGACATTATTGTTTGGGGCACATTTCCTTTGGTTATCTATAAAAAAATATTTAGGTTCTTTTTTTTTAAAGAGAGTCAATGTTTCTAGTTTTCAATGTGATGTTTATGGACTAGAAAAAAGTCATCGTTCTTTATTTTCAATAACATTAACTAAAATCTCACATCCATTTTTTATTATACATTTTGCTATCTGGGTTTCATCCAAAGTCACTACTTTGGCTGGTTCATGTTGGTTTGTTATCTTTATTGATATTTGTACTAGAATGACTTGGTGGGCTTGATGAAATCTAAAGGTTATGAACTTTAAAAGTATTTGGAAGCACATAAAACTATTTATCAAACTACTTATTCCAATACTTTTTAACAAATAGGGTTGTTAAACACAAAAATCAACACTTGTTAGATGTTTTTCATGTTTCATTAATAGCTCATGTGAAATTATCTTATTAGAGAGAAGCAATTGCCTTTGTATCATGTTTAATCAATCAGGTTCCATCTAGTTTATTGGCTTTTTAACACTAGTTTAGGCTCTCATTGACGCAATTTATGCCCTAAAAATCCTATATTTAGCACTCCATATTGTTAATTGTGTCATATTTATACACCTCCATAAATACTAGAGTAAAAAGTTGATTCCTCAAGCATTGCGATGTCTTTTTCTTGGGTATATCCATCATAAAAAAAAAGGATGTTGATGTTATCATTCTTGGACTCAATAAATGTTTTTCTTGGGTATTTTTTCTTTGGTCCTAAACTTTTAGGAGGAGTTTAAGGGGAAAATTCATGCTCTATATTTTGATTTTCTAGGCAAAAATTTGGATCTTAAAAGTGACAATTCATAAGTTAGACTGAATAATCAAGGAGAAAGTGAAGTGGATTTAAATGGTATAATCTTGGACCAAAGTGATGATGAACACTTAGAAGCTGAAGTTGTCACTCTAACAAATGCTCCATTCGAATTAGAATTCCTTGTAACTAATTTACTAGATCAATCCATTATTGAGGATGTTATTGACTTAATATATGAGTCAGTCATAAAATTATCATATTATTATACCAGAGGTATTTCTAAACCCACATATGAATCTCAACTTTCTAGTAAAGTTAAATATACCGAAGCATTACGTGTATAACCATAATTTGTTAGGATCAAATTTGTCATTAATAAATCTATTATCTACTATATATATATATATATATATATATATATATATATATATATATATATATATTCTTAATAGTGTGCAAGAACCCTTAGTTGACCCAAGACAGAAAGCAACTATAAATGAAAAGATGAAATCCTTGCAAAAAAATAAATAGAATATAGGACCTTGTTGTTTCTCCACCGGGAAAGAACCAATTGGATATATATGGATTACATGGTAAAATACAAGGCTAATGGCACAATTGAACACTCTAAAGTAAAGACTGGTCGTGAAAGGTTGTATTTAAACCCATATGATCAATTACAGAAAGATATTTGTACTTATAACCAAAATTAACATACTTTAAGTCTTATTATCTTTAATTGTGAACTTAAATTGGATATTATAATAATTCATATGAAGAAGGACCTTTTACATGGTGAATTGTCTAATAAGATCCACATGGATCTCCCATCATGATGTATGATTTTTGAAATACAAGATCAGAAAGTGTGTAGGTTAAAGAAAATCATTGTATGGATTGAGATAATCTCCAAGTGCAGTTTGAGGGGTTTATAAAATCTATGACAACCTTTAGCTACCAATAAAGAAATTCAGATCATACTTTGTTTCTAAAAAACAATAGAATAAGATTACAACATTTATTGTATATATAGATTATATAATAGTTATGAGAAATGATCTTGAGGAAAGGAAGGCCTTATAAGATTACTTGACAAGAGAATTTGAAATGAAAAAACTGTGTACTTTTAAAGTATTTTCCATCTCATAAAGAAATCTATCTATCTAAAAAAAATATATACCTTGGATCTTCTACAAGAAACTAGTATGTTAGCATGTCAACTAGTTGATACACTAGTAGAAGAAGTCTGAAATTATATGTTGAGTCTAATCAGATACTAACTAATAAAGGAAGATATCAAAGACTTGTAGGGAGATTGGTGTACTTAGCACACACAAGATCAGATTTGGCTTATGCATTGAGTATTATT
>Ga0325404_1002176_pt1 | contig 20976 bp, 7 predicted proteins | sample PopdelMetagenome_18_FD_205664 | JGI IMG/M metagenome (GOLD analysis project Ga0325404, IMG submission 205664) | Populus deltoides microbial communities from Bellville, Georgia, United States - Xylem-Control-R1 | ecosystem: Host-associated > Plants > Phyllosphere > Stem > Wood/Secondary xylem... | reverse complement strand
GTTTGTTAACTTAATTTCACAAAAATAATCAATCCCAAATGTTTCTTACTCTTTGCTAATTGATATTTATTTTTAAGTTACAACTTGCTTTTTAATTTTTTTTATATGTATTATTTTATTTTTTATTAAATAATAAATAATAATATATAATAAATAATTATATAAATACCCAAAACTCGATTGATAATTAATAAAATATGAATATAAAAAAATTTAACTCGTAAATACTTATTACATTTCTAATTTTTAACTAAAAAATATTTTTAAAAAGATATTTCCACAGCAATGCCAAACTGGTTAACCTTTCATTGAATTCTTAGCAAGAGAAGACCACATTAATGCCGAATTAAAAAACCCTCAAGATTGTTGTAAGAAAATAAAAACCTTTAGCTTCGTAGTTTTTTTTTTTTTTAAAGAAACGTGAACTGAGTTAATGCTGCCTAAAATAGAACATCTTCACTGTTTAAATAGCATTATAAATAGGTTTTGTTTAAAGGGTTTTCTAAAATTTGCCATAATGACATAATTAATTGAGAGAAATAAAAATATTTTACTTTCATAATTAAGTGGATTAACTTCTATGATTTAATACAATTCTAATTTATTACAGTTAATTATGAAAGTTATAACATTGTATTTTTATTAAGTAAGGGCATATGTTAGAAATACAATTGTTTGAAGCCTCAAATTTTTTGTCATTTTGAGGAATGAGTCCTATGGATATAGCTTAAGTTGAGGAATTTTTTTTTTTTTTGGGGAAAAGATAGAGGATATTCTATCATACTGCATTGTTTCTAATTAACTAAATATATTATACTTATGGGAAAAAAATAGTGATAATTTATCAAGAATATTTTTCTATATCACTTTCCAAAAAATCCAATTGAATGAGATTTTTGGAGAGGAACTTTTTGTAGAATTACATCACCGAAAATTGTCTATTCGGTAAACTATATTATAGTCTCTATAGATTTAATAATGTTCGACTTCATTCCATGTAAATCAAAACATCAATATGTGTGATGATATCTCATAAAAATCCTAAAAAACTCTAATTTCAAGTGTTTTCTAATTCTAAAATTTTCTAGGAAAAATTAACTAACTGAGAAAAAAAAATTACTCATGAAAAAAAATTTAGTTTTCCAAAAAAAATAAACACATGTAAACCTGTAGAAAATCTAATTCAAAAACCAAATCCGATATTAAATTGTGTTTGATTAAAAAAAATAAACTGAGAATACAAAAGGATAAGTCTTCTATATTCTTGTTATCTTAATATCTCATGAGATAATAATGAAATGCTACCTTAACTTTTATTGGTTATTTGGAATATGGCTACAAGATTAACATCAACAAATTATAAAAATGAAGGATTGAAATGGAACATCATTTAATTTTTAGTGACTAAAATATAATTTATACTCTTCTAAGATGGACTCGACCCATTTGGGTTCCGATGTCTAAATTAATTTAACCCTATGAAAAATCAAAAGAGAGAAAAAAAAAAGTACTAACCCTCTCAAAATGAAACTGTTACTGTTATTAATGCAAGGCTATAAAAATTATTGTTATGGTTTCAAAGAAACAACATACATTATTGTTAATGTTGTCTAGAACATATAACATCATAAGTACATTAATGGTGACAAGCTGGAACATTTGATTAAGAGGTCGGTTAAGTGATTTTTGAGCTTATATAATGAGTGGCAGTTGGTAACCAGGTCTTTTCACTTTGCACCCTTCTCTCTGTGTGTGTCTTTGCTCTTTTGTGGAGGCAGAGAAGAGTGTGTGTCATTGCATAGACACGAACACTTGTACAACACCACTTGCATTTGTTTTTTGAACCAAAACATATTCTGGGTTGTCTCTAAATTTGGTTTAGAGTCTCATTTTTTGACGAAGTTTTAATCTTTTTGGTTTTGCGTGTGTAAGTTAAAAAGCAGAACAGAATGTCAGTGAAGGGTAGAGGAGGAGTTGGAGTAGGAGAGATGGGTTCAAGGAATGTAGTAGTGTCAAGGAATTTGGCACTTTTGCTTTGTTTTAGTAGCTTCTTCGCTGGGATATTGTTCACTAACAGGTAAGTTTTGATTAATGGGCTCTTATTGCTTTCTTCAAAGTTGTAAACTTTGGTGGATGTTTTGATTGTATGATGCATTTTAACTCAACTGGGTTTCACTGAATTCTGAGAAATATGTGATCTTTGAGAGAGATATTGAAATAAGTGAGGCTCTTTGACTGATTTCTTGGAGTTTTAATTTGCAGTATTGTCATTGATTTTCGAAGCTAAGTGTCTTAAGACAGAAGATGAATGTTGTAGAACAAATTGTGTAGTAATTTACTCTTCTGTTCTTGATTTTTGGATATTGTGGAATCAAATGGCAGCCATGATTATCTTTTTATTTTTTTGGCAAATATGTCTCCACCGACACTATCTTCACCTTGGAAACAGAAAACTGTGAAGGTGTGCTGTCGCTTCTTTCTTTATTTTCCTGTACTTAACTAATGTCTAATGGTGTAGGGCTGGTTTCAATTGCACTTTTTATTCTATGTTTTGAGCCACATAATTGATAATTCCATATATAGCACTAGAGTTGGTGCCAAGTGGTAGCAAGCTTCGTTTATTATATTTTGGCAGACATTTGAAGTTGTATTTATTTTTTGTATTTACTTGCTTTTTTTTTTTTGGTTTTGGACTTCTTTAATACAAGTTGAGGTGAATGATATGTCATATATATGTATATGTATGGATATATGTATGTGTATGTATGTATGTATGTATGTATGTATTTATTAATCAAGAAATATTGTACCAGGATATGGACAGAGCCTGAAAGAACAAATTTAGAATCTGAGGCTTGTGATCAGAAGCTTGTAAGTGCATACCAGGCTTTTATCTAAATCTCACTTAAAAGCATATGGATAAAGCTTAAGCGTAGTGTTGTGTTGGACCATGTGGCATGGAGTGAATTCAGAATGCAGCATGACTATTTGGTTGCCAATGAATAAATTCGTATAACTAAATGTTTTGTGTTTGGTTTGGCTATGAATAATTTTTTCATGTAATATAATCTTTACTTTCATCTAGCTTTTTGATTTGTAAAATTCAACTAACATGGAAGAACATTGTGATTATTGCTTATGTTTCTCTGTCTTATGCATCTCATTATCCTAAGACCTTGGTAGTTAATACTTGGAACAAAAAAGGTTGGAATATGTAGCCTGACATATCAGCTATGACATTTCTGTGGTTGATCAATAATTTCTTCGAATTAAGAATTTAATTGTTTAATTTGACTATGGTCTGTCTTATCATAAAAGCCGTTTTCTTCTATATATAACTTTTGATTTGTGCTTGCAAAAGTTGTGGACAAAAGAAGCAGTTTTCTTCAAAAATGTTTTTTTGATTTGTCTGCAGACATGGTGGAAGAATATAATATTACATGTTAGTTTTGATATCGGTGCAGTTTTTTTTTTTTTTTGTCATTTTTTCAAGCAAAGGTTAGAATTTGCTGTGTGCATGTTTCTGGAAATCTATTTTTCTGCGTAACGAGCTTTCCTATGATCAGATTTAGCTTGCTTTTTCCATCAAGCCATTGCAATTGATATGCCAATTATAGTATTTGCTCTGATTTTTTGCCTTTATCAGAAGGTTGGAAATCATATATCCAATTACAGTCTAGGGCAAATTTCAAGTACTCAGAATGATATCAGGTAAGCTCTGCTGATACATGTTGTGTTGTGTGTTTTTACATATACGAGGGTGTCATTACCCTTCCATTGACCTAAATTCAAATCCTAATGCTGTATTCTGAAAGCAGTACACTCAATAGTAAAATTTCAAGTATAGAGATGAAATTAGCAGCTGCCAAGGCAGAGCAGCAATCTTTGTCGAGTGCTGATGCTGCATCAGGAAACTTGAAAAGAAAATACTTTATGGTAATTGGAATCAATACAGCTTTTAGCAGTAGGAAGCGGAGGGATTCAGTCCGTGCAACTTGGATGCCACAAGGTGAATTGACTGGGCCGTTATTTGTTCATATGCTATTCCAGTTGTAAATTTTGCAGTTAAAGTATGACTAATGGGTTCCATATTTCGAAATTTTAACTAGGTGAGGAAAGGAAGAAGTTGGAGGAGAAGGGTATAGTCATACGCTTTGTTATAGGTCACAGGTGAGATTTTATACCTTTCTTGTTGCTAGTGTTATTTGGTGGTGTGCTGGATTTTCTTAGAAAGTTTCTGCCCCTTGTCCATCCTTTCATCTACTATGTATGCGGTCCGTGGTTCTAGCAAGGGAGTACAAGTTTGATTATATCATAGTAAACAGATCTCAAAACTGATGCATTGATGAATGCAGGACTTTGTTTCAAAAGCCAGGAATCTTGAAAGATTTGAAAATTTGTGGATAAAATAATTGCAATGTCATGAGAAGGTGTCGATGCATGTGAAAGTGAGGAACTATTTGTCTGGTCATGTTATGAAAAAACCCACAGCTAAGAGCTCTATGAACCTTTTCGTCAATGTGCATGGATTATTTACCTCAACAAATAGTCACAATAGGTTAAGAGTTTGTATGCACGCCAACCTTAGCTATCACTAGTCCCTGCATGATATGATTCATGACTTGCTTAATGAGATCTGGTGGCTTATGTACATATATTTATTACATTCTTGATTGCTGAGTCCACTATTCATGCTAGATGGCAGTACATTAAGTGGTTGTGGAGTATGGATTTATAGAACAACTGTTAACTGGTTTTTCCCATAGTTCAACCGCTGGTGGCATTCTGGACAAAGCTATTGAAGCAGAGGAAATGATGCATGGAGATTTCTTGAGGCTGGTGATGCTCTTGTCTTAATGGTTTTACATTTAATTCATTTCCTAGCCATTACATTGTCTCTGCACTGCCGATGGTTCAAAAATAGGTCTAATCATTATGTTTTAACAGGAACATGTTGAGGGCTACCTAGAATTATCGGCCAAGACAAAGACTTACTTTAGAACTGCTGTTGCTTTGTGGGATGCCGATTTCTATATCAAAGTTGACGATGATGTTCATGTGAATTTAGGTAAAACGAATTTCCATCTTTTCTTGCATATTTAATTTGTAGATCTTGTATGCAATGTCTCTTTCTACCCCGCCAAGCACCCACACTAATATGGAGAATTGGAGAAAATGACATCAACACTCTAGAGATGAGTGCCTGTGAATTTTCCAAGTACCATGCTTGTCACTTTTCTCCTATCTGATTGAGTTCTTATACTGTGAAATTGATGTAGCAACGCTTGGCACAATCTTAGCTGGACACAAAAAAAAACCTCGGGTTTATGTTGGCTGTATGAAGTCTGGTCCTGTGCTTTCTAAAAAGTAAGCTGAATGGCCCGAGCTTTTTGAATTACCTCAATACTAGATAGGTATGATTTATGATGTTTCCATGAAACAGGGGTGTGAGATATTACGAACCAGAGTATTGGAAATTTGGAGAAGCTGGGAACAAGTATTTCCGACACGCTACTGGACAACTTTATGCTATATCAAAGGATCTGGCAACCTATATATCAGTAAACCAGTGAGTCTGCACTCCAGTCACATAGGTTTACAGAAAAATTTAAAGTCCCTTATGAGTAATGATTGAATGAGCTGAAACATTTATTTTTTAATCCAGTTTACTACCAAGAAACTGGAACGAGGGGTTCTAATTCCGGCTCCACATATTTGATTCCTTATAGATTGTGAGCTTTCCTTTGCTAAATATGCACTTAAATTGTCTTTTAATCTTATCTTTCAGGCACATTTTGCATAAATATGTCAACGAAGATGTTTCTCTCGGATCTTGGTTTATTGGCCTAGATGTGGAGCATGTTGATGATAAGAGACTTTGTTGTGGCACCCCACCAGGTAAATGTGAAATTGCGAGCCTTATATGTTTATTATTATTAATTTGGTTTTCACATGGGAAAATGGAAAATCACTCCGGTCAATGATAGGCTACAAGGAAGATAGCAACACCTGAATGTGTAAAATTTCATGCCTCTATGGACAGATTCATTTCTGTAACACCCAAATTGACATTATGCTTCTCTGTTGAACTTAATTATCTGGTTAATGTTAAAGGTTTTTCCTACTATCTGTGAGTTATAAACAGACATTCAGGATTCTTTCAGGGTAATTATCCTTTAACCAAACGGAATATATTGATTAAAAGAGTGCGGATATAGCATACAAGTATAAATACTTACAGAGTTAATGATGTGATTTGTTACTGCAGATTGTGAGTGGAAGGCTCATCTAGGCAGCACTTGTGCTGTTTCGTTTGATTGGAAATGTAGCGGGATTTGCAGGTCTGTTGAAAGAATGATGGAAGTTCACAAGACTTGTGGTGAAGATGTGAATGCTCTAGAGCACGCAAGCTTCTAACATAACAGACACCTTTCCTCCAAACTCAGAAAGGGCAACTGGGGAAAGTAGGTTGTAGAGATGCATGTGACATACTAACAGAAATCATAGATTTACAGTGAAAGAGAATAGAGATCCTAGCTGCTTTAAGGGCCCCTGTCAACAGGCGACCAGCCCCAGATAGTGGTAAGACAGTCAGAGGAGAGGGCTGTAACAATCGTTCTTTGAATGGTTGGAGGGCAGTTTTGGTGGTTCTCTGCCATGATTATTAATACCAAACGTTTATGTTAGAAAATCTACATGGACAGCTTTTACTTATATTTTGCTTTACAGATCAATATAATATACATCAGGTATTTTTTTTCTTGTATCATGTATGGTTTTCACTTTTTAATATCCCTTTCTTTTCATGCTCAAGTTACATTCTGTAGGTCACACGGATCTTTATTGCGTTTGTTAGGATCTAGGAAAGAAAAGATAGACATGGAAATAGAAAAGAAAGAAGCATGTTCGGTTGAAGGGTTGACGAGGCGAGGATGAAGGTCTAAAATAAACTTCTCTCTACAATAATGGTAGAGTAAACTTTTATCTTTTTAAAATAGAAAGTTCAGAGGAGATATGTCCCTTTTTTAAAAAATTTCGATACAGAAAACAAAACATTACTAAATACTGATGGCTAATGGCAATGAGAAGAAGCTAGTCATCGAACTTGGTCACATTATGTTTACCATATCCAAGCTAATGAATATAAGAATGCTTCCAGGTCAAATGGTGAGTTTCAGCTTTGAAACAATTAGGCACCTACTGGCTACAGAAACAAGGCGGCAACCCTTGTTTGTTTGATAACCTAATAGGACCAGAAAGGAGAAAGCAAATCCCTTAAGTACCCCTACTATCACCTAGAATAACAGTTGAACGCAACACTGTCTTCCCCTTTCAGTAGTCTTTATCTCCCTTTAGACCTCTGCTAAGAACCCTCAGTTGTCAATGAAATTAAAGAGAGTGACAGAGAAAGTGATGAAGAATCCCATGGATCATATTGACTCAGGAAAGTAGAAGTAAAACTCAAGGACAAAATTATTGCAAGGCATGTTTTCAAAGTCTACAGGGACACAAAATACTAGCACTTGTCGCCATAGGTGACTTGGAAGTTCTGTGTAGTGACAATTTTCACCTCCCTGAGATTATGTGCTCATAGGGCCATGGGTGGCTGTTGAGTCTGCAAACTGTTGATAGTGTGCTTCAAAATTTAATTAATAACTTCAACGGATGCATGAATACACTCAATTCATAAGTGTCCTATATACTACCAACAACAAAGTTAATATAATTCGTTAAAACTCATTCGAGATTAACGTTTTAGGAAGAATAACATGCCGTTCACATAGAAATCTTAGCTAGACTTCCATATGCATAAGATTTTTCTTTCATTTCCCCTCTGCTAAGTGAAAACACACGGTAAAATGTTGACTATCTTCGTTTCAATGGGATCAACAGTTGACCTATAGTAACTCGAATGAAGAAATATTTGCCGCATGAACTATACACTATGAAGAAAAACTATAATTTTGAAATATTTTTACAATTTAAACCTAGGGAGTTAGATGGTTTTGCAAGGAATTTGAAAAGGAGGGAGGAAATTAAATAATGCAATTGTTCAACTTTTGGGTATCATAGCGCCTTGCACACTTGGAAAGTTGTTATTATTATATTCAAACTTTTAAAAATGCTTTTAAATAATGAATCTTGTTACCTACTAAAACCATTTTGTCAAATAAAAAAAGAGTGATGGTACTCTACAATGGAAGGAACCATTTGTAAAAGAAAGAATAAAATTATTAATTTCTGGTCTAGTCCTTACCTACTACAACAAAAAAAAATCTCATTTATTTTGATGATCTGGTTACTCAATGATCATGGTTTCTTTAAAGCCAAAGAACAGGAAAATTTACTAGTAAGAAAAAAGGAAAAAATCAAACAAGATTATATCAAACCATCCAAATACACATAATTTCTACAGATTAATCTTGCCAATCAAGTGTCTTGCTGGATTCACTTAATTTTCTGCATGGAAACATGGCCCAGATAGCATAACAAGATGTTGCAACGAACAGTATTGTTAACAATGAACTATTATAACTCGATTAAATCCCATGCCCCCTCTAGTATAAAGGTATTGGGATCGAGATATTTTAAACAATTAAATTGTGAAAAAATGATGAAGAAAATGTTTTAACTAATGATAAGTTTAATATATACACAAACTATTGCTTTGCATTTTAAATCACACAATAATCTGTCTGGGAATAAGAAATTTAGACATGAGAATATGTTAGAGACGAGGAAACAATTTGAAGAGGAGATCAGAGTTAAGAATCATACCTTCCAAGTACATCACTTTTATTTTTTTTTCCCCAGAGGAAAATATACGTGATATTGGCACGGCTCAATCAAACAATAGAGCTCTATGCTTATGGAGCATTACTATCTGATTGAACCGCACCAATATCTCGTTATATATAATTATGTTGACAAGTTTTATAGTAGTACATAATTTCAAGAGAAAAACTAACCACACCAATAAAACTTAGTTTATAAAGAAACAAACATAAGTACATGCAACACCAAGCCCAAAAAATTCCCAAGAATTGAAGGAATAAAGAGTGGTTTCAGGTGAAATGTATATACCAAGAAAAGGGTTTTAAGAGAGCTTTCAAGTGACTCCATATAGAGATAGAAAAATCAAGGGAGTAGGGAAAAGAAACTATGAAGGAAGAGAAAATGGGATTTTGTTTCCTGCAAGGTAAAGAAATGTTCCATGACTCTGAGATTGTGATTCATTACTTAATGTGTATGTCTGTGTCTGTGAAAGAAAGAGAGATGAGAAGAAGGGATGTATAGGCAAGAAGTTAGCAATAAATTCACTGACAACCCAACAACAAAAAAAAGAAGGTGAGCATATTAAATTTAAAGCTTATACGAACGATGCAAAAAGCACTCTGAGGTCCCTTGAGCTTTCAATTTGTATTTATGACTTGTGAAAGAGAGCTTGAAAGAGAGGGCATGTTGCCATTGGGATGGTGCCACCGGTCATCATTTTGAATTTTAAAAAAGCAAATCAAAGCAAATCTTTTGGTGGTGAAAATTTCTGGGTTAAGTGTAGTCTAGCTAGTTGATTTTTTACGAAACAAAATTGATAGCAAAGTTGGTTTGAAAATAATAATAAAAAAAAAAACATGAAAACTTATTTTGTAAGAAAAGTGTCGTAAAATGCCTGAATTTTGATGGAAAAATAATAGTGAAGTTTGATGCCATCTTCTGTATGGCTTGCGTCTCTAAGAGATTTGTGTTTATCTTGAAACAATATGAATTGTCGAACTCAGAGGCATGAATTACTAATATGAATTGTCGAACTCAAAGGCATATGATTTAACGAAGCATGAATTACTAATATGAATTGTCGAACTCAGAGGCATATGCTTGTCTTGATAAATATTAAAGTTATTTCATGCGCTGGTTAGAACTTATGATTTAACTCTAACTTGATATGATAAATTCAAACTTGATAAATAAATCTCAACACATTAAAAGTTTAAAATAATTAAAATAAAATGTAACCCAAATAACTCTTAAATGATACAGATCCCATAATAAACAAAAAAATAAAAAATAATAATAAACTTGGATGAATGTGGTGAAAACTAATAGAGTATGTCAATATTATACCTTTATTTGTGATCTTAGTTATTAAAAAATTAATTTGGGTGTGGGATAACTTTTGCTTCTAAATGTTTTTTTTTTTAATATGTATTGGCATTAAAAAATATTAAATTAAAGTTTTTAAATGTTTTTTAATGATTTTAATAATTTAATATATATTTTTTTAAAAATACTTTTAAAAAACACACCACACCACGTTAATATATATTGGTGGCAAATAAAGGATGTGATATTAGCATAATTGTCCCCTTTGAGAACCATTATTTTGAATGGGACAAATGTCGATATTGCCTTGGGACAAGGATTGATTTAATTATTCAAGTTGTTTATAACACTTAGGGAATCATATGTCAATTTTGGATTCATATTCTATATTCGCTAGGATTGAGCTCTAAATTATATTATATGTATGTTGAACAAGTCCAAACACTAAAAATTTCAGAACCTCAACCACTCAAATATTAGGGTCTCAAGGACAATTGGGGCCTAATTAAAAGCTTGATGCATATTGGTATGGTGATTACACTCATCTTTTTGCTGCTAACGGTTAGACTGTGCAATTGAAATGAATTTCGACCTCATTTGATCTTAGACAAGCTACTTAGTTCTTGCTTACTGTATATATTGATTACAAACAAATTTTTTGTTCTTAGAATCCTTTTGGATATGCAGATGTGACTACAGTTGTACTCTACTGGTGTTTTCAAAAGAAAAATATCAACAGTACTGCAGTCGTGCTCGTCACTTAAAAGCTTTAACCTCTGCAAAGATTCAAACTCAAATGACAGCATGCATGGGCACACTTATAATGAAATGATAAATTCATCAGCATTCAGCCAATGATGGTAGAGCAATTTGTTGGATTAGATCGAAAGTCGAGAGGTGAGAGGGAGTTACAGTTGGGCATGAACCGAAGCATTTGAGACTGAAGATTTTTCTAGCATGGGGTCTCCTAGAGAAGACCTTACCGGTCAGCATTCCCATAACGTTAGATATGCATTAATTTCACTTCTTGCTAATGTCAGAACCCATGGTCTACAAAGATTTGAATGCCTGGAGCTTCTTCCCCGGTAAAATAAAGTAAATGTTTAATTTAATATTGCGGTATATTGTTTTTTAAAATATTTTTTATTTAAAAGTATTTTAAAATAATATATTTTTTATTTTAAAATTCATTTTATATGTTAGTATATGAAAGTAATTTTTTAAAAAAACAATCTGCAATTAAAAATAATTTAAAATTTTTTAAAGTTATAATTAAAAGTGGAGAAGGAAATCACAAAAGTGAGGATCACCGTTCCATAATGCAAATATGGAAACACAAGTATAGTCAAGAGCCACAAAATCCCAACTTTGTTATGTTGTCTGAGCTAATGTTGTTTTTAGGGGTTCACCAAGTAGTTGTTTTGGGAGATAGAATTAAACTAGTTAGACTGTCCGTGGAGTTTTGGTGCTAAATATTGTCTGTCTCAATATCACAGCTACGGTGACTTTTGAAATTTGTTTTCATTGTGTTCTGCAGATTTATTTTTTATCTTATTTCACATTTAACATGCGTTGTTATCATCCTGCTTACAGAAGAAGAAAGAAGAAAGAGGATGAATATCTTTGATGAAGAAGACGACGTCTTACCTTAGACCAAAATCCAGCCCCATCACTATCAAACATCAAATGCAAGTAAAATTGTATTATCTTCTCCGATTTAATTTACCATGTTTTACTGCATTTCCTTGATAATATGCACATATGAAATAAGCCATAAAATTCAGTTAAATCCAAGCAGGATTAATTTGGGGTTAAACTTTGTGGTATTACATGGACAGGTAGTAGGTACATAGCCAACAAGCCAAATCTAGCCCTTGTCTCCCAAGTCCCACCAAAAATTGCCGTGTCTAAGATCTGCTGTCCTTCTCCCGATGTGAATTAATGGCTGTCTTTTCCTAGCTTTCCCTTACAGTAAGGAAATAAAATTAAGCAAGCCCCACTTTAATCAATGTTTTCACGAGAAAACCCTGCAGCACATATTTCATCTCCATCTTGGTGCACAAAACCCTATTGTATGTATACCATGATCAATTCATCCTCTCTAACATTCTTCTAATGACTTATTAACTGACAATATCTCCTGACTACATGTCTAATCCTTAAGAGTCAATGCCCTACTTAGGATCTTAATTATTAAGAAAAGCACAACATTAACCACCCAAAAAATCATGACCATATTGATCATTAAATGCCTTAATTAAGCTTGGTAGAATACAAAAGAAAAGATAAACGAGCAAGCCCCGTTTTCTTCGATGTTTCCTCAACCTCCATGATGGTTTTGTAGCCTTAAAGTTGTCCATGCTATCAAGAGACAAGGAGTCCTCCTGGTGCCAAATATGTAATGAGCTTAGTGTTATTGATACTTGCCGTATTTCTGCCAGCATAGTAACATAATGATGCACCTCCTCATTATGTAGAGCCTAGACCTTTGTTCTCTAGCCATAAGCACCCATATATCTTTTCCTCAAGCTTGAAGGAGTCATGATCTCCACTAATGTGTCCTCCTTGTGTTGATGAAGATGATGAATAACACTGACCCATATTCCAATTTTTTACCACAATTAAGGAGCCACGAGCTAGAGGGAAACTCTAATTAATAAAGAAGAGTGGGAAATTTGTGCGGGCTTGAAAGGGGTTAGTAGATGCTCTTTTTTCTATGTTACCTAGATGGACCACTTCCACAAATCTCTTGGTATCTGGTCTGTCCTCAAAACAGGACTAGAATAGAGACTTTATGAAGAGAGAAGAAGAGATGTAGGAGATGCCAAAGCCTTAGAATTCTAATGTATATGTTGAGATGAAATTTTGGACTGTTTACACACATTTCTTTATTTTCTGCTGAAGTGTACTAGACTAGACCAAGCTTTTGTTTGTATACTATTCAATATTTAATGTTGTTAGGTACATAGCAATGGACAAGTTGAGATCATGTAAATTCCTATTTCAAATCCTATAAAACTCTAAATTCTTTGTAGATGTAAAATTAAATGTGATTTATTGGGCTTGCTATGCATTTGTTGCCCAATCTGATGTACAAATCCTGAGCAGCCCAAGACTGTGATTGAATATAGGGGTGGGGCTTCATAGAAGTTTGAATTTGAGAGCAAAGATAGGACTTTTGTTGGCTTATAGTTGAGGGAATTCGTAAGTAACATTTCAAATGATGCATGCGCTTTATTGAAAGAAAGAAAAAAACTATCATATTTTCTTGACATTTATCATTGTTTTTCTTTGAAATCCATTTACATGTTATCATTTTTTTTATATAATTTAACAAACTTTACAATAAATCAAAAAATATTCCTTTCACTTTATTTTTTTCTCAATAATATTGTGAATTCATACAATGTCAACTTGTTTTTTTAGTTACAATTTGATCCTTCCACAAATATATTGCAAAATTGAACACTCATCAAGTGTTGGGATGCATTTTTAATACCTCAAGAATGCAAACTCAAGTTTATTGAGACTAATTATTAAGCACAATATTAAATCGATTCAATATGAAAGGGTCAAATTAGAAAGAAAAAAAACACTATCCAAATTCACAATATCATTAGACGAGGGATACAGAGGAAGGAATAATATTTGACCTAGCTCTAATTAAACTTTTAAAACAAATTGAGATGAGTTTGGTAGAATTAAACATAAACTTAATACTATTTTTAACTAATCTTTAATCTAGAAAGTAAAAATATGAATGTGAAAGCTATCTTCTTCCTTGCTTTAGAAGAAAAATTAAGTAACTCAACACTTATAATACTAAGAAAATTAAGATATATTTTTTTTTCCTTGTGCAATAACCTAATTAAGTGTTGAAGGATAACATTTAAGTCTTTTTTACTTTGATAGCAAAGACATCTTCATTAAAACTAAATCTCAAGTCTTATGCATATCATTTATGTCCCAATCACCATAATCATGAAATTATCCCTTTTCCATACTTTAATTGTATTCAAATCCCAAATATTAAAGAAGGAATAAATTTTCCCTTGCAAGTCTAAAGGTTATAAGTAATATTAACTTTTCTTTTTCTTGGGTCATAAATAGCAATAACTATGTGAATTAGCTCTTGGATTAATCTACCGGCCTATTAACATATTATATGTTTGGTAATATATATTAATTTTTTAAAATATTTTTCAATTGAAAATACATTAAAATGATAATTTTTTTAAAAAAATTATTTTTAACATTAGCATATCAAAAATATTAATTTAATATATTTTTAAATAAAAAAAATTAAAAACACATATTGTAACAAACAATAAATTCCCATGTTGATCAATAAAATTCTTTAGGACCCTAGAAGGCTAAACCAAACCCAACTAACATGCACATGCTGCCTCAAACTAGAATTCTTTCTTGACAAGCAGGCAACCCAAGAATTGTTTGTGATCCCACTTCTAGTACCAAACCAATAGGTTTCTTGTTGGCTTCAAATTAAAACCCTAACAAGTTACCTCAAGTCCTCAACCTCTTCCTCCTATAATTTATATATATATAAACAAACATAAAAACACACTCTTTTAAAACAAAGACATCAAATCATTCTCTCTTTGATATTTGACCCCTTTAAGGTTCTTGTTGTCTTTTTTTAAGCTTCACTTAGATTGATCAATCAAACCTTAAGCCACCTTCAATTAATCTTTGTTTTTTTTTTCTCTGTTAGGTGTGTTGTAAAGTTTGAAACTTTATCTGGGTTTATTGTTTTTTATACAAGATTGAAACTTTTCTGTGGGTTTTAGTGAAAGAGAGGATTTTAATGATGTTTTGGTGTTTGAAATTTGCAATGAATTATAAAAGTTCCAATCTTGATACAACCACATGGCTAAAAGTTCATTCAAGCTTGATCATGCTTTGGGTTAGTTTTTTTTTATGAATATCATCGGTTGTTTTGTTTATTTTTTGATTGATTTGTTAAGACCCATATTTTTTTTTCATCAATTTTATTGAATATATATTTTGGTAGTTTGAAATTCGTGTTTTTATGAGTTTTTTTTTGAGGAGTTGTGGAAGATATTGTTAATTAAAATTATTGCAATTGTGAAGGGAAAAAAAAAGCTTGATGATCGTATTTTTAGTAATTTGCTCTTTATGTTTTGAATTGTGAATAATTTGGGATGTTTGAATTTCAAGTTACTGTTTTGATGATCTTGTTTCCTTGTTCATGCTGTGATTTCTTATTAGGTAGGTATTTAGTTTGATATATGCAGATAAGATAGGCTTATTTTTGGAAAGAGATTCTAGGGCTTAATCTGGTTTTGTCTTAGGTGACATTTCAATGTGATGTATAAAAGAGTATTTATTTTCATAATGAAACTGTTGGACTTAATACAGTTTGATATGAAGAGCTCATATGTGTGTTTATTTTGGTACGAGACTCATATGAGTTTGCAATGTGCTAATGTGGTCAGGGAATTTCGCTAATTTCATTGTTTCCAAGTATTCTGTCTTTTGTCTCATCTATGCTTTTCTTTGATGACATGGAAGAAATCAACTTTATAATGAGATTTGAATTTTGTAACTAATAGTAATCAATTGGTTGGATTTGTTAAAAACAAAAAAATGAATGTCACCTTTTCTTTTTCCTTCTTGTTAACATGTAGATCCTATATAAAATCGTCTACTTTGCATCTAAAATTTGGTCTTACTTCAGAGAGGAGGCAAGCAGAAGCTTCTCGCATAAGAGAGAAACATCCTGATAGAGTACCCGTAAGAATATCATCTGGCTATGAAGATTCTTTATATTCAAGTAATTCTGGCAATACATTCCCTTCTAACCAGGCATATGGTGCACTGTGTAGGTGATTGTGGAAAAGGCTGGAAGGAGTGATGTCCCTGACATTGATAAGAAGAAGTTAGCTCCATGTTCTTTTATATTCTGTTCAGTTTCATATGTTCTTACAAATTTAAGTTGCAGAACAATGATATCTTAATTTAAGGAGCTCCTATTAGATATTAGTTAACCACTACGATCTTTTTAGACATCATTTTGTTCTTTTTCAAAATATTTTGTTGGTTATTTGTTGGTCATAAGTTGGTATTATGACTTTGAAATTTTTGCTAAAGACCTCTCAGGATCCATCTTAGAAAAGCTACTGGATTATCTCTCAATATGGGTTGCCGATAAAACAATCCTTGAAGAAGACATGATGTCGAAACACATATTTCCATAGAATGTTGTGCATATAAAATTAGAAATTGTTGATGAAAATGACGGGGGTGCATTGGGATACGATAGGTCAACCCCAAAAAATCAGCAGTATAGGTATTAGAAAAGTTAAGGAAAATAATGAGGCTCTTATCATGAAGCTAGGATGGGGTTTATTAGCACAACCGGATAAACTTGGGTGCAGATTTTGAAAGGAAAGTATGCTTGAGTATTTAGCAGCATTAATGATGCATTGCTGACTGAAGTTTTGTAGACCAGAAAGAAGATTTCATTTTTTACTCAATACTCCTTTCCGTTCTAATTACGTCTCTATTGTTGTAAATTCAGATATCTGGTGCCAGTTGATTTAACTATGGGTCAGTTTGTTTATGTTGTCCGAAAAAGGATCAAGCTCAGTCCTGAAAAGGCTATATTTGTCTTTGTAAAGAACACTTTACCTCCCACTGGTGAGTAGTACTCTGTAATATTCAAGTTGGAAGCTTTCTGTGAATTATGTTGGTAATTTTCCTTTCCTTTTTGCAGCTAGATTGATGTCTGTACTTTATGAGGAAAACAAGGATGAAGATGGTTTTCTTTACATAACATACAGTGGGGAGAATGCCTTTGGATTTCACTAGATTGTGTCGTCAATTTGTGTAAATGAATCCTTGAAGATGTATATTATTAGTATTCAATATAAGCTCTGGCTTTTCTATCTTTGGTTTTGAGTCATGCCATTGGGTGGATAATGGAAGTTATTTGATCTATGAAATGGAATTGAATGGATGGCATGGCATCATAGCACATATAATGAAAATTGAATGGATGAATAGATTCAATTTGTTAGTGCTGCTTTTCCACTTTGCTTTATGTTTTCTTGTTTTTTGGTGCTAGTTGCTTTGGAAGCATATCTTTTTTTCGAGATTGTTTGATCTTTTGCTTGGTGTTCAAGGATACAAAGTGAAACTTGTTCTTGATTCCCCTCGAAGCAATGACAGGTGTTGAACAACTTATAAACATGGTGTTCAAATCATCATGCTAACAAGTTACCAGAAGAGGATAACCTCGTAGAGTAAAAAAAAAATCAAAGCTTTCCAGTCAAATAAACATGAAAAGATGAAATAAAAAAAGAAAAAAAAAGTCAACCTGTTTAACTAGCATAGTTTTTTAGAATGGGTTAATTTTATAGAAAGCAATTCAAAAAAACTAGCACAATGCATGAAATAAAAAAAATATTTAAAAAAAACGACTAAAAAAAAGAATTGGGTCAACATGATAATTCCATAGAAAGGAAAATGGAAAAAATTAAGATTAATCTCACAAATCTAATAATAAAAGATAAAATTAAAAAAAATTAAAACAAGGACTTAAAAGAACGTAAGGTAACCAAGGTAACTTTTCAAATATATGACTTGGGTTATGACTCCGTGATTACTTCATAAAAGGCAAACTGGAAAAAAATAATGAAGTCTAATTAACAATCAACCTAATGATGAGGGTTGAAATTAAAAATAAAATCTAATTAAAAAAATATATAAAATAAAACAAATAGCAATAAAAAAATCAAAACTAAATTTGATATAAAAACAAAATTGAAGGACACCTTGGTATTTTTTTTTATAGAATTTGCATGAAAATCAAAGTGATGAGAGAGAAAAGAAAGAAGAGAAAGGAAAAAAAAATGAACCTCTACGTGTGACCACTCTATGCACAGCCGCACCAACTGCTAAGGCTTGCTAAAACGCATCCAACGCCACTAAGAAAGGCAACATTCTAACACCATAAGATGGTGCATGCCCCATTTGATCGCAATGACATCCTTCATACACAATGCACGCGCTAACAATTTTGTCACTTCTCATTACCCTAGTTCCTGTAATTGTTTAAGTTTATTTTTAATCTCTCAAATCTTAATTATTTTAGATTAATAAAATTGATGTTTATTTTGTGAAATGGAGCATCAATTGCATTAGAAGTCTTCCTTAACATTGCATGATCCCCCATATCTAGACAATATTCAAAAAATATTATTAAGCCCAAAATTTAAATAAATTCAATGTTAAAATATCAAATTAAAGATAGAAAAAAAGACTGAAAATATAAACAGGGTTAATATTTTCCTTGCCCTTGCAATTAATTCTCTATTCTTTCAAGAAAAAAAGACTAGATATTTGTCTATTTTTTAATTTTAATTCTTATAAATAATAAAATTTAATTTAATATTTTTAAATTGAGCATCAATCAAGTGTCTTTTTTTTCTTTTAAATCATGATAACGCTACTTAGAGTCAATTAAATCAAACTATCAATTCCAATATGAATTTAAGCCAATTTAAAATGATGAATTCAAATAGCCAAATAAACTTGGAAAAAAGAAAAAGAAAAAAAAGCATGTGGCACTATCACAATCCATTGCAGTGTGAATAGTGTTTCCAAAAAAAAAAACTTTTGTAATTGTAATTACCATAGTTTTCCAAAAGTAGTGGTTGGTTTCATGGTGTGTGTTAAGTTTTTTGGATGCTGCAATGGGGGAAACACATAAGATACTTGTATGGAATGCAAAATGTTGCTTGCTTTGGGTGCTGATCTTGTTTATTTTGTGAGCCGGCAAGCTTTCTAACAACCTCTTAGACTGAGAAACATGCAAAATACAAAAGAGGGAAGGAAAAGGAAGGATTAATAGCAGCCCAAAACATAGTCTGCCGGAATTCATCTGCTGTTGCAAGTATAACATGAGGCCAATTTCTTTACATGTCATTCAGAAGATTATTTTTTCTGGCATTTACTTTTAACCCATTTGAAGCTGTTGGATGCTCCACTTTTGAGCTTTTGAGCTCCAGACATAGCAGCTGCCTTGGCTTTGTTTAATCCCCCTTTGGCATCTACCTTCTTCTTGTTGCTGGTATGTTGCTTGGTCCCAGTGTAATTGTCATCTTCCATTGAACCAATACCTCCTGCACCCCATTGATCTGCCCAGCTTGGGGCCTCACTTGCCATTGTTTCTTCTTTTCCTTCAATAAATCCAAGAATACAAGAGCAAAGCCATTGATTAGTAACCTATATTGCATACATCGAAAGGAAAGCATAGATCCAAATAGCCCATAAGAACAGGATAAGTAAAGGATCAAGAGAACGGGTCACATTTGCAAGAATTTCAAGGGAAGCATTGAGAAAAGCCATTGTTCATTAATATGTAGCATTTAAAGATCATATTCAAATGCATGGAGGGGACCTAAACTTTTGTCATTCTATGGAGGCAAAGGAACAGATCCAAACCATGAACATCTTAATTCAATATTAAAAACAAAACACAATCAAAGAGAAGATGAAGATATCGCATATAATTAGGTGGGTGAAAGAGAAAGAGTAGGGTTTACCTTGTGGTGATAAGCTTTGGTGAGACAGAGAACCTTGATGGAAGAGTTGATGGAAAATGATTAAGGACTCAAGAACCTTTAAGCTAACGAAAAAGAAGAAAGCCGCCTATTGATAGGCTGTCTTTAACTCCATTCTATGCTTTAAAAAAGAGACTTCCCAACTTACTTTTTCTTTCCCATCTTTGGCATCCAACCGCCATTACATTTTAATGCTCTTTCTTTCTAGACTTCCAGTTATGTCCACTTGCAAATTTTAAATGCTAAGTTCATGTATTCCATGTCACTTCCCATTGGCTTTTACTTATAGTTGTTAATCCTGATGTAATACACAAGATTAGTCAGAACAACTTACAATTTAAATCTCAACTTTAGCCAAGTTTCAAGTTGAATTAGAAAATATATTGATTTGGTAAAATTCAGTTGATGCATGACTTGATTAAACTTAGTCTAAACTTGAGTGAGTCAAAACAAAGTTTTTTTTTAATAAAAATAATGAAACAATATATTTTAATAAAAATAATTAATTCAAATTGACCTGACAACTCGATTTAATTTTTTTTTAGTTAATCTCCAGATCAAGTTTAACAATTATAATTCTAAAAGTAAATACATGCAACACATAATTAGAAATGCATTCATACACCTACATGCATGAATACATAATTACATGTTGGTGTTTTTCATTCTATGTAGACTTGTGTGTTCATTTTAACATATTTAAAATACATAGTTACATGTTGGTGTTTTTCATTCTATTTAGACTTGTGTGTTGAATCTTTTATCCCAGTCGAAGCATAGCATGATGTTATAAACTAGTTTTAATTATAAATTTGTCACTTTTTTATTTATCTTTTTTATTTATTTTATGCTTCAATTAATCTATTGAGATTTTTAACATTTCTCATTGAGCCTACCATGCCATAACTTTAATCCACCTTGAACATATCGTGGTCACGAGACTTTTAGGTGGGAGCACTTCGTGCTAATCTTCTCTTTTTATGTGTTCAAGAAATGCTTCTCCTTGTTATCATCACTTATTATTTTGTATAATTGCTCTCTTATAAATGGATTGTTCTTGTACCATTTAATTTGTCTTTAGTTCTTCGATGATGTTAAAGAGCATCTCCATAACATAATAACACGAAAAATTAAGACAAAAATTAGTATACAAAAAGAAATTAACAAAATCTTTTACAATAATTTTGGCTATTAATGGCTATGATGATTAAGTTGCTACTAGATGTAAGCCTTTTATTATTATTATTATTATTATTATTATTATTAT
>Ga0325404_1002174_pt1 | contig 20978 bp, 16 predicted proteins | sample PopdelMetagenome_18_FD_205664 | JGI IMG/M metagenome (GOLD analysis project Ga0325404, IMG submission 205664) | Populus deltoides microbial communities from Bellville, Georgia, United States - Xylem-Control-R1 | ecosystem: Host-associated > Plants > Phyllosphere > Stem > Wood/Secondary xylem... | reverse complement strand
TTATTTTTATTTTTGTTTGCTCTTTCATGCCTAATTTTCCAAGTCTTATGCCCCACGTCTATTTGTTTTTATCCTTGCACATATTAATCAAAATTTTACGCTGTTTTTAGGTCTTTTGAAGAGGTCGTTTTTATTTATCGTCAACATTTTCTCAGGTTTGTTTTGTGCCTCTCTCTTATTTGCTTTATGCATTTCTATTGCCTTGCATGCTTGATCATGGTTATGGTATTCCAGTGTTGTTAACACGTAATGTTCTGTTTTTAGTTGCTTGGATTTAACTATCTTTACTTACCTTTTGTAACTAGCTTTATGAATGTCATGTCTTTTGTTATTTATGAATGTCATGTCTTTTGTTATATAACATTTCTAATTAATTTATAAATAATTATAATAATAATTAAAATTAAATTTCATTTTAAACACCCGCAGCATCGCGCGGGTATCAAAGCTAGTAATCTTTCTAAATTCCGTAGTCGTTCTCTGCTCTGTATTTATATTTGCATTAAACATGCCTTCTGATTAATTTCCTGGATTTAATCTTCAATAATTTAAATGGACATCAAGTGGTTTTGTCAATTATTTAGCGATAATTAGTACTATAATAAATGATAATTTAATTTAAACTTAATATATACCAACCTCATTCCATTCAAATAAATAGATACTTTTTAAATAATTATTTTATCTGGTAAGTATTGAGTAAGTATAGACATCACTGGATTCAACTTAAATCTCAATTGAACCTCTTCCAAATTATATATTTATATTATACATATATATTTGTATAACATCCGTATATTTTTCAATACAGTGTGATATAAAACACACATACATATAATTTATAATTTTATAAGTTTATCATTCAATATATACATACATGCTTTATATATATACATACACATATATTATTTTATTTTTTATTGAATAATAAATAATAGTTGGACAATGAATACATGAAATTCAATGAATAATTTATGAATATCTAAATTTTGTACATAATAAATAATAAATATGATATAAATATCAAAAAATTCAACCCCCAAATATTTTTTATATAATCTCCAAATACATCAACATTGATTTTTATATTTTTTTTGATTCGAGGAAACCTCACCCCCCAGAAAGCATATTTTATGAGTTCAGATGAGGGAGTAAAACCCCGGCTATTCCAGGCTCTTATAAAAGGTGCATGCCCTAACTCAAACTCAAAATTTACTATACAGATCTTAAATTCTTTACCATCACGCTACGCCTCTTGAAATCATTGATTTTTACATGCTAAATCTTAATCTGCACATACATAGTCTCATCATCCCGGAACATTTTTTTTCTCTTATCCGAATCCGATCACGTGTAAACATTATCCGAAACAAGATTAAAGTATTTTGAGTTTGCTTGGTGGCTCTATTTATGGGTATCCTAATAAAAATAATAGCCATGTAGATTTTGTTTACTGTTTCAATTATCGCTAAAAAAATTATAAATTTTGATGGACATAGATGATAGCGTAGGATTCTCATCGCCTTTTTAAATTATTAAAATCTATGTTTTTTATTTTAATATTGAAAAAAAAAACCCTAACCAAAACGTGTTTCTCACACGTCCAAGAAGTTCCGTTTTCTAATGATAAATGCCTTGAAATTTCCATTGCATGAGGTGGTCATTCTGGTCAAGTCCGAGCCAAGCACAAACGAAGCTGTGAGCGTGGGTCATTACTGGACTAAAGGATACTTGGGCCTTTTTGTATTCAGAACAGAATGGGGCCTCGTGCCCAATATCAAATCCAAGTAAGGCTGCACAGAATGGATCCCCGCTCTGGCTGGCTGGATTTCACTCGCAAAGTATAGGCAGATAAATTTAAATGAAATAATAAATAAATAAATAAATAAATGCAAGGTGGATTTGGATCAAGCTATCAATCTCTGGGTCTCTCGCTCGCTCTCCCAACTAGCTTACCATCAAAACAGATAGATCCAGATCGCGCTTTAAAAGATCTCCACCCCTAACCTTTTCCATTCGATCTCTCAGGTAATTTCTCTCTACAGCAATAAAAAAATGGTTGATTTGTAAATTGATGTAACATATGTGTTGTGTTAATTGAAAGAAAATGCCATTATAATTGGCGCGTTTGTAGTTTGATTGCAGGCAGGCCTCTTTTGTTTTAGGTTAAATAACAAAAAAATGTCGAGGAGGCCAGGGAATCCTGCCAGACGTTTGGCTGATGGAGGAAGTCTTCCTTTTGCTGGGTCGATGCATGCTAAATCGCGTTCGTCGCCGTTACTATCCATTGGCCTTGTTGTCGTGGTAATTTTTATTGCTCTTTGTAATTTTCATTTTCTTTGGGGATGACAAGTTAGTAAGTAAAGTGGTTTAGGGTTTAGTGTGAAATCTGCTGATTGAATTTGTTCTTTTGTTGATTTCAGGGCGCGATTCTTCTTATTGGATACTGTTACAGTGGCTCAGGTTTTTGGTTTCTCTACCGCCTTTGATCTGTTACATCTGATACTGATTTACTGCTGGATCTGATCTGGTTTAAGTAAACAAGAAGCATTGACTTTGTTTCTCCTGCTAACATGAATAGCATAGCATATTTTCTTACACTTAAAGAAGGGAAAACAGCTGATATCGAAACAAAAGTAAAGGAAATAAAGCATGTTTGTAATGATTTTCGTGTTTCAGTTTGGCTTCCTTTTTGCTGACTTTGAATTTAACTATTATAGGCAGATGAGTTTGAACATGAAAGTTTTATATGCTACAAGTCTTGTGAATTTATGATGTTTTTGTGTGACAGGTGGGCATATCACCAATAGAGAAGCTTTAAGTAAGACAGAAGGTAAATTTAAATGATATCTTTATATTTTTCCTTCTTAGTTTTTACTTGTGTGGGCCTGTTACATTAACTGGCATATTGAAAGATGCAACTGTGTTGAATTAGTTGGTATCAGGATTTTTCTTGAGTTTTCCATTTATTTTTCCCGAGTTTATATATGGTATCTATCATATTCAGAGAACTCATAGAGAAGCTTTTTCATGCTACTTTAATATGGACTCCTCTTTGGGTGTGATTCTTAAGTAAACATTGGCTAAAATCTTCATTTCCTTGACCGCAATATAATGTTATTAGCTGTTGTTGTTATGGAAAACCTGTTTTTCCTCATTGCCTTTCTTGTTGTGATTGAGAGTTATCTGGACTTCTGAGCTTTTGATCAATCCTTAGTCAAGTGCAGTCCCCAGCTTTTGCCTTTGAACTAGACTTTGCATGTATCTCTTTGCTCTTAATGGTTTGTATAAGGGACAATGAAGATTACAAAGATGAAAATTTTGAGCATTTGTTCTCTCTTGTCTAGGAATGTTGCCAGCATAAAAATTCTAGCAATCTGAGATTTGGGGGTATTCATATGCAGGTGGTGTTTCTTGCACACTAGAAGTCCAAAGAGCGATACCTTTTCTGAAGAAGGCTTATGGTGACAGCATGCGTAAAGTACTGCATGTAGGCCCGGACACTTGTTCTGCAGTATCAAGCTTATTAAAAGAAGAGGATACCGAGGCCTGGGGTGTGGAGCCATATGACTTGGATGATGTGAGTGCCAACTGCAGGAGCCTCGTGCGCAAAGGCCTTGTACGTGTAGCTGATATCAAATTTCCTCTGCCCTACCGGCCAAAATCATTCTCTCTTGTTATAGTGTCAGATGCGTTGGATTACTTGTCTCCAAAATATCTCAACAAAACACTTCCAGAACTGGCAAGGGTGTCTGCTGATGGCCTAGTTGTATTTTCTGGTAATTGGTCATGTTGCTTACTTTCTTTTAGGTTGTTAGTATCTCCGCATGCATTCATGTAAATCAGAAGCCAAGCTGAAACTTACTCTTATTCATCAACAGTATTTTGAACAGTAGAAGGCTCAACTAGGGACTGCATTCACCTTAAAATATTATATCCTAAACTTGCCATGACCTAGTTACTTGTAAGTATCAAACACCATGAAGAGAGATAAAGTGCACCTTTAGTCATCTTCCTTTTTATCACCCAAGGCTCTTCCCTTGTCAAAGAAAGATGCTGAGGGTAAAGACTACAAACTGTGCTCTCATTATTTCATAATCATCGATTAGGAAAATGATATTCTTGTAAAACATAATTATTTGTACTGCCATGCTATAAACAGACATCTAAATAGTCTGTTTATATTGCTAATGCATCTTTTTTCGTCTGATATTTTATGTCATTCAAATAGCTCTTCTGGTCTGATTGTTGATCTCCTTTTTCCTTCTGTAGGCGCTCCAGGTCAGCAAAGAGTTAAAGTTGCAGAGTTGTCTAAGTTTGGTCGTCCGGTAAGTGGCCAATGTTATTCACTTTTTGGATTTTCTAGACATTCAGATCTCACTGTTTTTGCCAATACTATTCTTTTGCTTGAATGTTAGTCTGCTACGTGTGCTTTCTATGCACTTAGGCTTTAAGTCAGTTGTTGAAAGGGTTTGCTTTCTCTCATTAAGGGAGAAAGGTACAAGGAATATGGAAATTCTGATCATTTCTAGGATAGAATCTATATGTCCATTTGAATTTTTATATAGTGCATAGCTCTCAGTCGCATTAATCTTTGTTGTATCATGCGGTGAATTTGTATGTTTATGATTAGAGAAACTAAGATTCAATTCTAAAAGAGATACCTAAATTGTTATTCTTGTGAAGGCCAAATTCCGGACCTCAACATGGTGGATAAGGTACTTTGTTCAGACTGGTTTACAAGAGAATGAATCTGCCTTAAAGAAGTTTGAGCAGGCGGCATTGAAGAAGTCATATAAGCCGGCCTGCCAAGTTTTCCACCTCCAGTCATATGATTGAAAGTTTTGGTGTCATAACATTTTCCATTGCTGTGTCTGCAAACTGGCAACAAACCATGCCAATGATAAGCTATTTTGTGGAATTACGCCCATGTTGGTTCTTATCTTGATACAGTAAATCTCTTGATCATTATTTATTGAGGAAAGTAAGCATGTATGAATTCACTTCCACTATTCTTTATAAGATAAGTTTTTGCACTCTATCTGCTGCCATTGCTTGTATTTATGTTCATCCAGACCTATTCTTTACTTTGACCGCAGAACATGTCTCAAGTTTCATTTTTGATATGATAAAACCAGCACGGAAAATCTTTACTTTTTATCTTCATTTTATTTGTCTTGTATTTTGTCATTTGTTTCTGGCATCTAAAATGTGTTGAAGGCAAGAACTTTGATGGTGTTTCGGAGAAGAGACTATAAGGTACTCGGGTTTAGCTGCGAGTTCTATTACCTTGTTGTTTAAACGGGTTCTAGTTTCCTGAGGCTTCCCTTTAAAGCTGAAGAATTGCATTTTGCTGCCAGCCATCACGAATTTTGATGGTTTTTGTTTATATTACATCGCTTTTTTCAAGTTCCTTGCTGGATGTTAGATGCATGCTCAATGAGAATTACCAAAAACTTTCCAAATTCATACACCCATGAAGAATTGCCGTTGTCATCATTGGCAGAGCCGTGGGCAATCAGCTTCATGCTCTTTGGAGGTCCCCAGTTACTTTGTTCTCCATTTATTTTATAATCGAGTTCATCTGACTGAATCTTCCAGTTCCACTCGTATATTTATGGAACATTCCAGTTTTTTTGAATCTGAATTTAATTGGCTGCAGACTATTTTAAAGGTAAAAATGATATTAGTCTTGTTTTCCCACCAAGATTCCGGTAACAAAGAAATTTACAAGCCGTGTACTCAACCCAGACATGTATAAAATGTATTTCAGTTAGAACGAACCTTTTAGATTAATAGCAATCTAGGGCTTACGATGCTCCCATCATATATAATCATAATAATAATAATAATAATAATAATACATAACCATCAACATTTCAAATTGTCAAAATTATACATGTTGTCATGTCATGTCATGACATGACATGACATGACAAGGAAGCTTATTAGGATTTTTTTCGGATGAGAATATATTTGAAAAGTGGATTTTTAATATTAAAAAAACCCCAGTTTGATCAACCATCATTTTAGTGGTTGAAAACTAAGCAAGTAAATGACGTATCCTCTACTTTTATTGTTTTTTTAAAAAGACAAATGATATGTCGGCCTCTCGTGTCAAAGCAAAAAAAACCACATGCACGGGCTTGGATTTTTTTAAAAATTGGCCTAGTGTGATGGGCCACCTAGGTCCAAATGCATATATTAGGCCCATTACCCTATTAAATCTCATGAAAATAAATAGCTTTAAAATATATTAAAAATATCAATTTTAAGAATAATTTTATTTTTTTTAATAAAACTATCAAGCATTGTTTTACGGCTCTTTGTGATTTTTTTTTAAAGTTTTGTTTTTGCACAACTTTTTTTTTATTATCATCATGTGATTACAAGAAAAATAGACAAAAAAAAATTCCTAGGTAATATTCTTATATTTTTTTTATTGACATATACCTAAATAAAAAAAATTTGAATAGCTTCTCAAGAAATCAAATATTTTGATATCCACTTATTGTTTAGTTTCTTAATATAGCCTTTCATTTATATCACACATCTCTTTCTAACATTTATTTATGTATATAATTTTTGATTGATTTGATTAAATATACATGTCAACTTTTTAATTCATCCCAATTTATTTTATAAACTAAAATTCATTCGGACAATACCTATCATTTCTTTATATTAAAAAAAATAATTTTTGATTTGTCTCGTGGCATAACAAAATAACAATAAATTTACTAGTCTCAAAATTTGTTTTGTAGTGTGATGAGGTACGATCCAAACTATATTTTATCTTAACTACAATTTCAAAAGTATTAGGTTAATTGAACACATCATAATTTTATATGTTTCTCGCTCATTTTTTTTTTAAAAAAAATGGTTATTTAAAAAAATTATTTTTAACTTTTTACAATCACATATTTCAAATTATAACTACAAAAAATACCTCCATGCTAGACACATTAAGCTAGCATAACTTAGTTTAGCTCTAGTGTCATCATATAATTACAACTTATTTGGCAATGCAGCCTATGTTTTAATTTTAACTTTAAATTTTTTATTTTTGAATTATTTTGATAATAATATTAAAAATAATTTTTTTAAAAATAAAAAATATTATTTTAATATATTAAAAAAATACAGTATAAAAAACAAATACTACTTGTACTAATAGACTAGCGGATAGAAAGAAACAATAATAAACCAGCTCAACTATAAAACAAAAAACCAGAAGTGGATGCTAACGTGCGCCAATTTCCACTTCCAGCATCCCTCCCCATCACCCCATGGCCACGAAAGACCAGCAGCCCAAAAAACTCCCACTCTTTCCCTTGCTCTCTCTCCTCTGCTTCGCCTCCATCTTCCTCGCTCTCTCCCTCTCCCTCTCCAAAAGAGCCTCAATCTCTAACGAAACCATCCATGTCAGATCCACCCCAACACTAACCTCCACTCCCTGCAATTACTCTCATGGTTCCTGGATCTACGACCCAAATTGGATACCCAACAAATATGACAGTACATGTAAAGAAATATTCAAAGGTTGGAATTGCATTGCTGGCAATAAATCAAATGCTAAAGACATCATTAAGTGGCGATGGCAGCCTAACGGGTGTGATCTCCCTCCCTTCGACCCGGTCCGGTTCTTGCAGACTTTTAGAGACACCAGCATCGGTACTCTCTCTCTAAATTAATCACTATGTTTGTATTTCTTGTGCTTTCTTTGGAGCTAATGAATGGTGTAACAGTGCAGGATTTGTTGGGGACTCGTTGAATAGGAATATGTTTGTTTCTCTCTTTTGCTCTCTAAAAAGGGTGTCAAGTGATGTGAAAAAGTGGAGACCAGCTGGGGCTGATCGTGGCTTTACTTTTCTTCTCTATAATCTTACCATTGCTTATCATCGAACTAATCTTTTGGCGCGATATGGTAGGTAAGCTCTGCTTGCTATGCCAATCTTATCTTCTTGCATGTTTCTTAGCATTTTGGTAAAAAATGGAGTTCTTGGTTATGGTAATTCCAGATTTGAAACTACTTAGGCATGTTCTGCTTTTGTTTGTTTAGGTGGTCAGCTAATGCTAATGGGGGTGAGTTGGAATCTCTTGGATATAAAGAGGGTTATAGAGTTGATGTTGATATTCCGGAAGGCACATGGGCGGATGCTCCGAGCTTCCATGATGTTCTAATCTTCAACACAGGACACTGGTAATTTAAGTTCCTGTAATTTTTCTGAACAATGTAGGATGGTCTATATTCGTTTTATATATAATTGGCTGTAGCTACTAGAGTTTCTTTTCCGTGCCGATCCTGCATCTTTTTTGGTTGTTTTTATTATGTGAAAGATTTTTCATTGACTGTTTATATGGCTCTTTGTTTCTTGTGAATAGGTGGTGGGCTCCCTCAAAGTTTGATCCTGTGAAATCTCCCATGCTTTTCTTTGAAAAGAACCAGCCTCTGATCCCTCCAGTGCTTCCTTCTGTTGGCCTGGACAAGGTCTTGAAACACGTGGTACAGAGTCCATCTGCTTTTAGTTTTCATTTCATTTTTAAATTGCCGTGAAAAATCCATGAATGTGCCATCTGATATGGTTGTGTGACCTCTCACTGCTATTTCAGTGAGTGGTGTCCTTAGAAATCTGATAGATAAAGAAATCCCAATCTCCAGAATGTATATTGGCCATTGGCCATTCTTACTTATTTATCTGAACTTCAGTTAGTTTAGTACTCTTTAGCATAATGTCAGATATAAGTCCAAAAATATGCTCCGCTCGGAGTTCTGTTAGCATAGCACTTTGTAAGCTACTGACTTACGGATATGCCAACACAGCTATAAATCAAAAATAGACTAATGACAATTGATTCTGACAGGAAAATGATTAACTATTTATCTTCTAGACTCTGCTATTTGTATGCTTGATGCATGCTTCCACACTCAATGTTCTGCAGATATTAGTGATATTTTTTCAGTGCTTAGGCTACATAATTGTTGTGTTTATTTCCCTCTCTTACGCCCCTGCATCTGTAGTGCATGTAGGATTCATTCTGCTACTCTTTATTTAATTAAAATGGGCATTTTTAATTTCTCATGTCCTATGTTTTCACTGTAGATTCTCTTTGTTGAGAGAAGAATGCGTCCGGGTGGAATCAAGCTCTTTCGTACACAATCACCTAGACATTTTGAAGGAGGTGATTGGGATCAAGGTGGTTCTTGCCCACGACTACAGCCTTTGTCACCAGAAAAAGTGAGTCACATCCGAACTATGAGTTTGGACTTGATAGTTTGTTGACTTGATGGCAATTTGATATTACTATGTTGTGAAGCATAATCAGTGCCAAACCTTGCATTTACTTTTCAATTGCTTCACTTTTGTTCTACAACAGTATACACAGGTAAAAGCTTCTTCCTTTCTCTTTCAGGTTGAAGAACTCTTCTCTCTAAAGAATAATGGGACAAATGTTGAATCCCGTCTGGTTAATCAGCACCTGTTCAAGGCTCTCAAGGGGTCTACATTCCATGTTTTGGACATAACCCACATGAGTGAGTTCAGAGCAGATGCTCATCCGGCAACAGCAGGTGGAAAGAAACACGATGACTGCATGCACTGGTGCTTGCCAGGAATTACGGATATTTGGAATGACTTATTCATAATGCATCTAAACAGTATTAAGGCTAGAAACTGATGTATCCACTAGTAGATATCCTCTGCAAATTGAGTTCTCTTTTGGTCTCCTGGAATTTGTTAGGTTTGATTTGCTTGGTCTGATGCTTATTCATTACATGATATCGACACCATGATCTAGGATTTTCTAATACAGAATTTTAGAAGTTAAAAGCAAAACACACACACACGAGAATGTGCTTCCAGCCATGTTTTGGAAACCTATGATTTTCATTATAGAACTGGAAATTCAAGAGCTTCAAGAAATATTATTTCAGTCTTGATTTGGGTTGCCATTTCTTTTGTAAAGATTTTGGAGACTTATCAGAAACGAACTCCGACGGATAAAAGAAATGAACTATGGTCGCACTGAAATCGCTTGTTCCACACAATTATTTCTACACGCGAAACAGAAAAAGAAAAAGCTTATTCAATCTCCACGACCCATCCCATAGTGTCCTCAATGCGACCAGTTTGAATTCCTGTCAATGTTCTACGTAGTTTCTCAGATACAGTACCCTCGCCTGTTTTATATTCAACCCTGCATTGGCATAACCAATGACCGCATGTTAAAAGCTGCAAGACCAGAGAGGAGAAAGAACAAGAAACATTTTTTCGCTTTTCATATCATATAGTATGCATTGCAACTTATACCTTTGTCCCTGATAGGTTACACTGCCAACAGGCTTAATTGCTATCGCAGTTCCTGTGCAGAAAGCTTCATCAACATTTATCAACTCCTCCAGTGGGATAGCACGTTCCTCAATCTGATCAAAGGTCGGTAGAGCATGCTCAATTTAGAGGGAAAACCAAATTAAACTTTAGAAATGCTTTACTCCTTTGTGCGTAATTCAGTTCCTAGCTCTTGCTACCAAACACTTGTGCATATCCAGAAAAAGGATTAAAAATGACAGGAAAGCAGGTAGATTATGAACTCTCAGTTTACAAATACGAGATCGACTGGTTTTTCTTTCATCAGAATTTACTTACTTGATATCCGAGCCAGGAAGCAACTTCAATGATGCTTTTTCTTGTGATTCCAGGCAGAATAGTTCCGGCTATTGGAGGAGTTGAGATGACATTTCCCTGCAAAAGAAATACAATGCTGCATTAATATATGATGTTACCCACCGAATTAAACATAAACTAACTGCACTCAGAATATAAGCTATGAATTTGAAGCTGGAACATGAAAAAGTGATCTCGCCTTCATCGAAGACTGATTCTCATTAGTCTTACCTTCACAACAAAGATATTACATGCAGTAGCCTCCTCTATATTTTTGCCAGTTGCTGCATCAAGGAATATAGCATCGGTGAAGCCTTTAGCCTTTGCTTGAGTGAGTGCCTTGTAAATCTATAGTAGAAGTGAAAAGGTAAGCAAGATTTTACCCATTATTTGTTAAGACGGTAAGCATATGTAGATAGCTAACATAACGACGAATGCATTGCGTATCGCATGAGAAGTTATACTTATGACCGAATTGTGTTTCTAGTGAAAATAGACAAAGTAGTGCTTACAGGCGAATAGTTAGTGATAGATTTAATGCCACCAGTTCCTCCAGGAATTGCTCGATAGACCTTATCTTCAACAGAGAAGTGCATGGGACCCTGCATTTATGCAAAATTAACACTTCATAACACCCCACTTTGCATCACTAAATGAAGTGCGTTTCTTTCCTTCCTCAGTACTTGACGAAGTTCTGCAACTGTCTACTAAACTCACATTGAAATAGTTGCCAACTGGAGAAGCATATGCTAGGAAGGTGTATTCTGGAGATGGCGCCACACCTAGAATTGGCCCTGTTCCCAGGAGCAAGGGCCTAATATAGAGCGATCCTTTTCCTGGAGGAGGTATCTATACCCCATTCAAAACACATTTTTAAATGATAATTACAAGATAACTAGTAAGATATTCATAAATGTGAACGAAACTTAAGGCTAATGGGATAAGTCAGGGCTGTGAATTTGAATACCCATCTTTTATTGGCCAAAGCAGTTTGCTTTATTGAACTAACAAATTGCTCAGCAGTTGGTGATGGCATGCACATTCTTTCCGCCCCCATTTGCATGCGTAGAGCATTTTGTTCTGGCCGGAAGAGTCGAATACGGTTATCATCACCTCTATATGCCTTTAAGCCTTCTAGTAACCCCTAGTAACAAGACCATTCATGTAATTGTCACTCAAATGGTCATGAGAAAAGGATCTGTTAATTAATCACATATTTCTGCTATTAATTTAGCAGTGCCAATGCTTACTTGTATGAGTTCTTTACATTAGTGCAGTTTCATATTGCCACTTACTTGTCCATAATTTAGAACTCCAGAGGAAGGGCTCAGCTCGACGTTTCCATAGCGAGTTAGATGGCCTTGTGAAAATGCACTCTCCCCACTAGAGCATTTCATCACGTACATGTAATCAGTTGGAATGAAACTAAATTTAAGCTCATCCCAGTTGCAAAGGTCATGCTCTTCTTGATCACCATTGATACTGTTATCAAAATGAAAAAAATAAATAAAAGATTAAAATCCCATCAAGTTGCACAGCATTAAAGGCTTGTAGAAAGAGAACATTTTCAACTCTTGGGATGGAAGTGACCCTTCAAGATGGTGCCCGTTTAGCCAAATAACGTCATTTACCTGGCATCACTAGCTGTTTGCACACCTATTGCATTCCTCGAGCAATGTCGTAGCTGTTGACAAAAGAAAAGGTAAAACCCAGTTATGTTTACGTTAATACCGTGTTCATCAAATATCTCACTGGGTAACCTTTGGTTTAAATCAGTTGTTATTCCTCCTCTCAATAAGAAGAGATCTCAAATTTAAACCCTGGATCAAGAATTTAAGATACGGAACAAAGATTAACGATACCCAATCAATTAGTTCATTTCTTATCTAATGAATCTATTTTTTAGTTATTTGGAGATATTAATCTAATGATAAATCAACAGTAATTTATCCATGAAATTTTAAGAGCTGAAGAAAACAAACTCATTTGACGTTGAACAAATCAATGGCTTTTGTTAGAAGGTGACTGGGAAATGTCTTCACACGCAATTTAGAATGATCGGCTACAAATCAAATCGAAAGAAAGGAACACAATGGCGGATTCTCTCTCTCCTCTCACTGGCTTGTTTTCTTTCAGGAAAAAAAAAAAAAACACACTAATTGACACCCTCTCAATATCCAGCTGCTGCCACTTCTTGAATGCATGCAGGTATGATGTATAGCCACTCCATTACCAGTTCTCAGCTCCACCTCCACTGTCTCACCAGCATCTTATTTCTTAACTTGTTCTATACCCACTTTTACCCACGACAATCAAATGCTAATGGGTACAAATGAATAACTTGCTATTCATAAAAAAAAAATTTAAAAGAAAAGGAGAGAAAAACAAGCAAAGCACTTGGCCTCTTCGAATGGAAGTCTCTTGCTCATTTTTCCCTCTCGGTTTGTTCATCTTCTGAATGAATTTAAGAAATAAAAGATGTTATGATTATTATTATTATTATTAAATCAACATTTGATACTTTTTTCAATCATATTTCGAGACGACAATTCTTTTATGGGAGAACTGAGAAAACGGTATGAAATTGGAGCCTGAGTGCGGGCTGGAGAACGAGAGTATGGGCGGTGACGAACTGATATTGTGTGAGCGTTGCAGATTTTTTTTGGCGACGGACAAACAGAGTAAATTATAAAATAGTCCTCCTAGTTTCGAGAAACAAAATAATTTGTTCTATTTGTTTTAAGAATTAATTATATAATCCTTTCACCAGTGTCGACCACTCTTAATTTAACGTTATTTTATCTCGATAATTTCCTTTTATTCTCATTAATCTTTTCACAATTCTATTTGTTATTTTTATTTTCCCTATTTTTTGAATTAAGAAATAAAATAAATTAAAAAAAACGTAAAATGAATGAAGAGGGCTAAAGAAATAGTTTTTTAAAATAAAAAACAATCAATTCATTTCTCAAAAATAAAGTGACTAATTTATAATCTGGTGATGTGATACCGAGAATCTGAAATAAACCGAGAAGTGCAAAATTGAGATTCAAAGCAAGAAAGGATGTGGCGGTACTCCTAACTTAATTTTGCGTGGATGTAAGCCTTAAGCTCCTGGATTTAGAGTCTTCCGAAGATAGATTGAACATCCTCCTATAAAGATCTAAGAAAGAAAAAAGAAATATTTGACGCACCTTCGTGGCTAAGACGCCTCTTCTAAGTGTTCGAATCCACTCGAGGCTGCGTATCTTTCCTCTAGACATCGTATGCAGAGCTGAGCTTCGAGAATACAGCTAGTTCACTGGCAATCCTACGCTAAAAGTTGAATGTTACTGTGAGCTCATGGGCTGACTGACTCTGATTTAAGCTTCGGGAAACAAAACCATGGCCACACACGCCTCTCTCTCTCTCTCTCTCTCTCTCTCTCTCTCTCGCCAACAAGAGCACCGATCAATTCGCAATTCAAAACGGGACTCCAGTCTTCAAAATTAGGCAGTTGCTGTTGTGGTGCTTATTTGCTACGTGCCGTATATATTTACTTCCACAATCGGTATCTGCCCCACCAGTTATTAATAATTACACCATTTTTATTTTATTTATTTTTTATTTTCTTGATCGCGTATTTAACAACAAATAGCATGTATTGCATTCCCTAACCGCCAGGGGAGATTATTAAATAAGTAGATTCTTCATAGAATCTCAATACAGAACGTAATCGATGATCTAAATATCTAAATCTATACCATGCACAATCTTTCTCCAGATATTGACAAGAATATATGACGACAGCCATTGAAGTGGAAAATGATATATAAAGGAAAGAGATTGACTGAAGTAGTGATTGACATAGCACATTAAATAAATATGAAAAAAAAATAATTTTTTTTTATAAATTTTATCAAAAATACTTCTGAAATATATAAAAAACAAACGTGATTATAATCTTAATTTACATACATGTATAATTAATGATACATTGTATAAAAACAAATTAAAACCATCTGGTTCCTTTTCAAATAAGGTGTGTTTGGCATAATAGTAGGAGTTACTTTTCAAAATGTTTTTTACTTGAAAATATATTAAAATAATATTATTTTTTTAATTTTAAAATTTATTTTGACATCAGCACATTAAAAAGATAAAAAAACATTAAAAAATTAATATTTTTTAAAAAATAAAAATTTCATGAAGTGATCCCAAGCAAGTCAATCATAAAGAATCTTAAAGATTATCTTGCTAGAATATTTCACAATCTAGATCATGGTATGATATCTCACTAAGATCGATATCCCAAATTAAGATCATGAAGATAAAAAAGGATCGATCATATTAGAATATACCCAGATCTTGAATATCATGAAAATAAATCAGATCGGATTTGAATATTTAAATTTCTAATTATACAGTTTTGAATTCAACCTCCATTGCTATATATATATATAGATCAATAGTACAGCATTGCCAATAAAGTTTCATTAGAACCGGCTCCTTCGTTTTTTAGTACTGTTGACTTTTCCCTCTTGAATTAATCGGCCTTGACAATTCACAATCCCAATGAACTCTTGTTTCTGTTTATCGGCATGCATGTGAGCTGTGTTTCTTTCCTTTTCTGAAGAGGCAGCAATTAACGGCGTTGGTGTTTTAGCCTTGTAGGGAGAAACGGTTTTGCAGGAATTAATTAAAATCCTTTATGGATAGGTATAATGCTCATCATTTTTAGCATCCTAGCTAGGACAAACTTTAACCAAAAAGAGTAAAGGCACAACAGACTAACAACTTAGCTGGATTCGGATCCAAAAGAATCCTACTCTTCGCAGGAGACATGTGCAGGAGACATGTAAAGATGGTGCCATGATGTTACAAAACCTGATATACTCAATATTTGGTGTTTGTACGATGATTACTATGATATACTCAATAAAGGTTAATATTCTCTTCTCCGAAGATTAGAAAATGCATGGTTGGTGCATGGTAGTCGTGAGGTTTAGGGGCTGAGAAGATCTTTAATCAAAGATAAATATCCTTTACATATCATTAATAAGATGAAAATATAATAGGCATTGAAAATACTTTTTATACACCTATAGATGCAAGGAGATGATCATTTTTAAAATGAAAAGTTTGTTAAAAGTCTTAAGATTGAATAAACAGAGTTTTATAACCTTAATATAAGTCTATAACATTTCGTAGACCAATTGGGCTTTGCGCGTAGCTACGTCTAGGGAATGTGGGTATGACAGCTCGTCAAGATAATATTCGCTTGAATTCAACACATGGCTAAAATCAATAGAGTTGAGTTTGACAACTTGCCAGCTTTATGTTCGCTTGAGCTTAAAATGTGACTGAACCAAAGTATGTTGGGTTTGACAGCTTGTCAGACCCACGCTTACTTGGGCTTCGCAAGTTGTAGAGATCAAGTACATTAGGTATGACAGCTCGCTAGACTCATGCTAATTTTTGCTCAACATGCAGTCGAATCCAAGTATATTGGGTTTGACAGCTCGACATGAGGTTTGTTTAATTGAAATATAATGTTCAATGTTTTTATATATGTTTTCTTTGTGGTAGTTTTATATGTTTTAATAAATAATATAACATGGACAATTAATACACTAAAAATAATTATCTTCAGTTCTCAAAAGCTTATCGCTGTATCCATTGCCCTAACATGCTGCTCCTACTTGCCTGATTTGGATTTCACGTGGCTAGCTAAAAGCTCATGCACATGAGATGAAGCAACCACCAGGCAGGATCGATCCTTTTCTTCTTCTTCTTCTTCTTCTTGGTGCTAAACTCTTGGCTTATGTCATATTTATTCACCGCTAGAAAGAGCAAATCCCTCACTGTGACACTCTACATGAAATATCTTTAAGCTATCGGAGAGTCATTAATTTATTTACTATATCACTCCTTTTCTTTTGTTATAAAGGAAAGGCTATAGAGACTCGAGACCTTTTGATAGGAAAGGAGACACTGATACTTGACCCATGACAGTGCTCTTCCATGCTGTAGGTGGGTTAAGAAGGTCGCAGCTACAAGGACAACAAAGCCATGCATGCTACGTACTTGCCAGCAATGGGTAATAATATAATGTAGTATGGTCTCCCATAATACCGTATTCAAATTAACCGAAATAAAGCTAATTTATTATTTAAGCCATAAAACATCTCGTGTTCAAATCCTGAAAATTAAAAAAAAATCAGGGCCAGTGAGATTTAAAAACTTTAAAAGGACCAACTCTACTGCGCAGTTTAAAAAACACACTGGGCTCATTATTATTATTATTATTATTATTTTAAAAAAGGAAAAAAAGATAAAAGCTAAAAAAGGTTGTGGTAATTTTACAACGTCCTGGCTTATTGGGAGACTTTAAACAGAATGAGGAAAAATAAATACAGTTTTGCAATCTTAATTTATTTTCTGACGTGCAGTGCCCCTTCCTCCTCCTCCTCCTCCTCCTCCTTCTGATTTGATGCAGAAAGCTATAAGAAAACAAGATGATCATTAGTCCGAGTCCCATATTGATCAGAAAGAAGATTTCTCTTCTTAATTCCAGCGAAAACCCATTTCCGTTGCTTCAATAGTACTCCCTCAAAATATTATTATAAGTGGGGAAATTGAAAGAAACTGTTGGTTATATATTTCCAATCATTACGCTGACCTTGTTTATATAACTTAAATGATAGCATTGTGTTGGGATATTGCCTCTTATATGGCAGTATCTGCAGCTCATCTTCTAGAAAAAAATAGCTGTCATTATAAAAATAAAACAAAGTCAGCTTGTGAGAGTAAAAGAAGGTTACTGTTGCAGCAACCGAAATTCACAAAGTAGGCAAAGGTTAGGGGGCCACCAGTTGACAAATGAACAAGAGTAGCTGCCATTAAAACCAATAAATAAAGACATCATTTAAATAGTAAAATGAGAGAGAGAGTGTGTGTGAAAAGAAGAGAAAAGAGGAAGAGAGAGAAGAGTGGCTGCCAGTAGCCCTGTTGTCTTTTGCAGTGTGTGAGCAATGAGAGTCAAGAGAAGAAGTGATCTTTCTTCTTTATATGTGTTGTAATATTTTCTCCATTTATCTCTAATAAAAATGGTTTTTTTCGTGGAAGTAGATAATTTGCCTACATCCACATTAAATATTATGTGTTAGTGTGCTAAAACATCACTGTTACATGCATAGAGGGGAAATCCCCTACACATTGAACATCAAGAAAGTTGCCATCTTTATTGCGAAATCCCCTACACATTGAACATCAAGAAAGTTGCCATCTTTATTGCTCTTTCAAGTTTAATAATTGATGAACCATACAAAAAGGGTATAGTCCTCGAGGAAAACAGTCATTTGGACTCGGGCTTTGTTTAACTACGCTCGTGTTCACCATCCATATGTAAAGATGGCATATTTTTCTTTGTTTTTTTCGTATCTTCATGTGAACTAACAGATTAACTGATAAGCAATGAACAAATCCTTCCTTTAAGATTTGTATTGCATGTCCTGCCAATTAATTGCTACAACCATTCATCAGTTGATGCAGAGAAGGATTCTCTGGGGTTTTGAGAAGCTTAATTAAGGTGGACAGTCCATCCCTTCTTGTCCTCAACAAGTCCAGTTTGAATTCCTGTAAGGGCTGTTCGCAGTTTGTGACACACTGTGTTCTCTCCTGTTTAGTGTATAGGTTACTTGTAACCTCTTTAGCATCGCTTCGTTTCTCCTGTGGTGGACCCACTCTCATTTTCTCCAGCATCCCCTTTCTAGTACTCAAAACCGAATTGAATATTTCATTCACGCCGTTACCCAACCTATCCAATCCCTCTCCTAACCTCTCCGTCACCATCTCCAGCTCCTTAACGGCACTGCTTGACCTTTCCCCGTTCTCTCTGCTACCGTCGACCATGACGCCACTCACTTCCTTAATACGCGCCTCCATCTCATCAAGCTCGTCGAGTAGATGCCTCCTTCTGTCTGGCCTATTTGAAATCATTGTGGTGGAAACCAAGAAGTGTCTGGAAAAACCATATGTAGTTTTCTTCACCTTTGTTCCTAATAGGTTATGCTGGCAACAGAAGTGACTACAATTGCAGTTCCTGTGCAAAATACCTCATCCGCAGCAAGCACATCCTCAACTGGAATACGTCCTTCTTCGACCTGATCATCGAGATTGCCAAAATTTGTTGGTGGGAGAAATCACTAGTGGTGGCTCTGATACCAATTGCTGGGGATTCTGCTCCCCCTTGCGGAACGGTGGTGTTCATGATCATTGCTCAAAGGAGACTAAGCACACTAACACAATATTTAACGTGGTTCGGCAAATTGCCTACATCCATGGAAGAGATCGATATTATTAGAGATAGAGAAAGAATACAACACACGGAGAAGGATCACATCCACTTAACTCCCATCTCTCATTGCTACATAGGGCAGCAGCTGCATACAGCAGCAGGGCTGCTGGTGGCAACCCTTCTCTTTTTTTTCTCTTCTTCTCTCTTTTGTTCTTGCTCTCTCTCTCTTTGTGCTGCATTCTTGGTGTTTATTTATAGGTTTCAATGACAGCTCCTCTTGCTGCCAAACTTACCAAACTTTGACATTAGACAATGGTTGTTGGCTGCTACCAACAACCTACCATTGTAGCCTTTTTCTTTGACAATGTCAAGGGGTTGCAAATGTTGCACCAGCAACCCTCTTTGACTCTCACATGGCAGCCATCTTCTTTGACAATAGCAGCTACATAATTGGCAATATTCCAACAAAATTGTCTCACTCTTTGGTATAGGAAATTAAGAAGTTAAGATCATGTTTCTCTTTGTTGTATTTCAGAAGACATTTTGAACTGTTATTCTGACACACACAAGGCTTATTCAAGTGGTGGAAGGATAATTCTTAATTACGTCATAACCACAATCTTGAGCAATCTCCAGGATGCTTTTTCTAGTAATTCCAGGCAAAATTGTCCCGAGTATGGTGGGGGTTGAAATGACATTACCCTACAACGAAGAAGCTTTGTGAGTGTGATTTAATTTGGGGAGAAGAACTTGATCCTGGGAAAGAAGATATAGAACAAGAAGCCTCTTCTGCCTGTTATTATAAGTGGAAATATTACATGAAAAAATGCTATTCTGTAATACCTTCAACATGAAAACATTACACGAAGAAGCCTCTTCAATATGCTTTCCAGTTTCTCCATCCAAGAACAGGACATCACCAAACCCTGCAGCCTTCGCTCGCTTCACTGATTCAAAAACCTATAGCAAACCGGAAAAAAAAACAATTCAATCAATGAAATACTTCAATAGTGTTTACCACTGCGACTTCATAAACAGTATCAAAATCAAACCAGTTGCAAACTATATATGCTTACCGGAGCATAGTTGGTAATGCTTTTGATACCTCCAGTTCCACCAGGGGAAGCTCGATGAAGTTTGGTCTCGATAGACAAGTTAAAGGCGTCGATCCCACTCTGCAATATCACTAGATCTCCTGTTTAACCCATAATTGCCTTGATCGGACTGGATCTATTTTTCTTAAGAACATCCGAAGCAATACAAGAAATTAACCACCCACCTTGTAAGAGTTGCCGATTGGAGATGCAAAGATAAGGAATGTGCATTCAGGAGCTGGTCCAATACCCAAAACAGCTCCACTTCCCGTAAGCAAAGGCCTCAGGTACAATGTTCTCGTCCCATGGGGAGGCACCTTTTCCCACTCCAAAGAATTCATACGCAAGAAATTCTCTGCTGTACCTTTTTATAAATATTAGGTTTTTGAAACTTTTGCGCCTTATTATTTAAATATTTTATAATATGTTTTTTTTTAAATCTAATAGATTATTTTGAGTTATTTATAAGAAAATATTTTTAGTATTTATTAAATTAGAATATTTAAAATTTAAAATTTGAATAGTTCCATATATAGTTTGATAATTTATAATTTTGTTTGGTTTTTAAAACATATAAAAAAATTTGATTACATTGAAATAAAAACTACATATATTTTTTTGCATGCATATGTATAATTTTTTATAATTAGATCTATTAAAAGTAATAGCCATTAAAAGATCGCACCGATTTATTTACCCACATGGTTACAAATCATAAATATATATTTTCATATCATATGCTAGCTGTTATAAGAAAATTTCACGTCTTATCTTACAAAAATATATATGTATAGTTGTTTTAATTTTTTACTTCTCGACTTGTTTACAAGTTTTTTCAACTATAGATATTTACTAAAAATACATGTGATCTAAATCAAACTCTTAAATAACACTATTATATTATTTATTATCTTTATTTTAATATATATATATATATATATA
>Ga0325404_1002171_pt1 | contig 20983 bp, 15 predicted proteins | sample PopdelMetagenome_18_FD_205664 | JGI IMG/M metagenome (GOLD analysis project Ga0325404, IMG submission 205664) | Populus deltoides microbial communities from Bellville, Georgia, United States - Xylem-Control-R1 | ecosystem: Host-associated > Plants > Phyllosphere > Stem > Wood/Secondary xylem... | reverse complement strand
CTCGCGAATCAATATTCGTTGGGTGGGGGTTTTTCGTTTCCAATAGTGTTGGTGTCTAGGTACAAGTTATCTTTGTGTCACTCCCATCAAACCTGATTTACTTGATTTTCCAGGAATTGGTGTCTTTGTGTGTGGGTTGCGTGACTATATGATCACGAGGTTCGCATCACATCCTACCTACAACAAGGAAAGAAGATTTCAGAATTAATTCTACCTTCATATTCAATTCTCCTAGCTTATATGGGATTTTTAAAGGGCAACAAATCTAATTCTATCATATTTAGTGATGCGAACCTCGTGATCACATGGTCATGTAACCTACACGTAAAGACACAAATTCCCGGAAAGCCAGGTAAATCAGGTTTGGTAGGTGTCTGACACAAAGATAACTTGTACCTAGGCACCAGCACTATTGGAAATGGAGACCCCCACCCAACGAATATTGATTCGCGACCGAGAAGTATAAGGATGACGCCACGAAGACAGTTGTTCCTCGATAAGTCATTTTCAGTTCTTTAGAGAACCAAGGAAGGGAGATTATCCCACCAACACACACACACACATACAAAGTGCGACAAACAAGAAGTTTTACTAATCTTAATTGTCTAACTTACATGTCTGGTTATGCCTTTATTTATACTAACTTTAGACTTAAGTAAACCCTAATGGACCCCCCTTAGGTGGACTTATATTAAGCCAGCTTACAATTGACCCAAATAAGTAATAATAACTCAAAGACTAAGAAAAAAATATTTAAAATAATAAAAATCCAAAAATTACCATCCTAAATATGCTAGAATCAGATTTGTCACCATTAACAAGTCCCAAATAGACTAAGAAATCATATTAGCTTCATAATATGCTAGAAGGTAGAATTTATTATGAAGTCATCTTTCCTTGTTGTAGCTAGGATGAATAAGGAATCCTTGTAAAAAAAAAGATTCTGAAATAATTATGAATCCTTGCCACACTTGGAAATTATGTTGTAGCCCATTAAAGATTTTTGTAGAATTTGTAAATTTCCAAATAGGAAGTCCACAAGTCAAAAAGAAGTAAAAAACAAAATTCATATAGCCTCTGTTAACCCGTATTGAGATACATTCCCAAACTCCAATTGACCTGAAATTTTAACCCAATATAGAACATGTAAGGAGACTTCAAGTAAAATGTCAGATTGATCCAACGGTTGGATTGAGAATTATGACTATTGCTGTAAAACTGGATTGTTGCACATTTTACGTCAAAATCTGAATTTGACCTTTCCTGAATCGTATCACTAATTGACCCTTTATGTGAACTTATATGATGCCCACTTACAATTAATCCCAAATAATATAAATAAACCCTAAACTAAGAAAAAAATATTAATAACAATAATAAATCCGAATTTAATATCGTAAATATGATAGGATCAGTTTTCCTGCCCTTTAGAAATCCCATATAAGTTAGGATAATCAAATCTTAAGTTGCCCCCTCTTTAGTTTTCTTATTTGCAAAGTATCCTTGGAAAATTATTTAATGATAGATTCCTACTATAATAGGGATAGAATAATTATTTCCATACACTATAAGGATTCCACATTAATACGGAGTCCATACTACATATGAAAACTCTGTTGTTGTCCATTAAATATCTTTGCTAGACTAGAAAATTCCCAAAACAAGTTGTCACATCCTTGTAGGAAAAGAATACTAGCAAAATAGGAAGTCCACAAGTCAAAAGGAAGTAAATAACAAAATCCATATAGCCTTTGGTGACCAGTATTGCGATGCCTTCCTAAATTATGATTGACCTGAAAGTTTAACTCAAGCTAGGACAACATGTTAGAAGATTCGACATAAAATTTCAACTCAATCCAACGGTTAGATTGAGAATTATTACTATTGTCGTAAAACTAGGCAGTTGCGTATTTTACGTCAAAATCCGAATCTGATTATTTTTTCGTTGCCCATGTCATATCACTACCTCTCTCTTGAAGATGATTCATCCTCGAATTATTAATAGGGATAGACTCTTGGTTTTTTTTAGTGTCTTTTTAACGCTTTAAGAGTTTTTTTCTTGGCAACAATCATCTCCAACAACTTTGGATGAAGGTAGTACCCTTCTCTTTCATTTATCATCATTGCAGCGTTTTTACTCTTCTTTTTCTGAAACTTGCTGGACATGAACTCATGCCGTTAACACATCAAGTTCTTGCATCTCTCCTAGAATACGAGATAGACTCTTGGTTTTTTGTTAGAACACTAATCTATTTATTTCTCTTCCTTTGATACCACCTCTCCTTTTGAATCCTCATCTTCTTTTATCCTAATACCTCATTAGAATAATTGATATCCTGATTGTAATACTCCGTTTGCATTTTTTTTTATATCAAAACCTAAAACAAAAGCCAAGAGTTAATTGACGAACATAACAAACCAATTTAGAGTTTACACCCAAATCTAGACTCTAAACCAAACGACTTCTAAATGGTATGAAATTTGACATTTAGAGTTACTTCTCCCCCAGAAAACCAAAATATCAAGTTTGATTTAATTTTGAATTGATTTGATATATGGATGCGAAACTGACGCGAATCAGCCCCTAAAAACCTGAATTTGGAACCTAAGCCAAACGATGTCCAAATGAGTTGAAAATTAATTTTGACACGATTACAATATGGCTTGACCAATGGACACAAAATAGAAGTGAAACAAACCCTTTTTTCCTAAATTATGTTTTCTGAAATTTCTTTTTGACTCTAAAAAGAAATTCTGGACAAAAAGAATAATATGACACCTTTTTTTAATCCCAAAAGACTCAATTCAACACAACTAATTAAGAATAACATAGGAAGAAGACAATCTGACCAGAGAAAAATTAACGTGGAAGATAAAAACAAAAATTAAAGAAATAAAAGGATACTAAATGATGTGAACCTTGTGATCAAGTAGTCACACAGCCCACACGTAAAAGACACTAATTCCTAGAAAGCTAGGTAAATCAGGTTTAATAGAAGTGTGATACAAAGATAACTTGTACCTAAGTACTAGCACTATTGGAAATGGAAACCCCCACACAACAAATATTGATTCGCAAACGAGAAGTATAAGGATGACACCACGAAGTCAATTGTTCTTTAATAAGTCATTTTTCAGTTATTTAGAGAACCAAGGAAGGGAGAGTATCTCACCAACACACATACAAAGTGCAAATAAAATTTTTTATTAATCTGAATTATCTAACCTTACATGTTTGGTTATGCCATTATTTATACTGACTCTAGACCAAAACAAACCTTAATGGACTCTTTATGTGGACTTATAATTAAACCCAAATAATATAAATAAACTCTAAACTAAGAAGAAAATAACAATAACAATAATAAATTCAAATTCAATATCCTAAATATGTAATGGCGTCATCCTTATTCTTCTCGTTTGCGAATCAATATTCGTTGGGTGGGGGTCTCCGTTTCCAATAGTGTTGATGCTTAGGTACAAGTATCTTTGTGTCACACTCCTATCAAACCTGATTTACTTGGCTTTCCAGGAATTGATGTCTTTGCGTGTGAGTTGAGTGACCATGTGATCACAAGGTTCGCATCATTTGGTATTAGATCTTGGCTCCATTAATCAGGTTATATCCTTCTGAAATTTTTTGTTTCTTGTTGTTTCCGTAAAAAAAAAAACTTCATTAGTGTCCAATTTTTTCTTCTCCTTGATTTTGCAGTATATAAAAAAATAGTTATTTTGTTTAGTTTCAGTCCAAAATATATCAGTTGCATAAAAAAAACAACGAAAAAAAAAAGTCGTTCAAAAAGATATTTATTGGTTTTTGCCGTAGAAAACTAAACAAGGGAAAATTGGATCAAATCAACTCAGAATTAGCTCAAACTTGAGAATCTGATTACTGGGGTCCTAATCGCACTACATATTGATTTAGGGTCAATTCGATATCGTTTGCTTTGAGTTTCAAAATCGGTTCTAATCAGGTCTGATTCATAATGTTTTTGCGTCAGTGTATCAAAACTTATCGTAAATTGATCAAAATTTATATTCTGTCTATTTGGGTTGATATCGCACTAAATTAGAAATTTTACCTCAATTGGACATCATTTACTTTAGGTTCCAAATTCGGACTTCACTCGTCGTAAACGAGTCTGTTTTGCGTCAACTTTTGAAATTCGCTTTCTTTATGTTATTTTCGTTTATTGCAGTATATTTTCAACATATCCAACATATTTGGGCAACTTTCACCATTTTTTTCCTCTTTCGTTTCTGTTTTTATTTGGATCTTAAATTTCGTTTGTATTTCGGATAGATTTGCTTGCTACTCGCGAGACTATCATCGCAGTTTTGTTTTTGCTTGTTTTCTACATCTTATTTTTTCTTGAGTCATATATACATATTTGGATTGCGCTGCCAAGTTGGTTTTATATGGTGTTGGTTTCAGTTTCGCAAGAACCGCAAGAAGGAGAGACGAGAGGTGTGAGCGTGTGAGGATATTAAGAGTGTTTGAACGAAACACGAGCAACGTGAGGATAATATTTTTTACCACTAACCAATTTTTGCAGGTACTTTCATGTCAGATCAAAACAACACACCACCCCATCCTGAGGGAGAACTTACGTTCCAAATGCAAGCCATGACCCAGATGATGGAGAGGATGAATTTTGTGATAGGAAACATGTGTGACAGACTTGATAGGGTGGGGAAACGTGCTAACGAGGTTGGTACAAGCACCTAAAATGTGAGGAAGCTTGGGGCTCAACCGAAAGCAAATAGTGGCAGTAGGGCCGAAAGGCCAAGGTGGGCTCATTATGAGGATTTTGAGGTGGCTGTTGATGATATTGGTGATGGTGGTTTTGAGGATGAGGCCATAGGCCATCGGGAAGGCTTTCGGCAGCCTAGAAACAAAAGGGATTATGGGAATAGAACTAGGGGTCAATTCGGCCGAAGGGAAAATCTCCGTAGTGCCAATTGGGGGACATATTGATTTAAATGGTGATTTGGATGCAATCAAACTGAAAATACCTTCTTTTCAAGGTAAAAACGATCCCGAGTCATATTTGGAGTGGGAGAAAAAGGTGGATTGGATTTTTGATTGCCCTAACTATTCGAAGGCGAAGAAAGTGAAATTGGTAGTCATCGAATTCACGGATTATGCACTAATTTGGTGGAATCAAAATGTTATTAGTAGAAAGAGGAGTGGAGAAAGGTCGGTAGCGTCGTGGGAGGAGATGAAAGTGTTGATGAGAAGGCGATTTGTGCCTAACCACTATTATAGAGATTTGAATATGAAATTGCAAGGTTTGAATCACGGTTCTAGGTCCGTGGATGAGTATTTCAAGGAGATGTAGATCGCCATGATTCAGAGCAACGTGATTGAGGATCGGGAAGCTACGATGGCTAGATTTCTAAATGGGCTGAATAGAGACATTGCGAATGTTGTAGAATTACAACATTGTGTGGAATTGGAGGACATGGTCCATATGGCAACGAAGGTGGAGAGGCAAATAAAGAGAAGAGGCAGTACATGTTTTCAAACCAATTCGACTTCATCATCCTCAACATGGAGGCTGAATTTGAAAAGAGAGGGGGCTGTCCAACCAAAGCCTTATACGAAGGCCGAACCACCTAAGGCTAAAAAGGATACTCATATGAATGGGAAAGGTAAATCTAAATCAACCACCTAAGGCCAAAAAGGATACTCATACGAATGGGAAAGGCCAAAAAGGATACTCATACGAATGGGAAAGGTAAATCTGAATATTAACCTACTTTTGATAGAGATATTAAATGCTTTAAGTGTTTAGGGAAGGGACACATTGCATCTCAATGTCCAAACCAAAGAGTTGATTACAAGAGACAATGGGGAGATTGAATACAAAGTGACAAATCTGAAAGTGAAGAGATGCCACCTTTGGGACATTTAATCCTTTTTAAGAGAGGGGGGATGATGCGGATCAGCTCAACACCAAGCGTAATCATGCCAACGACCCATTGGAGGTGCCAATTGGGCCAATTACAAGAGCTAGGGCAAAGAAGCGTAAAGAAGCATTGAATGGGCTTGTTTAGAACATATGGAGCAAAATGGACCTAGAGGGGCTTGGGACATTTAAGGAGCATGAAGGATATCCTTTAATTCATCTAGTTCAGGTCCAATAAGATCCCAATTCATGTGGAACAAGGGGTTGATATGTCTGGCCCAATACTAGCCTTGTTAGGCTTGTTATTTTTCCTAATGCTACAAAGATAATTGGAGTTTGGAAAGGCACCACAATACCGGTTAATAGAGGCTGTACGAATTTTGTTATTTACTTCCATTTGACTTGTGGACTTCCTATTTTGTTAGGATTCTTTTCCTACAAGGATGTGGCAGTTGGTTATGGGAATTTTCTAGTTCCACAAGGATTTTTAATGAGCTGCAATATAATCTCCAAGTGTGGAAGGGATTCATTAATGTTTCAGAATCCTTTTCTTATAAGGATTCCTTATTCATCCTAGCTACACAAGGAAAGAAGGGCTGGTGGTATTTAATGACAAATTAGTTATTTTTATTATTTTATTTTGTTAGTTACAGCCCAAGGCTTGTTTGGGCTTACTTAATACTTTGTTTTCAGTTAGGATCCAAGGCTTGTTTGGATTAAGTAATGGGCTTTTCACTTTAGGGTTTTGGGTCAGTTTTGAGTGGACCTCATATAAGTCCACATAAGGGGTCCATTAGGGTTAATTTTTCAAGAACTATTTAAACTCATGTAAGCCAAAATTTCAGCAGCTTTGATGATAATTACTTCTGAATTTTTTAGTTTTAACGTGTGAGAGTGATTCTTGCATTCTTCAATTCTTGAACGAACTGAATCTGAATTATCAAAGATTAACTAGCTTCGTGGCATCATTCTACTCAATCCAATAGTGTTAGTGCCTTGGGGCAGGTTTCCATTGTATCACACTCTTATCAGACCTATTTTGGCTTTCCAGGATCAGATCTCAATCTTGATTGTGGGTTGCGTAACCACGTGATCACGAGGTACGCATCAGTTGGTATCAGAGCTAGGCTCCGAAACAAGGTCATATCCTTCAGTGTATGCATCCATCTTTTTCTTCTTCCTATCTGCGTCATCTATGCAAAAAAAAAAGTGTTATATTTCATCTTGTTACTGTCTCTAATCATATCAGTATATTAAAAATAAAAACAAAAGGAGAAAGAGAGAGAGAGAGAGGGATTAGTTGAAATTTGAAGGATCATTCAATTTTTACCGCAGAAACACAACTCTTGGTGAACAATAAGCAAAACGCCTCGGAATAAATTGAAACTTTATATTTAGTCTATTGAGGGTGATATCGCAACTGATGCCAAATTTAGGCTTATTTTGGTGTTTTTTGCTTGACGTTTTAATTCGAGATTCAATTCTGCCGCAGAAACACTACTCTTAGTGAACTATAAGCAAACCACCTTAGAATCAATTGAAACTTCATATTCTGTTTATTGGGTGTGATATTGCATTGTATGTCAAATTTGGGCTTATTTGGATATCGTTTGCTTGAGGTGTTAATTCAAGGTTCAATTTTGCCGCAGAAACACTATTCTTAGTGTACCATAAGCAAATCACCTCAGAATCAATTGCAAATCCATATTATAGCTATTCAGGGTGATATCACAACATTTATAAAATTTGGTCTTATTTTGATATCGCTTGCATGAGGTTTTAATTGTAGGTTCAATTTTGCCGCAAACTGATCATACACGGGGTTTGGGTACCTAGACATAATAGAACGACCTATAAACTGAGATTTGTTGTTTTCTTGGTATCCTAATACTATAATATTAAATTCGAGGTCATTTGGATTGTGTTTTCTTTAGGTTCCAGAATCGGGTTTTGTCTTGCTGTAACGGGTTTGTTTGGTGTTGTCTTTCAAATTTTTCTTTCTGTTAATTTCGTTCCTGCCATTATACTATCATCATATTTTGATATCTGGCTGTTGTTTGAGTCATTTTCATCACTTTCCCATTTGTTTGTTTTTCGATAAGTTCTAGTCCAAACAAAAGTCAGATTCGCAATCTTGAGTCTAAATCAGTGTTCTTCCTGTTTAAACTCTATTCTTGTCTTCGTCTTCTTCTTCTTCTTCCCTATTTGTGTCATGTATTCACCAAGGGAGAGAGGGAACAGAGAAGGATTGTTGATCAACGATGCGAAAAACTAAGCCATGGTTTGGGGGTTTTAGAACGAGAAGTTGATAAGTGTAGAAGATTATTCTATGATCTTCAAGCTTCATGGGAAAAGGAGGTACAGTGCCAAAAGAATGAAAGACCGAGGAGAGCCGCTGTGGTTATCATTCAAAATTATGTACGCAAGTGGTTAGTACGGCATGCTTATTTGAAATTCTTGTCAGTCACTACCTCTATACAGTGTTGTTGGAGAAAGGTGTTAGCAATGAGGGAATTCCGAAGCTTTAAACAAGAGGCTACTAAAGTTGCTACTAATCCTATTCAAGATTCGAGGGTGAATCTTCTTGAAGAGGGAGGGAATCATACAGTTTAGCCTTGTGATACGACCCAAGTAAGGTCAGATTCGGATTTTGGCGTAAAAAGCGCAACAGTCCAGGTTTACGGCAACAGTTATAATTCTCAATCCGACCGTTGGATCGAGCTAAACGTTTATGTGGACTCTCCAGACATGTTGTCCTACTATAGGTTAAGATTTTATGGTCAATTAGAGTTTGAGAAGGCACCACAATACCGGTCAACAGAGGCTGTATGAATTTTGTTATTTACTTCCATTTGACTTGTGGACTTCCTATTTGGTTAGGATTCTTTTCCTACAAGGATGTGGCAGCTGGTTATGGGAATTTCCTAGTTCCACAAGGATTTTTAATGAGCTGCAATATAATCTCCAAGTGTGGCAGGGATTCATTAATGTTTCAGAATCCTTTTCTTATAAGGATTCCTTATTCATCCTAGCTACACAAAGAAAGAAGGGCTGGTGGTATTTAATGACAAATTAGTTATTTTTATTATTTTATTTTGTTAGCTACAACCCAAGGCTTGTTTGGGCTTACTTAATACTTTGTTTTCAGTTAGGATCCAAAGCTTGTTTGGATTAAGTAATGGGCTTTTCACTTTAGGGTTTTGGGTCAGTTTTGAGTGGACCTCATATAAGTCCACATAAGGGGTCCATTAGGGTTAATTTTTCAAGAACTATTTAAACTCATGTAAGCCAAAATTTCAGCAGCTTTGATGATAATTACTTCTGAATTTTTCAATTTTAACGTGTGAGAGTGATTCTTGCATTCTTCAGTTCTTGAACGAACTGAATCTGACTTATCGAAGATTAAGTGGCTTCGTGGCGTCATTTGACTCAATCCAATAGTGTTGGTGCCTTGGGGCAGGTTTCCAATGTGTCACACTCCTATTAGACTTATTTCAGCTTTCCGGGATCAGATCTCAATCTTGATTGTGGGTTACGTGACCATGTGATCACGAGGTTCGCATCAGTTGTTGTTGTTTATTATATTTGGATTGAAAGGAATGCTCATTTCCATTGTAATGCTCCCCGTACTAGTTCGATGATTTTTAGAGATATTGTTAGTTGTATTGTTTCAGAAGTTAATTCTACTCGTGATATGGCTTCTTTGACTACTAATAGAAGACTTTCATATTGCTTGGGGATTTTCTGATGATATTTTCAATCCTATTTGATTTGATTTTTGGCTCTTTAGGTTTTATGGACATTTTCACCTAGTTGTTTTCGGGATTTACCCGGTTATTTATGTTGTTTCTGTTTTGTTTTGGGTAAGCGGGTTTGTCCACTGATACCCTTTATAGGGTTTATACCCTTTATTGTATTTTGCTATTTTTTTTATTAATATACTTATTTTATCCAAAAACATTTAATGGGTTTTGAATAAGTGAAGGATCGATATGCTAATGATTCCTACTTTGATAATGTGATTGCTAAATGTGCTAAAGGAGCTTGTGATGGGTTCTTTATGCATAAAGGTTATTTGTTCAAGATTGGCAAATTATGTTTCCCTTCAAGTTCTTTACGGGAGTTGCTTGTGAAAGAGGCTCAAGATGGTGATCATAGTGGTCATTTCGATGAAAAGAAGACTTATGAGCTAGTGAAAGAACATTTCTTTTGGCCTAGCATGTTGAAGGATGTTCATAAGGTAATTGAGAGTGTGTTGTGTGCAAGAAGGCTAAGGGCAAAAAGAATGCTTATGGGCTTTATATGCCATCACCTATTCCGGATCAGCCATGAACGGATATTATTAGTATGGACTTCGTACTTGGGCTGCCTAGAACACAACGTGGAAAGAATTCGATTATGGTTGTGGTTTATCGATTCTCTAAAATGTCACATTTTATAGCTTGCCACAGACTGACGATGCTATAAACATTGCTGATTTGTTCATTAGGGAAGTTGTACGTTTGGATGGAGTTCCTAAAAGTATTGTCTCTGATTGTGATGCAAAATTCCTAAGCCATTTTTAAAAAACTCTTTGGAGGAAGCTTGGAACAAAACTACTATTCAGTATAGCATGTCATCCGCAAATTGATGGACAAATGAAGGTAGTGAGCTAAACTCTTTCTTCTTTGTTGTGAGATGTTATAAGTAAAATTTGAAGAGTTGGGACACTTGTTTGCCTATTGTGGAGTTTGCTTATAATCGTAGTGTGCATGGAGCTATGAAATGTTCACCATATGAAATTGAGTATGGTTTTAACTCTCGCGTTCCTATTGATCAAGTGCTTATTCCAATTTATGAGAGGACTTCTATGGATGGGGTTAAAAAGGCAAAAATGATGAAAAAACTCCATGAAGAGGTTCAATCTCATATTGAGAAGAAGACGACAAAGTATGATAAGCATGCTAATAAAGGGCAGAAAATGGTCAAGTTCGAGCTAAGAGTTCTTGTTTGGATTCATCTTGGCAAAAGCAAATTTCCAAGCAAGCGAAAGTCCAAATTGATGCCAAGAGTTGATGGACCATTTCAGGTTGTAGAAAAGGTGAATGATAATGTTTGCAAGGTTGACCTTCTTGGTGAGTACAATGTTTCAACTACTTTTAATGCAAAAGACTTGTCACCTTACTTGAAAGATGTTGATGATTCTGATTTGAGGACAAATAACATTCAACCTGAGGGTGATGATATGCATCATGATTCTAACATGGAACGGGCTGATATTAATGTGTATGGGCATTCAGATGGTCTAATGACGAGAGCTCGGGCAAAACAAGTACAAAGTGCCTTAACAAGTTAGATTAGTGCGATTGAAGCTTCGTTGAGTTTGAGGGCTTGCGAATTGAATGCAAATGGTTCAAATATGTTTGTTTGTCTACAAATAAGGGTTAAGTCATGATTTTAAGAGTTTTGATGAGTTTGGGTTTGCTGTCAGCCCATATGGATCAATTGTGTACTGAAATTTGTTGTTTTTTTTTTTGGTAAGTTAACGTATGTATTAAAAGAAGAAGATACAAACATTATAAGGGGCATACCCCAGATTTACAATGATAACAGAAACATAAAACAACAGATGGCTACAGGCTAGCCACCGACCGTAAAACTGAAACCTCACTAGATTCGTTAGGGAAACCAATATAACCAGCTAACTAACAGATTAAGAATCTATGGTATTCACCCTCCAAGCTCGTTGGATCCTTGTGTTTTCATTTGTTGGTACGACATTCCTCATCAAATCAAGCTTATCACGAATGATACATTCGATTTGATTAAGGACCAAATCCGGAGTTCTAGACATTCCAGCAAAGATCCTTGCATTCCGTTCTTGCCATACATGATACACTGTAGCTGCAAAACTCAGTTTACGAGAAAAATTGACGAAACTCTTGCCATGCCAAGAGATGGTGGCCCATCGAATCCATTCATCCCAGCCTTTTGTCATTCTTGGAATGTCGCATCTGTCACAAACATCCCACCAGATCGCTTTAGTATAGGAGCATTCAAAGAACAAGTGGTTGTGATCCTCATTCTTGATCCTTTACTGAAATTTGTTGTTGTTTAATGCATGGAAAAATAAAGCCTATTTTTTCCAGATTGTCCAACCATGCATACATTGGAGTTTTATACAAAAACTTATGGTTGTTTTAATTTTGCATATTTGTTTGTGTCTTTTATAAGTCAAAAACATGCGATATTTATTATTTGTCTAGTTTTATGAACAAACTCATTTATTTGGGTCTCCATTATGTTATTTTGGTATTTCCTAGATGATGTGAACCAGCCAAGAAACACCAGCAAGGACCCATTACATGTTCCAAATGGTCCAATGATTCGGTCCAAGACAGGCATTAAAAGAGGCATTGAATGCATTGGTTTTGAAAGTTTCAACCAAGTTAGAATTGAAAGGTCCATTACAGTATCAAGAGGAGACCCTAGTACATCTTATCCATGTGCAAGAAGGGTCCAATACAACCTTATTTGAGGCATGAGGTGAGGACACTAAAGGAAACAAAAGAATCCTACTACAACTTGGAAACAACATGGGTGGCTACCTTTTCCTTTTATTTCTAGGATTAAGAGGCTGCATTTAAGGCTATATATAAACCTTGAATCAGTTCTGTAATAATTTACATCCTTCTCTTCTTCTCATGATAGAACATGGATTTAATATTAAGGGTTTTATTTTATTTTGTTAGCTACAGCCCAAGGCGTGTTTGAGCTTAATTAATACTTTCTCTTCAGTTAGGATCCAAGGCTTGTTTGGATTAAGTAATGGGCTTTTCAGTTTAGGGTTTTGGGTGAGTTTTGAGTGGACCTCATATAAGTCCACATAAGGGGTCTATTAGGGTTAAGTTTTCAAGAACTATTTAAACTCATGTAAGCCAAAATTTCAGCAGCTTTGATGATAATTACTTCTGAATTTTTCAGTTTTAACGTGTGAGAGTGATTCTTGCATTCTTCAGTTCTTGAACGAACTGAATCTGACTTATCGAAGTTTAACTGGCTTCCTGGTGTCATTCTACTCAATCCAATAATGTTAGTGTCTTGGGGCGGGTTTCCATTGTGTCACTCCTATCAGACCTATTTCGGCTTTCCGGGTTAGATCTCAATCTTGATTATGGATTGCGTGATCATGAGGTTCGCATCAATTGGTATCAGAGCTAGGCTCCGAAACAAGGTCATATCCTTTTGTTATTTTCATTTTTTTAGTGTTCCTTTAAGTTTTTCAATGGTTGCGTCCATCTTCTTGATCTTCGTGTCGACGTCATCTAAGCAAAAACAAAAAGGAGTTACATTTCATCTTGTTACTGTCTCTAATCATATCAGTATATTAAAAAGAAAAGGAGAGAGAGAGAGAGAGAAGGATTAGTTGAAATTTCAAGGATCATTCAATTTTTGCCGTACAAACACAACTCTTAGTGAACCATAAGCAAAATACCTCAGAATCAATTAAAACTTCATATTTAGTCTATTGGGGGTGAGATCGCATCATATGTCAAATTTTGGATTATTCTAATATTGTTTGCTTGAGGTTTTAATTCGAGGTTCAATTCTGCCGCAGAAACACTACTCTTAGTGAACCATAAACAAAACACCTTAGACTAAATTGAAACTTCATATTCTGATTATTGGGGATGAGATCGCACCATATAGTAAATTTGGGCTTATTTTAATATCGGATTCTGGAGGTTTTAATTTGAGGTTCAATTCTGCCGCAAACTGATCATACAAGGGGTTTGGGTACCTAGACATAAAAGAACAACTTATAAATTGATATTTGTTGTTTGTTTAGTATTATAATACTAAATATTGAATTTGAGGTTATTTCGAGATCGTTTAGTCTGGGTTTCAATTCTGTTACGTAAAAATTGCGTAACAGATTAGATTTGCGTCAAGTTTTAAAACATTATCCTTACTGTTTAGTTTTGTCCAAATATTTTTGTTCCTATTTTATATTTGGGTTATCTTGGAGTCAGTAACTGTTTTAGCTAATATTCGCTTCTGTTTTATTTCATGTCTTCATTTCGTCCACAATTCGTACGAATTTGCATTGCTCACAAAATCATAATCGTAGTTTTTTTTTGCTTTGTTTTCAGTATATTTATTGATTCTTGAGTCTGAAAATTATAATTAGAGTGCGCTGCGAAGACTACTGACTTTGATTTGTTGATTTCAGTTCCTAAAGAACCAAAAGAAAGCAAATTGTGTGGTAAAAGGCTTAGTGAGGTTATTAGAGTGAAAAGCCTTAATTTGTTTTTTGTGTAATACACGAGAGGTGTGAGGATATATTTTGTGCTACTAATTAAATTTTGCAGATTCAAAGAATTTCTGAAAACAACGAATTAGCGACACTAAACACTGACGTAGCTTTCTAATTGTGAGCCATAGGCCATTAACTTGAGCTGTTGTCTAGAATGTACAAGGATCTTAAAGATGAGGTGAATTCAATGAAGCAACAGAATAGTGGGGCTGATCGCCTAGGAAATACGATTCGTATGGCCGTATGGAATGTCAGATCTGATTTTGAAGAGTTTGTTGATGAAAACGCAGATGCGGGTGAAGATGACTATGATTTTGCATCTGGACCGAACAGGGCTAGAAGGAATGTGAATTTCCGTGGCATGGGCACTTATGAAGATACGGATGGGGACTTGGACACCATTAAACTGAAAATTCCTAACTTTCAAGGTAAAAAGGATCCCGAGGCTAATTTGGAGTGGGAGATAAAGGTATATTGGATTTTTGATTACCATAGCTATTCTGAATAAAAGAAGATGAAATTTGTGATAATTGAGTTTACGGAGTATGCATTGATTTGGTGGGATCAAATTGTAATCAGGGAATGGCTCCCCGTTCACACTTGAGAGGAGATGAAAGTCTTAATGAGGAGACGATTTGTGCCAAACCACTACTACAGAGACTTATATATGAAGCTCCAAGGTCTGAATCAAGGTTATAAGACAGTAGATGAATATGACAAAGAGATGGAGATAGCAATGATTCGGGTCAATGTTGTTGAGAATAGAGAAGTCACCATGGCTAGATTTCTTAATGGGTTGAATCGGGAAATTGCTAATGTGGTTAAGCTACAACACTATATGGAGCTAGAGGACATGGTTCACATGGCTACGAAGGTGGAGAGACAACTTTGGAAGGGACATGCTCGGCCAACGTTTAATATGGGCTCTTCATCATCTTGGAAGTCGAATCTAAAGAGAGAGGGTATTGTCCGGCCGAGATCCTTTGTTCCTTCTAAAACTGAACCACCAAAGGCTAAAGTTGATGTCCCTACTGATGCCAAAGGTAAATCTGAAACTCAACCTAAACATACCCGAGATGTTAAATGTTTCAGGTGTCAGGGACATGGACATTATGCTACAGAGTGTCCAAACAAGAGAATCATGATGATTAGAGATAATAGTGATATGGAATCTGAAAATGATAGATCTGATTGTGAAGGCATGCCACCATTAAAGGATAGTGATGGGGATGAGTTAGTACAAATTTGTGTACTGTTAAGCATGCTAAACCATATAGATTGCAATGGCTGAATGATAGTGGTGAAGTGAAAGTGACTAAACAGGTTGTGGTTTCATTTTCGATTGGAAAATATGTTGATGAAGTTCTGTGAGACGTGGTACCAAAACAAGCAAGTCACATCTTGTTGGAGAGACCATGGCAATATGATAGGAAGGCAATTCATGATGGGGTTAAAAATAGGTATACCATTGTAAAAGATGGTAAAACCATCACTCTTGTACCTCTTACACCCAAACAGGTGTATGAGGATCAAATAAAGCTAAAGAGTGAGCATGAGGCGATGAGGAGAGAAAATCAAGGGGAGAGAAGACCATCAGATTCGGCTAGAACCCAAACCATTACAACCCATTCAGCCACCCATCCAAAGACAATCAAATATTCGGCCAACACTCTAAACAAATCAAACCGTTCGACCACAACTCAAAAATACCCAAATCTGGTCGAGAGTGGTGGTAAGACAAGAGGAGTGAAGAAAGTCAGGAAGGGTGATGAGAATTATGTCAAAAAACTAAGGAAACAACCTAATTTTTATGCTAGAGAGGGTGAGGTCAGATCTGCATTTTTCACTAACAAGCCAATGATTTTACTTGTGTACAAAGAGACTTACTTTAAGACTAATGATCTTGATCATATTATGCCTAGTGTTGCTATTTCTTTGTTACAGGAGTTTGATGATGTGTTCCCCGACGATACTCCTAGTGGATTACGACCATTGAGGGGAATAGAGCATCAGATTAATTTCATGCCCGGAGCTTCAATTCCTAACCGACCAGCCTGTAGAAGCAATCCTGAGGAGATGAAGTAGCTCCAAAGGCAAGTTGATGAGCTGATGGAAAAGGGCTACATTCGTGAGAGTATGAGCCCGTGTGCTGTACCCGTGCTACTTGTTCCTAAGAAGGATGGAACATAGAGGATGTGTGTTGATTGCTGAGCTATCAACAACATAACGGTAAAGTATAGACACCCCATTCCTAGGATTGATGACATGTTATAAGTTATGGGCTTTTCAGTTTATGGTTTTGGGTCAATTTTGAGTGGACCTCATATAAGTCCACATAAGGGGTCCATTAAGGTTAATTTTTCAAGAACTATTTAAACTCATGTGAGCCAAAATTTTGGCAGCTTTGATGATAATTACTTCTGAATTTTTCAGTTTTAACGTGTGAGAGTGATTTTTGCATTCTTTAGTTCTTGAACGAACTGAATCTAACTTATCGAAGATTAACTGGCTTTATGGCGTCATTCTACTCGATCCAATAGTGTTGGTGCCTTGGAGCAGGTTTCCATTGTGTCACACTCCTATCATCCTTATACTTTTCGTTCGCGAATCAATATTCGTTAGGTGGGGATCTCCGTTTCCAATAGTGCTGGTGCCTAGGTACATGTTATCTTTGTGTCACACTCCTATCAAACCTGATTTACTTGGCTTTCCGGGAATTGGTGTCTTTGCATGTGGGTTGTGTGATCACATGATCACGAGGTTCGCATCATTTGGTATCAAAGCTTGGCTCCGTTAATTAGGTTATATCTTTCTGAAATTTTCGTTTCTTGTTGATTTCGCAAAATTCCTTAGTATCTAATTTCTTCTTCTCCTTGAATTTCTGGCATATAAAAAATCAGTAGCATCAAAAACAAAAAAAACAGAGAAAAGAGAAAAGCAAAAAAAAAATTGTTCAAAAAGACGTTTATTGGATTCTGCCACAGAAAACTAAACAAGAGAAAATTGGATCAAATCAACTCGGAATTAGCTCCAATTTAATATTCTAATTACTGGAGTCCTAATCGCACCACATATCAAATTTGGGGTCAATTGGATATCATTTGCTTGGGGTTTCAAATTCGGGTCTAATTAGGTTTGATTCATAACGTTTTTGCATCAGTATATCAAACCTTATTGTAAATTGATCACAATTTGTATTCTGTCCATTTGGGTTGATATCGCACTATATCTGAAATTTTAACTCAGTTGGACATCATTTACTTTAGGTTCTAGATTTGGACTTAACTCGTCCTAAACGAGTCTGTTTTGCATCAACTTTTGAAATTCGCTTTCTTTCCGTTGTTCTTTATTTCTTGCAGTTTATTTTCATCACATCCAACATATTTGAGTGTTGTTTCATGATTTTGCATTTTTTTTCTGGTTTTATTCGAGTCTTCAATTTCGTTCATATTTCGGATAGACTCGCTTGCTACTCGCGAGACTATCATCGTAGTTTTGTTTTGCTTGTTTTCTAGTTTTTATTGCTTCTTGAGTCATATATATATTTGGATTGCGTTGCCAAATTGGTTCTACTTGGTGTTGGTTTCAGTTTCGCAAGAACCACAAAATGGTGAGACGAGAGGTGTGAACGTGTGAGGATATTAAGAGTGTTTGAGCGAAACACTAGGGACGTGAGGATAATTTTTTTTACCACAACCAATTTTCGCAGGTACTATTATGTCAGAACAAAACAACACACCACCCCATCCCGAGGGAGAACTTACTTTCCAAATGCAAGCCATGACGCAGATGATGGAGAGGATGAATTTTGTGATGGGAAATGTGTGTGACACACTTGATAGGGTGGAGAAACATGGTAACGATGCTGGTACAAAGCACCCAAAATGTGAGGAAGCTTGGGGCTGAACCGAAAGCAAACAATGGAAGTAGGGCCGAAAGGCCAAGGTGGGCTGATTATGAGGATTTTGAGGAGGCCGTTGATGATATTGGTGATGGTGGTTTTGAGGATAAGGCCATAGGCCATCGGGAAGGTTTTCGGCAGCCTAGAAACTGAAGGGATTGAGGGAATAGAACAAGGGGCCAATTCAGCCAAAGGGAAAATCTCCGTAGTGCCAATTGGGGGACATATTGATTTAAATGGTGATTTGGATGCAATCAAACAGAAAATACCTTCTTTTCAAGGTAAAAACGATCCCGGGTCATATTTGGAGTGGGAGAAAAAGGTGGATTGGATTTTTGATTGCCGTAACTATTCGAAGGCGAAGAAAGTGAAATTGGTAGTCATCAAATTCATGGATTATGCACTGATATGGTGGGATCAGAATGTTATTAGTAGAAGGAGGAGTGGAGAGAGGCCGGTAGCGTCGTGGGAGGAGATGAAAGTGTTGATGAGAAGGCGATTTGTGCCTAACCACTATTATAGAGATTTGTATTTGAAATTGCAGGGTTTGAATCAGGGTTCTAGGTCCGTGGATGAGTATTTCAAGGAGATGGAGATTGCCATGATTCGGGCCAATGTGATTGAGGATCGGGAAGCTACCATGGCTAGATTTCTAAATGGGCTGAATAGGGACATTGCGAATGTTGTAGAATTACAACATTGTGTGGAATTGGAGGACATGGTCCATATGGCAACGAAGGTGGAGAGGAAAATAAAAAGAAGGGGCAGTACACGTTTTCAGACCAATTCGGCTTCATCTTCCTCAACATGGAGGCCGAATTTGAAGAGAGAGGGGGCTGTCCAACCGAAGCCTTATGCAAAGGCCGAATCACCTAAGGCCAAAAAGGATACTCATACAGATGGGAAAGGTAAATCTGAATCTCAACCTACTTGTGATAGAGATATTAAATACTTTAAGTGTTTAGGGAAGGGGTACATTGCATCTCAGTGTCCAAACCGAAGAGTTATGCTTACAAGAGACAATGGGGAAGTTGAATCTGAAAGTGACAAATCTGAAAGTGAAGAGATGCCACTTTTGGTGGGTTGTAGTGATGAGGAGATTGCATATCTTGTTGAGGGTGAGGCCTTGGTTATAAGGCGTGTGATGAACATGCAAATAAAAAAAGATGATGTAGATCAGCAACGGGAAAATATATTTCACACTCGATGTTACATCCAAAACAAGGTATGTAGCATGATAATTGATGGAGGTAGTTATGCTAATGTTGCTAGTGATACTCTTGTGAAGAAATTAAATCTGAGTTGTCTTAAGCATCCTAGGCCTTATAGATTGCAATGGTTGAATGATTGTGGTGAAGTGAGGGTTACTAAGCAGGTTTTGATTGTGTTTGCTATTGGGAAGTATTCCGATGAGATTTTGTGTGATGTAGTCCCAATGCATGCTTGTCACTTACTTTTGAGGCGTCCATGGCAGTTTGATCGGAAAGCGATTCATGATGGGTTTAGAAATAGGTTCACTATTGTAAAGGATGGTAAAACCATCACTCTTGTACCTCTTTCTCCAAAACAAGTGTATAATGATCAAATGAAATTAAAAAAGGAATGTGAGGATGGGAAGAGTGAAAATTCACGTGAGGACAATGGTGAGAGAAACCCATCAGATTCGGCTAAACCTAAATCATTAATTAAACCGGTTGAGAGTGGAGGTAAAAACCGAGTGAAGAAAGTAAGCTTGTGTGATGATAATAGTGTGGAAAAATTAAAGAAACAACCTAATTTTTATGCAAAAGGATCTCAAATCAGATCTGCATTTTTCACTAATAAGCCAATGATCTTACTTGTGTATAAGGAGGCTTATTTTAACACTAATGATCTTGATTCTGCTATTCCTAGTGTGGCTGTTTCTTTGATGCAGGAGTTTGATAATGTATTCCCTAAAGACATCCCTAATGGATTACCACCATTAAGGGGGATTGAATATCAAATTGATCTTGTGCCCGGAGCTTCAATTTGATGCGGATCGGCCCAACACCAAGCGTAATCATGCCAACGACCCATAAGAGCTAGGGCAAAGAAACTTAAAGAAGCATTGAATGGGCTTGTTCAGAACATATGGAGCAAAATGGACCTAGAGGGGCTTGGGACATTTAAGGAGCATGAAGGGTAGCCTTTAATTCATCTAGTTCAGGTCCAAAAAGAGCCCAATTCGTGTGGAACAAGGGGTTGATGTGTCCGGCCCAATACCAGCCTTGTTAAGCTTGTTTTCCTAATGTTACAAGGATAAAAAAAGTCAGCAATTTATTCTCCTAATTAAGTAAGGAAGTTGGCCATATCTTATTCCTAAAGAGAGGAGGACTATTTAATACTTTTCCTAACTTAGGAAGGAAAGTAATTAAATCAGCAACAAAGGAGGAAATTTGTTTTCTTATTTGTCCAAGTTAAACAAGGAAATCCAAGCTAATCAAGGACATCAAAGGGGGTAGCAACACAAATTTTCCAAATCAAATTTCTCTTAGTTTATTTGGGACTTCTTATGGGTAACAAATCTGATTCTAGTATATTTAGCATGATAATTTTTGGAATTTTATTATTTTTATTATTTTCTTCTTAGTTTTTGGGTTATTATTACTTATTTTGGTCAATTGTAAGTGGGCTTCACATAAGTCCACCTAAGGGGGGTCCATTAGGGTTTTCTTAAGTCTAGAGTCAGTATAAATAAAGGCACAAGTCTAGAGTCAGAATGGAAATCTCCTACCACCCAAGCTATTGGCTGGCACCCCATTATAGAAGCCATTCCTTCCAATTCTAATCCTAAGATGGGGCAAAAGGATGAGATAGTTTGGTTGGATTCGCCAAATCACAGATTCTCGGTCA
>Ga0325404_1002169_pt1 | contig 20988 bp, 10 predicted proteins | sample PopdelMetagenome_18_FD_205664 | JGI IMG/M metagenome (GOLD analysis project Ga0325404, IMG submission 205664) | Populus deltoides microbial communities from Bellville, Georgia, United States - Xylem-Control-R1 | ecosystem: Host-associated > Plants > Phyllosphere > Stem > Wood/Secondary xylem... | reverse complement strand
TAATTTGAATTTGTTCATATTAAATTTGCTAATATGTTGTTCCTAGTGTAGAACACAAGATACTCTCTTTGTTTTCTCAAGATCCAACTCCACATATATACTTATTGCTAAATTCCTCAAATAAGCGATTTAATAATGTAGTTAAATGGATATATGTTAAATTTAATTTTTAATTTAGTAATGGAGTTGGCTTGGTTTTGTTAAAAAGCCTAATAAAAAAAGTTTGATTAAAAAACTCTTAAAAGAAACTAAACTAAAAAATATATATTAAAGTATAATTTAATATAGATCCATTTAAAAATAATAATTAAAAAAAAACTTATTCATGTTAGTATTAGATTTCCTAGTTTTTATGTTAAAAAATCAACTTTCAAACCAAGCCAGTTCGGTTTAAATTACTTTTCAATTTGATCTTGGTTATATTCTTCAAAAATAATGTATTCTAGCTCGGTTTGAATTAGTTTTTGAGCTTAAACAAAACCGAACTGAACCTTAATTACCCCTTCTTTTCACTCTTGATTTTATTTTTTATTGTTTAAAATATTTAATTTGCAATTTTAATCATAAAATAAATAACTATTATGTTACATTTCATTCGAGTTATGAAATATAAATAAAACACTTTCCGTTTTTCATGTCATGTCCAGGTCAATTTTTGTGATTGAATTTTCAATGTACATCAAAGACGCTAGAGAATGCCAAATTTTGTAATTGGTTTTTCAATGTAAGTCAAAGATTAAAAAAAATAATTTTTAATTATTTTTCATTGTAAAATCAAATATAATAAAATAATTTATTTTTCAAAGTTTATTTTTTAAAAAATAAATGAGGCTCTATTATTTTAGAACTTGTGCTAGATCTGGTCTCTCTGGTTGCTTTGGAGAAACTTTAACAAATGAAGAATATTATTATCACCTTTTCTTTTTTTATTTCACAACCAAACAAATTAAAAAAATAATTTATAATTTATTTTTCATGATTCAATTAAACATTATAAAATAATTAATTTATTTAAAAATCATTTTTCATGAAACTCACTTTCAAAGGAAATTTATTTTATCCTCACATAGACGTATTTAATCATCACATAAGCTTTAGGGAGTCAAATATATCAAATATTCTATATGATAATTAATTATCTGCAAATATTCACCCAAGATTATTGTTGTTGTTATTCAAGTAAAATGTTATATATATCTTTCTAAACTCAATTTTTTTTTTCCTGTCGATTCACTTATATATATTTATCTAATAACTAAATATTTTTTCACCAGGAGATTTTCTCATATTTTTTCCTGCTACAAATCAAGCGAAAATACACGAGTAAAAAGAAGAGAATGTGAATAGCACACATCAAGGACTTGTGTATTGTTTTCTTTGTTAAGTGTAAGAAGATTGGGAGTTTTTCCGATAAATCATTTATATATTGAAAATTTACAAAATAATATATTAATCTAATTTTTTTTTTATTAATATGGATATCCGAATTAATTTACGTGTATTTCAACTAATTTTATAAATTTAATAACCATATAAATCTTTAATGATTTTCAGAACATTTAAACTTCTAACCATTAAAAGATAAATTTAAAATCTAAATAATTATATTAATCTAACTTTCGTGGCATATAATGTTGTCTTAAGATTTATGATGGAAAAAAATTAAAAAAAAATAAAAACCCGAAGTTGTCAATCTCTGGAAGGACCGATGGAGATACCTTGTTCTGTTTTTTAAAAAAAAAACAAGAAAAAAATATATATAAGAGTAAGACGACCTTGACCTGTGCTGTTGTCTTTACTAATTCCAATAGACAAATCAAGAAAAAGAGTGATTTCTTCATTGCATCCGATATTGCAAGTGTTCTTTTTCTTCCTACAACCACATAAATGAATAATGAAATTTATTCTTTTTCCTTTTTTAAAATTTATTCATAATTATCCATAAAAAAATATTCATTCTTTCATGTTAAGATAAATCAATATTTATATATTGGGTTTGAATTAAGTCAATATCTCTAAATATTAATTGATTTTGAGATGTGTCAATATCATGTTAGACAAAACTTGTAATACTATCATCAAGTGAGCAAAATAAAAAATAGGTAAAATATATTTTTATTCTTATAAATTCATTAATATTCAAATTCTACTTGTATACTTTAAAATTTCTCAATATTATTATAATAATAATTTCTTAAGAAATTCAATTTTATCCTTTAATGCTAAATAATTAATGCAAAACTCCCTTTTCTTCATTTTTTTATTTTATTTTTCTTTATTTCTCTGAGATGGTAAGCTTTTAAAAATAAAATACAAAACAAATATGAAAAGGGAGGCTATTTAATGTTTAGGGGTAAAATTGGAATGTTATTGAAACTAGAAGCACAGAATTGAGAAATTTAAAACTGAAGGAGTAATCTATAAGGATAAAACTGAAGCTACACACAAAATGACGTGGCAAAATGCAAAAGGACAAGTGGGTCCCAAACCGAACCCTTTAAAAACTCCTCTCTCTCTCTCTCCCCCCAGAGCCTTAAAGCGCCAAAATCCTAAACTCTCTCCTCCCAACAGAAACAGTATCTCTTCTTCCGCTTCTTCTCTACTGCTGGTAAGACTCCTTTCTGTTCCTTCTTCCTAAATAAATAATTTTTTTCTATTTGATTTGTATTTTGTGTGCGATTCTTTTCTATGATGATTTATAACATTTGGGTTTTTTTTTTTTTATCTGTGAATTTTCTTGGGTTTCTTGCTTGAATTATTAGGTTTTGATGTGAATTTTTCTTGTTGTATGATTTTTATTTGTGGGTTTTGGGTTTTGTGTGGTTTTTTTATCTCCATTAATCTCTGTGGTTTGAGGAATATTTTGTTGTTTTAGAATCATGTGGCAGATTGATATTACTGCTGGTTAACTTCGATTATGTGGCAAGGATTGCATGAACTGTCTGCTTAATTTATCTTAGGATTATAGTATTCTCTGTGTTTGTTTCGATGTTGTCTATTGTCAAAGACTCAAGCTTTTTTCTTTTTCTTCTTTTTGTCAAATTTTGCCCCTTTGTATCTATTTTATGATAAAAAGAATTCATCATATCTTATAAAATCTAATTTTTTTCATTTGCTAGTCTATGTATGCGTAAATTTCAGTTCTGTATATCCTTCTAGTAATGTGTACATCCGATTGCACTCATCCTTTGTCCAGAACTAGTTATGCAATGGCAAGTGAAAAGCCAAAACAAGGAGATAAATTAGCAAAACCTAGTTCTACACCGCAAAGGAATGAAAAACTTGGGGCTCTTGATCTAACTAATTCACCTGCTGGCCATAATGAGATTCTTGATGATCGGTTGCCACCATTTCCTTTTTTCCAAACTGGGGATATGCAGGGAATGCCTCAACATTATGCTCAGGAAATTCCATTGCCTGCCATCCGTATGATGAATGATTTTTCCCAGTTCAATTTCTCTGACTGTACTGCATTTGACCATGATTACTCATATAGGCCAGTTCCAGATATTTCACTCTTGGAAGGGAATGTGAACGAACCAGTTGATTGTTTTCCCTCATGTGCTTTGACAGATGTTGCTAGTAAGATTTATGATGGTCTTCAGAACTCCAAGATACACAGAAAAGTTGACAGTGCCAGGAGCGACGTGGCTAGAGGCTCAGAAATGCATAGGGAGGCTGCTGAAGCAAAAAATAGTGATGTGCACAGGTCTTCCCTAATTGGAGAAAGGGGAGCTAGCACACCTATGGCAACGCATAACTCAACTAGTGGAAGAGGGGTAATTAATAACATTGTCAACACAAGTGCAGCTCAGTCTAGTCATCCTCAAATCCTTGATGGGAGTTCTTTGAAGCTGGGAGTTGGATCTAATGCAGAGCCCAGGTATACTTCTAATGTCTCCAGCAGATATGGCACTCTTAAGTATAATGAGGCTGCTCTTCCCCAATCAAGTGCTTTATGTGGTCAAAAAGATGATACAAGTTCTTTGAGCTCTTCTTCAAAGATGACTGGGAATTTTTCTACTATTCAAAACAATGCTGGAGGATTCAATAATAATGCTTCGAATGACAGTGGATTTTCCAGCCTCACACAGAATGTTGATGGGCTTTCTAGGGTAGTACGAAATGCAGGTAGGGCTTCTCAACAAGTGCAGAATGTTGTTGAATTTCCTAACCTGCTGCCGAATATTGGTGGGTTTTCCAATCAAATGCAGAGTGTGGATGGGATTTCTCCTCAAACACCAAATGTGGATGGATTTTCTAGTCAACTGCAGAATGTAGAGCAGCTTCCTAGACTATCTCAGAATGAGGGTGGTAGGACTTTGTCGCTTTTAGCAGATAGGCAACATTATCATTCTATTTCAAGCAACTGGAGCTCAGGACCCAAAATGAATGCGGATGCAAGATTTTCAAATGTAAATCCTAGTACGGGTTTTCGGGGTTTTCCCACTGAGCCCTTAATACTAGATAATAGAAATCAAGTTGGCATGCCTGATTATGGACACGGGGAAACTGGGTTGCAATCATATTATTTCATTAGGAATGCTACTCAAAGTTCTTCTGACCAAAGACAGTATCCTCACACAGGAAATTTCATGAACCTCTCACCTGACCCTTCTCTGGTTGTTCCTTTTGTAGGGTTCGCCAGAAGCAACAGTGGACAGAGTCAATCAGGTGAATTATTGAGTTCTAAGTATTCCACTTAAGATCCAACTATGAATTTAGATAGAGCTTCTAAATAGTAGGTTTCTACTTTATTTACTTTGACATTTGTTTGTTTGCATTTTTTCTTTTTCAATAATCAATGAGGAGTTTTGAAAGTCGAGAATGCTCGTCAAATCATTAAGTATAAAAGACTATAATCTAAATAACCTTGTCATGAAATCTATCAGTTAAATGTCTGATCATGATGAACAATCAGCAAGCTATTCTTTGTTTCTTTCATTGCCAAGTTTTAAGTTTAATTTAGGTGTCCCAAATTGCAGTTGATCTCTTCCCTTTAAATGATTAAGGTGTTCTTCTTCAGGATTGTATCAATGATTTTTTTTTTCTTTTGTTTTATGGTGAATTAACGAAAGAGGAGAGTTTGAGAGTAAATACAATCTGGGAATTGGTATGAAGTTTTGAAATGGTGGAAGCCAGTAGCTCAACTATGATCCCAGAAAAAGATGTAAGTGGTCTGTATATATATAGTGGAGGTTTCTTGTCTTGTCCAAAGGAGATATAATTATTTGCCACTCTTTCCCCACCTCTGTTTTTTTTTTTTTTTTTGTGTGTTTTTCCTCTAATGGATTTTTTAATCCATAATCTAACCATTAGGCTAACAGAAAGTCATAACTGATGTTTAATTAGTTATTTGCTGATTGATAATTGCTGAACTTCCAGCAATTCAGCCTTTTCGAGATAAAGAGGTGCTGCTCAATTCACTGAAAGCAGTCTATTTTCTTAGAAATTTGGAGTTTAACATGCAAAGGCATCCTTCGTTTTCTGCACTAAAATCACAGCTTTGGCATGCATGTCTCTATGTGTCTTAAACTCATTTTCTCATAGTAAATGATGTTTTGATCCTTAATAGTAACCATCAATTTATAATGCTCGTTTGGCTTGATGAAAGCCTCAAGTGTCATAGTTGGGATGCTGAGAGATTCATGTTGTTCATATTATCAGCCATATGGTTTCATTGCAGCTGATTTGCCTATAGAATATGAATGATGATGATAACAAACAGCTTTAGATGATGATTCTGCTAATTTATTTTGGATTCGTAGTTCTTAGAATTCATGTTCACAATATCATATTCTGGACACAAATTGGGCTCGGGTGGTAAAGTGCGTTACTTAATTCATTTGCCTACTTTCCCTTGCTATTGCATGCAGCTAAGCTTGCTCAAGCTCCTGTCGAGCTTTCCTGAAGTTCTTCTGAATCTTCTTCTAGTACTAGAAATTAGCATCTAGCTTGACTTAGCTGTTGTTTTGAATCATGTGCTATTATTATTGGTGTTAATTTTTTAACTTACAGGTCAAGTAATCCCAGCAGCAAATGCACCTGCTCAGGCGTCCAGTGTTCCTTGTAGACCATCATGTAAGAGGGGTGCAAGTGAATCTTCTCTTGCTACTCCCAAGGCTTTACACCGAAAGTTCAGAGTTTCTAGAGCTTCCAGTCACTTGTCTACTCCAAATATGGCCCAAATTGCTTCACCTCATGCACCACCGCCTCTGGCTTGGACTCCTTCCTTGAGGCCACCCTCTGTCCAACTAGCTCGCCCATGCATAATCCAATCTCCTCCAGATGTGTCACAAATTAATGCACCAGCTCTGGTTCAGATTCCTCACTTGAGACCACCACCGGTTCAAGCAGCTTACCGAAACCTAGCTCAGTGTGCTTCGAATGTGGCCCAAATGACTCCACCTCACTCACCTTTGGCCTGGACTCCTCCCAACTTAGCCCTAGTCCAAACTGATCATCCACACCTAGCGCAGTTTGCTCTGAATTTGACCCGAGCTTCACCCAATGCAACTCTGGCTGGGACTCCTCTCTCAAGCCAATTGCTAATCCAAACTGTTCGCCCAAACTTGGCCCTGAAGCCTCCAATTCGCCAACTCTTGGCCCAAAACACATCTGGTCGACCACCCCTTTCCCATCATGTTCCACCCTTGCCCAGTATAAAAGCACCTGATCACATAAAATGGCAAGGTATATCTCAAGAGTTAGGCTGAATTTTTTTGTGACAGTTGTCTTTAGTTGTTGAGTACCCATTTTTTTCATTTCCAATTGACACTGTTTTTTACTGGGTCGTTTTTCATTTAGCCTTTATTTATGATGAGTATGATGTATTTTTTCCTGTTCACTCCATAGCAGCCTGTATTGGCAAGCAACATTTGCCTTGCGTGAGTAAGGCCTGACAGGTTATTCTCTGGATTTTTATTTGTATCTAATGCTCGTTGTATCTGTTAATTTACTTGAGGACCTGCTTGGACAGCAACAAAATATTTGTGGTGCCTTTTGTAACATGGTTTATTGAACACTGGAGATTTGTCCTTCAGCTGGGAACTGCTTCATCCTGGTTTTGCCTGGACATGTTTGAAATACCTAATGTTATGGGCACCTGACAGCACACCTGACAGCAGAGGCTGTGTTCTATTTAATTCAATCAAACTCCTGCTACAAATGTGCTTTGATATTAATCATGTTAGCAATGATATGGATGGTAACAAGTAATGATGATGCTCTTTATTGCAGATCCAGAAAAAAATCCTCAACTAAGTGGACACCAGTGTTTTATATGCAAGAGGGATCTCTCATTCACGCCAGAAGGGCCAGTGGAACAACCAGTGAATCCACAACCTGTTGCTGTCTTGCCATGCCACCACCACTTTCATGCTTTCTGCTTGGAGCGTATTACTACCGGAAGCGATGCAGAGAATCCTCCATGTATTCCTTGTGCCATGGGTGACAAGAACTAGCTCTCACCATGATCATTCATGTCCTCCATGTTTTTTCCTTTCTTTTTTTCTTTTTGTTCGATCCTGCTAGCATTAGTCTTCTTGATATTGCATATAGAGGGAAACTCTAAGTTTTGGAGAAGAGCTACTATATTAAATAGCTAGCTACAATTCTTTTAACTGTGTACAGCAGATGACATTACTGATACAAATTACAACATTTAAAATCAATCTAGTAGAGGACACTTCATGATTAATATAACGCATCCTTTAAAAATTCTGTAGCTGAAGTTTGTTTTCGAGATTCTGTTGACAGGGTGCATCAAAGGTGGTTTGCTAGCGATTGCTTTCTCATAATTTTTTACTACATCAGTGGTTTTTGCCCTTAACTTTATTTTAATGCTAACCTTCCATCACACAATTTGGCCATACCAGTACATTTTTTGTTTTCCAATTACTTCTGTGACGAAGACATGCAAGCCTGCAAAACTGGACTGGCCTCAATATCAGCCCAACCGAGCCTGCCAATGGTTCATGTTAAGCCCTAAGGCTAAGCCCTACAACCCTTTCCACTCACCAACCAAACCAATACCTGAAGTCAAAATCACGAGAAAACAAAACATAAATGGAGCTACTGCCTGCCTACCGGTCCTGATCCAAGGTCAGTCGGTGGATTAGCAGTTACATATTGTGGGGTTCTGACTTCTGAGTTTGCTCTCTCTTTCAAGATTCCATTTGCCGAGAAAAAAAAATATCCCCATGCATCATGGGATATGCCTTTCTTGTAACATTTGGTATCAAAACTGGGACTGGAATATAATTTGCGATCATAGATTTTAAATTCAACCCGAGTTTTTAACTCGATGCAAGCTTTAGGTTTTAGATCATCCAACTTGATTTATTTTTTAAAATAAAACAAAATAATGCCATTTTGTAAATTAAAAAAACACTTATTTAAAAAAAAAAAAACCGAACCAATCTGTATTCTTAATTGGATTATATTAAATCAACTCTCTTTCCAAGTTAAGAGTTAGAGCCTAATATTGTTTGCAACAACTATTTTAGAAATTAAAATGGGGGGTTAGAACAAACCCAAAACAAGAGGCAGAAAAATAAAATAAAGACAGGCTAAATAACATAACACATGGAAGAAATAAAACACTCAGAAAATAGATAATGGGACCCACATTAGACAACTGTTAGCTTAAAATCTTCCACCCTATAGCTAAAAATCCCCACCGTTCAAATAAACAACAACCAGAATCAACCTTGATGCTACCGTCATTAGTTATTGTCCCCCAAGATGGGTCAACTGTATTTTAATCCCTGTATTTCATTAATATTATAATTTGGTCCTTATATAAAATAGCTTGTCACTCTTTTCTAACATTTTCTTTGATTATTTTCTCAACCTTTCCTTCTATAAATCATGTTTTTTTCTTTATGTGATAGTAATAATCCACCAAATCTTTAAAGGAAAATGCTTGCCTAGTTGAGCAAGTTAACATTGTGCCTAGTTTTTTTTTTTTTTTAACACAATTGCCATTGAATTTTTTAATATTTTCACCAAATCTTCAAAGGAAAATGTTAATCGAATTGAGTAGGTTAACATTGTGTCTAATATTTTTTTTATCATAATTATCCTTATGTATTGAGTTTTTTTTTATTAACATAGGTGTCCGAACTAGTTTGTGTGCACCTCAACTAATATAACTGACCTTGAAGTTAACAATCATGTAAGTCTCTAGAAGTCCTGAAATTTATGAGACTCAAACTGGGAATCTTTAAAGAGTAAACTTAGAGTTTGACCAGTTAAATTATACCCCTCAGGATTTATGCATTGAATTTCTTAATATCTCCAGACAATGGGAATGTTATTATTCTCATGCTAATACTATTTATAATTATTAAATATTTATTTTCTTAAAAGTAAATTGTGGATCTTAGTAAACATTAATTATAAACATACTAGGAAATTAATAAAATATATGTTATACACAGGCAATTGTGTCTAGAAAGACTTGGGCACGGTGCTAACTTGTCCAAGGAGTATGTAGGTTAGCATTTGCCATCTTTAAAAACCCTAAAATTCTAAGACAAATCTAAATCATCCCAAAAAAGTTGTATTGGAAAAAACTATGAGACTGACAATTGGAGGTTTTTTAAGACTATGAGGGCTGAAAGGAACATTATGAAATACATGGGGATTGGAATGTAGTTTACTTCAAAAATTTAGAAGTACAAATAACAGAAAGAAAGCTGAAAGTTGAAACGGACACTCTGCTTGTTATCTATCTTCATTTCCACAAGAACCTCTCTCCGTCCGTCTCTCTCTCTATAAGCAAAGAGAGACCTTGGTGTTCATAGTTCTTGAAAGTTGAAGAAAGTTTTCATCTTCTTCAATGGAAAAGGAGGACGATAATAATAAAACCAAGGATGTGAGGATGGTTGAAGTTGAACCTTTGAATGGCTTCTTCCCAGTCTCTTCAACTAGGATCTTTTGGAAATCTAGAAAGAGATCAGGTAGTACCACTTAAGCTGTGTTCTTCTTTTTGGCCTTTTTTTATTCTTTCTGTTTGCTTTCTAAGAAAATAAGAGAGAGAAAGTGAAGGAAGGTGCTTGAATCCAGTCTTGTTTGTTTTGTTTGCATGGTATACAAATATATCTATCAAACCCATGTCTCGAAATTTGATATTAGTAAAGAATCCTAGTTCTTGTTGCTTGGTGTTGAAAGATCTGTGTCAAAGGTTTCATTTTTAGACATTTAGAAGCTTAATTCTAACATTCCTCGTGAGAACAAGAACAGATCCTTTGATTAGAGAACTAAATTATGATTATTAACCATAACCTTCCCTCTCTAAGGAGGCAAAGATTATAGCTTTGACATTTTTTGGTTAATTAGAGGTAGAGGGAGAGAGACAGGGAGAGAAAGAACAGTTTGTGATGACTTGTTGTTTGCTTACACAAGACTTGTTTGCTTTGCTTGTAAGTTAATTCACTGGCTTCTGGCTTTGGATTACCAATTGCTCTCTTTCCTAGTATTACTATTATTATTACATCCATTTTCTTTTCTGTTACTATTTTCTTACAAGATCACACCAGGACATCTCCAATTATTAAGGATGGTATCCTGTTTGTGTTTCAACTTTTTGGTGTGGATTTTATAATTAGTCAATTTCTTAGTCAACTAACCCATGGCCTCCCTCTCCTAGGGAATTGGTCGTTAATTTTTGTCAGGGCAAAGGTGACTATCTTGCTCCATTTTTGGTTTATTACTCGTACTTAATAATTGTAACAATCTTGGTTGATGAACCTGTGATTTATGCTTTGTCAATGGTATTGTGTTAACCCTTATTAGACTTCTTAGAGCTGGTTTGGCACTATGCTGGTATTTTTATTTAAAAATATATTAAAATAATTTTTTTAATATTGACATATAATAAAATACTAAAAAAATATTACTTGATATTTTTTTCAAATGTATTTTAAAAAGCACCTACAAAGAGAAGCTAATACTCTCTTCAGATGTTTTGAAAATGGAAAAACATGGTGACTAGGATATAATGATTTTGTGTTCTTTTTTTTTTTCCCAACTGTGCTAACATCTTTCAAGAAAGAGGGTATGGAGAGGTACTGTTTCAATAGTTTCCTAGATAAAGTAATTGTATTATTACCATTTAGAAAGACGATGAATTGAGTTCTTGGCAAATAGGTCAGTAATTCGCAGAAGGTAACTGTTCTGGAAGAAATGGCTTCTTAGGAAATGAATAGTTGTTTTAAAGTAAGTTCGAGAATCCAGTAATAATTATTTTTTAAAGTGTTTTTTTTCAGAAATAATATTGTTTTATTTTTTAAAATTTATTTTTGAAATCATGAAAATATTTTAAAAAAATTAATTCCAAGCAAAAAAAAAATCAAATTAAAAATAAAAAAACAAGTTAAAATCCACTTTAAAACACTTTTTTATTGATGGACATCTAATCAAATTTATTTTTGATATAGTATATCAATGCCAAAAAGGAAAAACATCCTAATGCCTGAGTGAAATCCAATTTACTTAAAACTTGGTTTTAGTTGGTTACAAAAGAGCCAAGTGGGGATTGTAGATTCCATGCATTTCTCTTTATGTTTGCCTATGCTCCTATAGAGCATAAAAAATGTGATAAATACCACCATACATGGTTTGGCCACATAGGTTTACAGTTTTGTATGGTCAATGAACATATAGCATAAATGTTTCATTGTTTATGGCTCTCTTTCAAGGTTAAAATGATGAGCACTGCAGATAGTTGTAGTTTATATGTGACTTGTTACTTCTTTTAGTGGCCATGTATGTATAATATGGATCTTCCATGCTTCTAAAACTATTTGGAACTAGAATGGTAACTTCTTTCCAACAGCTAGCGGGAGGAATTTAGACAAGGTAACTGAGGACAATGTTAATGAAACAACCAACAAACAGGAGGAATCTTCCAATGATGAAAAGATGCAGGACCAAAATCTAACTCTAGAGCTTTCTGAGCGTCGAAAGGCCCTCTTTGAACCGTTGGAACCTGTAACAAATATCAATGGCAAGAGATCATCTGCAGAATCCCTACTCCCTCCTCCAGACTTTGATGCTGCAAGCTATCCCAAGGGCTGGCTAATTGGAAAGAAGCGAAAGCTTGTTAATGTAGATGTTGTTGAGAGCATGAGGAGGATTGCCGTGCAGGAAATGAACAGAAAGGTATTGGCTTCATAAACCTAACCTCTTATGCATCGCTTACACAGCAGCATGTGCAGATTGAACTAGCATTGGATGATTCTTGCAGGACCGAGAAATTGATGGCCTAAATGAGCAGTTGGAAGAAGATGCACGGTGTCTAGAACATCTCCAACTCCAACTTTTGCAAGAAAAAAGTAAACGTGCTGAGGTAGAGAGAGAGAATGCTATGCTGCAAGACCAGATATCAATGCTTATGAACATGCTACAGGAAAATGAGCCAATGGGCGATGAAGATCTGGGGAATGAAGGTCCTGATGAACCTTAAATATGTTTTGATTATTTATTCTTTTTGTAGGTTTGTTGGGGAAAGTTAGAAGAATTCATACATGAACATACACGCTGTTTTGTCCAAATATTTGTTGGAGGTCATGTTACTGTATCTGTTGAAATGGGCGCACCTTGTGCACGCTTGTTGCTGTTTGTAGTCGCGTCTCCTTCCTATCTTGTAAATGCATACAGGCCTCTGGTAATTTGTTCATGTGTTGATGCCTCGTGGCTAACAATATTTAGATCAATTATGTGGCTAGCAATTCTTCTGCCCTTTTGTTGCGCTCGCAATTCTGATTGATCTTTCGCTGGTTGCTTTGACGGCAAATCCTGTCCTACCCATTTTGGCATGCGCTCTGTGTGGTTTCATGTGGCATATTTTTATCTCCTGGTTTCCAGTAAAAGGCATGCTGCCACTATAGCCGCCATCAAAGATGTTTTTCCTCAAAGTCCTAGAAAATTGAGCAAGAAATTGTTATCCTGATTGATGTGCCCCTTGGACAAGGTTGCATAGAAAGTGCTCTACGGTTGAAAACGCTGCCACCACCACATTCCACGTGCACTATTAGGGCTACAAAAGGTTGTGATCCCCTACAAACACCAAGCTTTACATAAACTGTTAAGATTGCAAAAGGTTGTACAAAGAAAACACTAGTTCAAACACTATGGACACCAGTATCCCCAAATGAACATCCGAGGATTCTTCATCAATATCCATTTCTGAATCCCCGAGCTGTACAAGTTGAAAGAGGCAAATTATATCACTATACCGCTTCATTTTCACAATCTTCCTATATATTGAATAAAAATTGTGGCAGAGAAGCAGTACTTGGAAGATTAAGAAGTAGCTCTCCAACCGAGTCCTACTTTGACATGGCTGGTGCCTGTTTGCAAATGGAAACATTACTGGCCTCTCCCTCAGGTGCGGGAAAACCCTCTATAAATTTGCTTTGACACGCAGATGCAGTGGAATTAGTTTCGTTTATTCTCCTATCATGATCCACATCAAGATCGCTGAGACTCTTTGCCTGCAAGTCCCGAGCTGTTGCAGGATCCTTCTGCAGTAGGCAGCAAAGAGAATTGACCGTTGACACAACGGACTGCTCATCCGAGGCTGACATAACTTGAGAGTCTCCAAGCAAGTATTGAGTAATTTCATCTAGAATGTCACTGCTCTTTATGTCACCACCAGAGAGGATAGAATTTCCAGAGGTCATCTGTTCTGAAATGCAATGTCCAATGTGGTTCACAAGGTCGCTCATTGAAATGGATGGATGAAGTCCAGGCACTTTAATTTGATCACAATTGCTTGGCAACTGCTGTTCTCCTGTTCTGTTGCTCCTGGTTTCTTCAAATGCATGGGTTTCCATCACTAGAAATGAGAGGCAAGTTAGAAAGATTGCAGTAGGCAAGATAAAGAGTTTAAAAACATTGCAAATAAATCCACAAGTGTTCCATTCCAGATACTGATCTTAATAACATCAGCCATGAAGGTTTAACGGCAATATAGATCAAAAGATTTGACAGAGCAGAAAGCAATTTTATCACACAGTTAAACAAGATTAAAAGATGGTTCTTGAAGATACCAATGATGCTTAATATGAGCTAGGCTTAGCAAAAAGGTCGACTGAGTAGCTTACATGCCTGTACTAGGAGTATGTCATTTCATACTATGATGGACCACAAACTTTTTGTGAAGACTTCACTTTAGTTTGACAGATGAATTACTCCCAGCTTCTATAAAAGCTAGATCATATATAGTTGATTGACTGATTATTTGGAACCTTTGTCCAACAAGTAACTAATTGTAGCAGCTAGTATAACTAAAGCGCTTTAGTTCCTTCACAGTTTACAGCTATAGATTCACATGATACGTGATCAATTTTTCCATTAACAATACGCATATTATTCCCAACTAGTCCAGATTCTGAACTACTGACTGTGAGGCAACTCTGGCTCCTCACAGTTATCAATGCACTACTGGAACTGTATAAGTTAGTGATCATTGTTCATTCAAACTGCAAAAGATATAATGGTGGTTGCAGTCCACCATTAATTGTTAAACAATAGACATTAAATCAGATCAGATACATCCGATTGCTTCTAAAGCAAACATATAAGGGTTCTTAGGATTAAGAACAGTAATGACAAGAGATGACATGAGCAGAAAAGCTTTTACCATCATTTTCATCAATTTATTCAGATTTAGGATTATATCTTACCTAAGGTAGTTGAAGAAGTTTGCTGGGAAATATTTTCGGGAGACTGACACGTTAAACCTTGGCATTCATTATTCAAGGAAGATGAAAGAACTCCAGATGGTGGCCCTGCTTCCTGCAGAGCAAAAACAGCTGTTCTATCCTCAACTTCTGAATCAAGCCCCTTGCCAGATTCATGCAAGTCACTGAAAGCAGAAACTCTTTGCGCAAAATATGGAGATTCTAATATAATTTCTAGTTGTTGACTAAGAAATCTGAGACGAGGATCACATTGAATAAGTTTTTCATAATGCTTGCCCATGAAGCCTTGCTGGAACTGGAGAAAATGCCGCCTAAGTAAGAAGTCAGAAAATCAGCATTCAAGGTTTGAATCAAATGAAAGAGCAAAAATTTAAGGAATTAATCATTAGAAGTGTCTTCTACACATCATAAACAAATTGAATCTTCCAACAATGAAGTAATAAAGCTCTAGTTCACATCTAGGCAATGTCGTAGTAAGAAAAAGACACTTCATGGTCGAAGCCACACCATGTGGTGTACAGAGGGGAAGACTTGATCATGTTTACAGTATGTCAGAAGTCTCAAACAGAAGGGGTGGTCCCTCCACATTAGACGGGCATAGGAGTCTACTTTAACCAACACGATGAGTTAAATAACAGAGGTTTGAAGAAAATTATAAAATCTCGTACACAATGTGCATTGCCATCTGACTGGATTTCAAATCATCTTAGAACACTAAGAAACCATCCAAAATATAACCAAGAAATCAATTTACTAGATGGACCCATCAATGCTCCAGATCCAATAGCCTGACATGATGCTAGATTTCCAATAGCCTGAACCAAGCTCATCCTATTCAGTCGAATGTTGAAAATTTCTAGCACCTCCCATAACATCATTGAAATGGAGAAACAAATTCAGGTGGCTGTGCCAAAAAAAAAACAATTTGAAAAAAAAAAAATAGACACAAGGTCAAGCTCATTTTCAAGAGCACCTCATTGAGAAGCCTCATCGTGAGGGTTCGTTTTGTTGCTTCTTAGGGTGAAAAGCACCCCCTAAACAAACCCCTGCCACATGTCGTGGAAATGAACATAAAAGATGAAAGAATAGAACCATAAATCCCCAGACTATAAGACGAAATTAATTTATAGTCCTAAAAAGAAAAACATTGAAACCTTGAAAACCCTTTACAGAATAGCAGAATCGTGATGAATATTTAAAGCCATGTATGACAACGTGTTCATTTTTATAGACTAGCGTTTTTGCCAAGAAAGATAAAAGGGAAAAGAAAATAGACACTAGATGTTATAATTAAAAGCACCAATACTGTAACCACCAGATATTTCAATCCATGAGGCAATGAGAATAAGTAAATCCCCCTCAAATTGACAGCTTAAGCATAGTATCAGTACCTGTGTATGCTAGCTTGTCCACCAGTAAAATCTGATGTTGCCTGCCACAAAGTATGCTTCCTAGGCTGTGGATTTGTCTCTCTAAAGAAAAGGGGTTGTCTAGCCAGCTGCGCCAAACACATACAACCCTCCATCAACACCATCATTATTACGATTACATGTGTTTGAGCCGTAAGAAGGGGCATGTATTATACAAGCATATGATTTTGATCAAAAGAGAAGAAAAATACCACTACATCCAAGGTTTCTGGTCCATCATCAGGAAAATTTGCCTTGATAGCCACAATATCTGACCACTGAATTTCAATCTTATTCTTAAGACCACCATCAAGCACTTCCCAAACAAGTTTATGCTTGGCAAAATAACACTTTGCCACCAAATCCCCTTCGTATCTTGACTTGCACTAATTAAAAAAAAATCAGAATTTAAAAATACGAAACGTATAAACACCGAATACTCAATTAAAAAAGTAAAGAGATCAATTTGCATACCTCCCAACTCCCTATTTTTAGAAGTGAAGCAGTAAAGTTTGAAGCTTTAAGCTTATCAGCAGCAGCACTACTAGGTTTCTTTGACAACATAGTATTACTAGTGTTTTGCTGAGATAACTTCATTTGAATCAAATCCAAAAAAGATGGACTCTTTTTCAGTGTCAAGCCAATTGGACTTGGCTCTTCAAGTGGATTATACAGTACTGCATCTGGGATTATCACCTGCCCTCAAACAAATCAATCAACCAACCAAGAAAACAAAACCTCATAATTAATCCAATCACAGAAACTCAAACACACCAAAAAAGATAACAAATTTAGTTGTGTTTGGTTATTGAGAAAGTGAAAGAGAGAGATAGAGAGAAACCTGTAAACAAGGATCAAGTTTTGAACGTTTGTGAAGTGGACTGAGTTGATCCTCCAAGGAATCATCAGCTTCCAGCTTCACTGATGCTTTTCTGCTTAAGGAACTCATTGACTGAACCATCTGAATACTACCCTTTTAGAAACTCAGTGGATTAACTCTGATTCTTCTTTAACTAACAGAAACGAAAGCTCTCTCGTTTCTCCATCCAAAACTCTACGCTGAAACAACAATAATTTCGGTTTCTTTTTTATACTGTTGTGGCAGTTACGTGCCCGAATAGGATCGGCACGTGTTCATTCCGGTTAAATGGGAACTGGGTGGCTACAAGAATGACTACTGTACCCTTCAAATGAGAAGTACATGGAGGGTTGGTTCGTAATTCGCATTGTTTGGGTGGGAGGAGATGCATCATGTGGTGCCTCTGTCACCTGACGGACACGTGCGCTGCTATTTTTGTTTTTGATAAATGTGGACCCGGTTCATGAAAGCTCTACGCGAGTTGTCTTTTGTCGTTTTAGCGATATTTCCTAGAAAAGGAAGAGATGTGATTGGGTGGAGGTGAAACGTGTAAGAATCTGGTAGGGTTGGAGTGACAAGTATATTTTTATGAAAATGAGCATGCTTTGTGGATAAGAATTGCCAACTTGTACTTGCCATCCTTTGTTGACTACAATGCGTTGCCCGCGGCTTGCGAGGGTCTGAATAAACATTTTTCACGTGTAAACAAATAATAGGTTAAAAAAAATTAAGTTTCAATGGTGTTAAATTGACAATTTAAATATTTTATAAAAAAAAAATAATAAAAAAATTGATATAAAGTTTTTAAAAATAATTACACCCGTATCTATTCGAATTATCAAATAACTCAATGCTAATTTAAATTAAGAAAAACCAGAAAAAAAAGTTAAACTTCAAAAAAAAAACATCAAATTAAAAAAATAGAAGAAATCAAATGAAAGAAATCATAGGTGATTAAATTGAATTATAACCAAACTTGAAAGATTAAAAAATCATAGTTGATTAAATTAAAAATTATTTGTAATATAATATATTATTTATAGATTAAAAAAGTATAGGAGTGAAATAGAAAAAACAATTTTTAAGAACTAACCTAATAGAATCAAACCGAAAACAAATAACAAAAAAAAATTAAAAAAAAATAAGACAACATCAATTTATAAAAAGAGAAAAAATAAAACAAACTTTTTAAATATATTTTAATCTCTAAAAATCATTTTATGAAATTATTTACCCATATTCAATCAAGAGCATAATTCTTAATCAATTTAATTTTAAAATATAAAATCAATAAAAAAATATTAATAAAACTATTAAAGCAACAAAAACATTAAGGATAAAATTTGATAGAAAAAAAAACCTAAAGAGAATGAAATTTAATGAAAAAAATAAAAAAATAACCCTAAAAAAATAAATATCAATAAAAAAATAATTACCAAATTTTATAAATTAAAAAAATTAGGGTGAAATTGAAAACATCTGTAAAAACCAAGCAAACAAGATAAACATTCTAAACATGGTCAAATCTTAAAAAATTTACAATCTATGAAACTTTGAATCCAAGTCATATCATGAAATTAATTATAAGTTAATTTAAATATATAAATTTTAAAAAATTATCAAAGTAAAAAAAAAAGATAGCCAAAAAAATCTAAAATGAACCCAATAGTCAATCCAAGTCAACAAATCAAACACATAACCTAAAATATGAAATTGAGTTAAACCTATAAATATGAAAGCAGAAAAATAGCAAGAAAAAACATTTGAAAAAAATGTTTTAAACAAAATGAAAGTCAATTCGGACTAATCTTCCAGATCTATTACCTAGGTAATAGGATTGAGGTGACCCCATTAAATACAAACATGAAAAAAAAAAGTAAGATTTTTAATCAAATAAATATTGTTACGGGGATTAGATATAAACCAATAAAAAATCATTTGGTTAGCTATAGTTTTTCTTACTAGATCTTAAATGTAATTATATTTTAAATTTTAATTTTGTAGTAACTAAAATAGTCTATTTTTTATTTATAAAAAAAATTGCCTTTTATTGATTTTACAAGTAAAACTTTATCTCATAACAATTTTAACGAAATATATTTTTTAAAACCTTCTTTTTATAAATGTAATTAAAATGTTTTTTTTCGATTTATTTTTTTTAAATCGCAACCATAAAAGTTACGTAAATTCAATTATACGTGGATTTAGAGCCTAGCTCGTGTCGTGTTTGTGAAAAAATATAATTTTTTTAATAAAATAACATTATTTTAAGGTTTTTTTAAAAAAACAATTAAGTTAATTTACGTCAATCCACCTTACTTGGCAAGGATTAGGGTTTTTTCTTTTATTTTGCTTGACTTGTTTTTCAAGATACTTTTTGCCTAAAAAATTTTAAATTGATGTTTTTTAAGTGCTTTTTGATAGTTTTAATATGTTAATGTAAAAATTAAAAAAAATTATTTTAATATATTATTTTTTAAAAAACATATTTGAAAAGCAATATGCAGTGCATTAGCAAACACAAACTAAGTCAACTAAAAAATTATAAGTTTATAACTATATTTTTCTTTCTTTTCATTTTTTTTTTAAAACTAAAAAATACTATAAGATTAATCAACTTCAAATATCAGGATAAAATATTCGATTATAGATTAATTTGTGTATGTTTTTATGCTGATGTGGATTATAGGATTTTGAAAATGGGATAAGAAGTTTGAACTCGAAAATAGAACTCAAACTCAACGCATGTTTTTTTTTTAAATGATTTTGTTATTACTAAAATGCGGAAATGAAGAATCAAAATTAAATTACAATTGTTAAATTACTGATGTGGATTATAGGATTTTTTTTAAAAGGATTCTGTTATTAATCATAGGGGAATCCAGGCGAGGAAAACAAGTGTTGTATATTGTTAAATTACTTGTAACATCATTTTTTACAAATATTTATTAAACTAGAAATTAAATATTATAGAATAAACTCAAGGTGTGTGGATGAATATCACTGTAGATTGACATAGTTCGTGTACTTACAAAACAATCGAGTTACTATTCATTTTTATAATAATTCATTCTGTTCATCAAAAAAAAATTGTATTAATTTTAGGTCCCTTCAAATTTTTTTGTATTAATTTTTTTATAATAATTCATTTTTGGTCCCTTCAAATTTCTAAAATTCACTTTCCATATAAAAATTCATATGAATTTTTTCTTCTTGTTTAACCTTTTTCTAGATAGAGATATTTTTTACTGGTGTTGTGTGCATTTAATTTTTGAAAAAATTATTCTAATTCATCTATAATTTTTTTTATTTTTTATATTAATGGAATTTATTTTTGAAAATAAAAAATATTTATTTTCAGATAATATTTCTAATATGTGTAGCCTTGCATAATATTTTTTTCTTTTCTTTTACTTAATGAATTTAGTATATGTTTGTCTATTTTTATTATCATTTGATTGAAAAAGCATTAATTTTAATAAACAAATTTAGTAAACACAACCAGAAAAATATTCCATCATGTGATATTAAATATATTTTCTCAGTTTTACCAGTTTTATTTTTAGTTATCGTTAACACTAAAGTATATAGTCTTTCTACTATAGATAAAACATTGTGTTGCATTGTTTACACACTCAAATATTATTGTTAACTTACTATGTTTTTTATTTTTTTTATTTTAGTCCTTAAATTTTTATTATTTGGCTATTTGCCCCTAAATTAAAGGTTAATTACTTATGATTTCTTAGGTGAAGGCAACATAGAAATAAGGAGGCTTTAAATGAAAAAGGCAGCTAAATGAGTGATGTGTTCAAGGGTTTTTTTAAATACACTATGGTCCTTAAGCTTTAAGGATAAAATAATTTAGGTCCCTTTGAACGTCTAAAATTTTATTTTAGTTCAAAACTTTATTTTATTTATATTTTAGCACCTGAAAGAGAAAAGAGAGACTTCCTGGATTTCGTTATTAGAGAGAGAAAATCGGTGTTACAATTATTATAGCCAC
>Ga0325404_1002158_pt1 | contig 21046 bp, 15 predicted proteins | sample PopdelMetagenome_18_FD_205664 | JGI IMG/M metagenome (GOLD analysis project Ga0325404, IMG submission 205664) | Populus deltoides microbial communities from Bellville, Georgia, United States - Xylem-Control-R1 | ecosystem: Host-associated > Plants > Phyllosphere > Stem > Wood/Secondary xylem... | reverse complement strand
AGCTTGGACTTGAGCCACAACAACCTTGCTGGTGAAATACCGTTTGAACTGGGCAACTTAAACTCGTTGCGGTACTTGTTGGATCTTAGCAGCAACTCACTCTCAGGAGCCATACCTCAAAATTTTGCAAAGCTATCGCAGTTGGAGATTCTCAATGTCTCACATAACCATCTCTCAGGAAGAATCCCAGATTCGCTGTCTTCCATGGTTAGCCTGTCTTCTTTTGATTTCTCATACAATGAGTTGACAGGTCCTTTACCATCTGGAAGGGTTTTCAAAAATGCTTCCGCAAGATCTTTTGTTGGAAATTCAGGATTGTGCGGTGAAGGAGAAGGACTATCACAATGCCCAACAACAGACAGTAGCAAGTCCTCGAAGGATAACAAAAAGGTTCTTATTGGTGTTATCGTTCCTTTTTGTGGCTTATTAGTAATAGCAATTATCTTTGCTGTTCTGCTATGTTTCCGAAAAACCAAACTGCTTGATGAAGAGGCCAAAATAGCCAACAATGGTGAGAGTTCCAAGTCAGTGATATGGGAAAGAGAAAGCAAATTCACATTTGGGGATATTGTCAAGGCCACTGATGACTTCAACGAGAAGTACTGCATTGAAAGAGGAGGATTTGGTAGTGTTTACAAAGCAGTATTGTCTACAGGTCAAGTAGTTGCAGTCAAGAAACTCAACATGTCAGACTCCAGTGACATCCCAGCAACCAATCGCCAGAGTTTCGAGAATGAGATTAAAATGCTGACAGAAGTTAGGCACCGGAACATCATAAAGCTTTATGGGTTTTGCTCCAGGAGGGACTGCTTGTACCTGGTTTACGAGGGTGTTGAAAGAGGAAATCTGGGAAAAGTGTTGTATGGGATAGAGGGGGAAGTGGAGCTTGGTTGGGGCAGGAGAGTGAATACAGTGCGAGGAGTAGCTCATGCAATTGCCTACTTGCACCATGACTGTTCTCCGCCCATTGTGCACCGTGACATATCATTGAACAACATTTTTCTAGAGACAGATTTTGAGCCACGTCTTGCGGATTTTGGCACTGCAAGACTCTTGAATACAGATTCCTCCAACTGGACGGCAGTTGCTGGGTCTTATGGCTACATGGCTCCAGGTAAGACAAACAATCCTATGTTCTTGATTTTTGTTCTTGTCATGTGAGTATCTGCTCTAAAATTATAAAAGCTATAACATGTGTACAACGAGGAAGGAAATGGGAAACATGGCATGATGTTAAAAACTTTCATACTGGATGTTTCAAATGTTCATTTTGATTGCCTGGTGTTTTCAGAACTGGCACAAACAATGCGGGTAACAGACAAATGTGATGTGTATAGCTTTGGGGTGGTGGCTTTGGAAGTCATGATGGGAAGGCACCCGGGAGACCTCTTATCCTCATTATCATCAATAAAACCATCATTGTTAAGCGATCCAGAGTTGTTTCTAAAGGATGTGCTAGACCCGCGGCTCGAAGCTCCCACAGGCCAAGCAGCAGAGGAAGTTGTTTTCGTAGTTACAGTGGCCTTAGCATGCACACAAACCAAGCCAGAGGCACGGCCCACCATGCATTTTGTGGCACAAGAATTATCAGCAAGAACTCAAGCTTACCTGGCTGAGCCACTGAACTCGATAACTATCAGCAAGTTGAGAAGTTCTCAAAAATAAAACACGATGGACCTCGTAGGATAGGCTACTTTTGGTTTGACAGATCCATGGCTTTCACAAATTACAATTCAAGGAGGTGGGCTTTACTTCCTTGTGGCTGTCTTAGTATAAAGATTATAGTACTGAGTTTTATATTTTCTTTGATAATCCTTCTGTGTAATTAGTTACCAGAGTACGGATGCATGTTCCGTGTCATGTATTGCTTTTGGTTAGTGTCTAGAGACAAATACAAAAGAGACAGAAACATGTCTGGTTGGTGACGCAGAGACGAAAACATCAAATAAATCTGTCTCTGAGACAGTTTTATAGTGAATTTAATCTAATGTTTTTGTCAAAGATGATGGACACTTCCAATTTTGAAACAATCTACCATGTTTGGTTGACTTTGATCCAGAGGGATAGATTCCTTGCCTTGACCTGGAAAATATATATATAGTCTGTGGATTGTAAATTTGTAATTGTAAGGATTCCTCCCTCAAGAGGGAATGTTTGGAACAGCATAATTTTTGAGTAATTCTTAATTAATAAAATTCTTAAAGTTTGCGTGCATACGCTTGCTTGCTAACAGAAAAATCTCACTGATAATCCATACAATGACCACTCCACTCCCCCATTAAAAAGGAAAAACAACTGAGCAAAAGTGGGATAACCTGTGAAAGACTCAAAACACAGAACAGAACAGGAGCTGACCGCAAAATTCAAAAGGCATTGACTAGCTAGCACTCCACCCCACATTGTTTGAGAATTGGGCCAGTTTGCTTGGGCAAGAAGGGATCAATTCTAACCCAAATCAATGAGAAAATAGATGCAAGAAGTATAGACCAGAGGACAACAATTGTAGGAGTCCTGTTTTGCCTTCCCATCAGACCTTTGAGGAAGGGATAGAGATGGACAATGACCCAGAAAGCGAAAAATAGCTTCCCAAATAAAGGACCCCATGATCCATATCCGTTGTTTATTGCATCGGATACTCCTGCTACAACTCCAACCATATTCAAGATGATTAGAGTGGTTGGTGGGATGAGGAGGGTGGTCCATTTGAAGAGGTACAGCTCTCCAAACTCGGCATCGTCTGCTGATTTTGATGTAACAGTGAAGTTAGTGTCTACTCCTCCAAGGACCTTGAGGAGGCCTTGGAAGACAGCAAAAAGATGAGCTGAGACACCGCCGATAACCCAAAATTGCTCATTACGCCACAAGTCCTGGATGCTGACTCCACTCCATCGAAGTTCTAACACAGATGTTGCTATGATTGAGATGAAAAGGGCTAGGAACCATATGCTAGCAAGGTTGTTCAGCTGCAAAGAAAAAAAATAAATTTGGTTAAAATTAATACTATTGGAAGAAGACAAAAAAGAATAGCTGTGGATGGAGGAATGACATTGTTTTCAATGTGTTAATCTCTGCAATACAATTCAGTATCACTTACAGTAGGGATGATAAATTTTCCTGTCAGAAGGCAGACTGCTGGAATAGTACAGTAGGCAAGTAAGGGAATGGAGGTGAAAGGGTAAACGATGGTGTTGATGTAAGCAAGCCTCTCCAGCAACTTCAACTTTCCTCCATAGCCATACCATAGAGGACAGTGATGACTAAGGAAAATCTCAATAGAGCCTAGTGCCCATCGCAGAACTTGGTGCAACCTATCTGATAGATTAATGGGAGCAGATCCCTTAAAAGCTGGTCTCTGGGGAGAACAGTAGACAGACCTCCACCCTCTACAATGCATCTTGAAGCCTGTCAGGATATCTTCTGTAACAGAACCATAAATCCATCCAACCTGCGATTAAGAAAATTCTTCATTCAGTAATCTTTCAACTCACCCAGTTATGATGATATGAACATTGACTTTGCTTAAACATTAATGCTTCAGCTTTTGAGCAGATAAGTAAAAGGAACGTAACTTTGGCTATTTATAAACAAAAACAACCGGAAATTTGTCAAAATGCTGATGTTCTTCAGACTCCATAAATATACGATTTTTCAATAAATGAAAATTGAAGCCAATGTTGCAAGTCTTGAAAGATTCGTTGAAAACAAAGGGCCTTTCGATATGCTACTCAGTACTCACCTCTTTACCCCATTCGGTTTTTTCTTCATACCCGCAACTTATAACATGAATGGCTTCCTTAATGTGTGATTGAGAGTTAGTTCCTTCAGGCAGGCCACCATTTTCCATGAGGGTAGAGGCAATAAATACCGGTGATTGCCCAAACCGTTTCTCGAAACTTTTTTGTGACATGAGTGATGATTTCTCCAACTCTTCGTAGCCTTCAAGCCCTTCTTCAATCTCTTCAAGATCAAAGACTGGTGCAGATGCTTTCCTTGTGTACTTCTTCCCCATCATTTTCTTTTTCATGGGGTATAGTCCTCCAAGAAGACTTCTTTGCCCTTTCTTCTTAGACTTTTTCCTTGAACCACCACAGCAACAGCAACACCATGAAGGCCAGCAATCGCATGTCATCTTGGGTCTCTTCTCGGACACTGGAGGATCATAGCCATACAAGGACTGCCTGTTGAAGACACATCCAGTACCAACATATACTGGCCCTTGAACCCCATCTAGACCTTTCATGTTTATCTGTCACAGAAAATTAAATGAATGCATCACTCACAAATTCGTTAGATTGAAAAATCAGAAATTGCTGCTATGTTATTTTCTTAACATCAGAGAATATAAGAGTTTTTTAATCCAGCACAACTTACATCAAAGAACACAACATTGCGATTAGCATATCTATCATGGCGATCAATACCATCAAACCTCTGCGGAAACTGGACATAGCAGAGCTTCTTCCCAAGTTGGGGATCCATCAAAAAGCACATGGCTTCTCTTACAGCCTTGCTGTTATTGATGTAATGGTCACAATCCAAATTCAACATAAAAGGTGCATTGGTGAGCACTGCTGAGACTCGAATCTAGAAATGGCATACAATGATGAATTCCATTAGTTATTTGAATTCTCTAGGATCAGAAAACTTGAGATTTAGTCAAGTTTTACTCACCAGAGCATTCATGGCACCTGCTTTCTTGTGGTGGTTATATCCAGGTCGTTTCTCACGGGAAACATACACAAGCCTCGGAAGCTCCTTGCCTTCCACGTCGAGCGCACCCTCACTTCCTAGATATACCTGCAAAGCAAAGCAGCTTTCAGTTGCACTGTAATATGATATCAATTCTGAGGCTAAAAATAATGAGACATATACGGATGATGTTGTTAAACCTGAATCATTCCAGGATGATCACGTGTGATGTTTCCAGGCCATGGGGTACCATCCTGCATCACCCATCCTTCTTCTGGTTTCTTTTGGGCCTTTGACACCAATGCGTTGATCCTTACTTTGAATTCTTCATATTCTCTCTACAATATACCACACGATCAATCCCTTAAAACAACATCTAATGATCATAGAACTTCCACTAAATGTTTCATGCAGTAGAGTAGTTAAGGAAAGGATTATATCTGTTGGAAGAGTGAAAAGCAACACTAGTTATAGAAATATGCAAAGGAGACTATTTGGAAGTTGGTTCTGCTTACTTTCATAGCTCTGCGCTCCTTCACAAAGTTGGGATGCACTTTGTCTTTCAAGTAGTCAATCTTCTGAGTGAAGTAGAACTCAGGAGCCCTTGGCTCAATGTTATGCTTCTTGCAAAATGGAACCCATCTTCTAGCAAACTCAGCAGTTTCTGCTAGGGAGTCGAAAAGGAGCATGGATGCACCATCATCTGATACATAACAACTGACCTTGTCGACAGGATAATCAACGGATAGGATTGAAAGGACTGTATTTGCAGTTATGATTGGTGGTTCCTTGAGAGGATCCACAGTACTCACAAACACATCAACTGGGCCCAGACGATTAGGCTCACCCTCACGCTCAAACCTCATGGATAGGCGATCAAGATAAGTTTCACGTTCAATGGGGTTCCATTTTGGGAACTGGTCAAGGATCCAGGAGAGGCCAAACCATACCTCACATATTACAGAGATAAGCCACAATGCATAAGCATCGTATGCTGGAGTTAAGATCCGAAAACGGAAAAAGAAGCAAAGAATGATAAGTCGAAGGACAATGACAATTCGATACGGGTTGATTCTGCTTGAGGGAATTGGGATTTTTCTCCATAGTGGTTGCCTGGCTTCAGCCATGCTGTAAAAGTATGTTGTTAGTATCGATAGCAGAACCATCTTAATGCAAAGAAGAAGATGAGGATGCAAAAAACACTCACAGGTACTCATCTTCTTCTCCTTGATCATTTCCTCCATCATCTTTGCTCACCAAACCTCTCTTTTCTTGCCTAACTTTCCATTTCTCTACCCTCTCTTGCCATTCTGCATTGCTATAACCCTCTTTCTCGCCTTCAAGATCCTTACCAGCAACTGATCGATCCATACGAACATGAATATGAATGAACAAATAAAAAGCTTCTTCCAAAGAGATCCTAATGTGAAATCATATCATTAAAATTCGCATACCACTTCCTGCTGACGAAAAGGCCGGACGAATGGGGTGCATTTCCTGTTCATTGTAGTGCTCAATTTCCTGCAAAACTCACCCCCACAAGCTTAAAGATCTTCATACTCTATTAACAGATGGTTATTCTTTGAATTCAGTAAGATATCAACGATAAAGTAAACAATAATTAGAGTCTAAATTAGTTTAATTAATTTATGATTAGGAAGCAAATCACTCAACAGGTTTTGAACATTAGATGGGGACAATAATTCTTGTGGACAGGTTTACTGATAACTCCATTCACTGAACAGACATCAATCAGCTAGAAATTCTAATTTATGCCAACAAATTAAGGAGGTTGGTTTCTGTTGAATTGATTTACCGTGTGACTAAAAACATTTTTCTGATTGGATTCATCATGATCATGATGCTTAATCTGAAATTCGTCTTCAAAATCATCAAAATTGGCATCCTCATCGTCATTATCTCCAGGAACTCTAGGACAACCTGCACAACACTAACCATAGTTAAGAACTAGATTGACATGACATGTTTACTTATAACAAACGAAAATGCACCTTTGACAAACCTTTGTGACGCTTATATCGAGTGTTGCACTGAGGACAGGACTGGTTGCCTTCACTCCTCTCATACTCATAACAAGGCCTACAAACAGGAAAGCCACACACATGACAAGCAACAAACACCTCTCCATCTTCCTTAACTCCAATCTCATCCCCACAAACTCTACATTTTTTCGACGTTGCAGACTGGCGAGTTGGAGGCCTCAGCTGCCATGCGCGTACGTTACAAGTATAAAAACAATACTCATTAATTACAAGATATTATGATAAATAACTAACAGGTAAAACTAAGAAGATGATACGTACCTCATCTTTGGCATGCAAGGTCTGTGAACTGCCCGTGACAAGGCCAGCCATGGACAACAGCAAGAAAAAAACTGATGAAGAGAAAGTGAAAGAAGGATGGTGAGAGGAGAGGAAGGAGAGGTGAGAGGGTATTAAAGAGGAGGTGGTTGGAAGCTGATATCAACTGTGGCTTTGAGTGTGTGTAATGCTGCGAGAGATGTACTGCACCAAACTGTGAGTTGAGAAGTCGTGGGTTTGAGTCTAAGAGACGTCAAGTAGAGGGTAGGAGAAGGATAGAGAGAGTTTGCTTGTTCTGTCTTAGCTCGCTTAGACTCAAAGGCGTTTCAGATACCAAACTACTTAATTTCAAAAAAAAAAAAAAGCATGCACATGCACATGCATGTAGTGGTAGTTTCTATTTGTTTTTCCAGTAAAAACTGTGATTTACAAAATTTTGATTTTTTTACGTTTAAAATTAAATTTTTATTGCTTTTATATGTTGATATGAAAATAAAGAATTTTAAAAATATATTATTTTTATATATTTTTGAGTGAAACATAATCATTACTTAAATGTCAAACACTACGTTGATTTAAAATAAATTTTAAATTAAATAAAGTTAGAATTGATTTAGATAAATCAACTTATGAACTGTAAAATCTATTTAAAATTTAATTTGATTTTAAAAAATATTAAAATTATATTATTTTAATATTTTAAAAAAATAAAAATAAAAATAAAAATTAATTTGATTTAATTGATTCAGTTAACTAAAATATTTTTTTCCATTAAGTTATAGGCAGATCATTTTCTTGTACAATAATTGCATTTGTTTGGTCAAGTGAAGTGTCTTGTTTTACCAACCCCACCTGGCCGGAGTCATAAGTGAATGGATCAATTTATAGATCGGCAGGTTAACCTAAATTTATTTATTTATTTTGGATAAAAAAAATATTTATTGAATAAATCTCACCAGATCCTCACAGATCTAGGCCAGGCTCGGTTTTACAACCAAGTTTATTTCTTACGCCCTGATTTTGAAGGCTTAAACATCATGCACCTTCCTGCTGTCACACTCCACAGTCTACACCCACCTATGGATGCTAACTTTCAAAGAAAAGTCTCGACAAAGAAATTGTTGAAAACAAGATAAATTTAGGAATATTCACATCATAAAAATACAGCCTGCCGTCGATATACCAATAAATTCTTTGTTTTTTCCTCCTCTTGTTTTGATTTACTGTAAACTGCTAATCTCTAACAAAACCTGCAAATGCCCTAAAGATCGAATGATCTATGATACCTCCATTCCACTTTCGTAAAATTTGTCACAATCCATCGATCCTATGAAGCCCACTTGGGCAGAGCCCTCCTTGAGGACAGCAAGGAACTCTGTGCATCAGAAATTCAAGGCCAATTTGTCATTCTTACAGCTGATATCACCATCAAGAAGCGCTTCGATCAGCTCTGATACCAAGTCTCTGATAAGGTTCTGCTTTCGTCAGCGCATGCACAAGAAGCTTGTGCATTTCAATACTTCATAAAAATGGAGTGTTACTTGGCGAAAAAGGGATCACTTTTCAAGCAACTTCAGCTATTTGATTGGCCATTCTTCTGACACTACTCTTCCCATATGCCTACAACAGAATGCTTCAAACCCAAATGATGAAGATATCATATTGCATGTTTAAAATGGTTTGTTTGATCCGTCTCCTATATGGCTTGTCTGACAACAAGGTTCAAGCTTTGCCTCGTAATCCAATATTTTTAAAGCAACACTGCATTCTTCTGTCAACTGATAGTTACCTATTCGAATTTGCATAACCACGGGTTCTCAGCATATTGAGTGGTTGACCTACACGGCACAACTCAATTGCGTGAAAGGTCATCTCCTGTGCTTAATCCACATGGTTACTCATCAAGACCAGAACAGCTTTCCTTTCCTTGGTGCAATGTCAACATTCCACAAATCTATCTAAACAGTGACAGGGGTTGTGTGTACTGAAAGTTGGCCAAAACCGACACTGCTCATGTCCAAGCTTGAGCTAGAAGATCGTTTATAGCTAAACAATAGGAGACACCAATTCAACACAGAAAGAGGAGTCCATTCTCTGCCATTAATAAAATGGTTTACACAATAATTATACACCCTCTAGCCTCATCACAAAAAGGAGTGCAAGACAGGAGGACAAAGATAACGATAAAAAATCTCCCATCTAACTTGTTTACGGACTAATTAGAGTGTGCATGAGGCACATAAACAGAAGCAGGAGAACCTCAAAGTTCTCAAGATCTATTTATAAGTCTGTCCTACTCAGGATTAAACTCCTCCATGAATCACTATCAACCTGTTATTTCAAGGCTGTTGGCCTAGGCATCTGTTCTTGGACGTTTTGCAGGCTGCAAACTTGAATCAGTATTGTATGGCTCAGAATTTTCAGGAGTTTCAGTTTGCGATACCTTGTGCTTTCTATTCAGATCCTGTGATCCTCCTTCTAGTGCAGGGTTGGCATAAATTGTGTCAGTTGGTGTCTTGCCACAGTCTACCTGGGCGGTTTCCAAATCATTTTTGGCAGGGGAGTCCTGGATTGCATCTGAGGACAGAGTAGAGGGATTTTCCAAAGCAGATGAAGCTGCCTTCAACTTGTCAACGTCAATACCTGATTTGCATTGTTTCTCAAACATCATTTGAAGGTGCCTCCCCTGTTCTTCTATTCGTAACTGTAAATTTCGTTGGATCTGCCAGAAAGATTATAGAATTATAAATGATGAACTGTAAATCATACACACAACCTGAATCATGTCTTCATGTGCGCATGACATGATTTATACAGTAACAATCATATCTACTGATGTGCAGACTGCATATAGCACTACAATAAACCGAACCAGTTACCATGCCACACATTATGCAGTCCATGGTCCTAAACCACTATGCAATGGGTACATTCTATATTAGACAAGTTCACAGCATAGCATCTGTAGGTTGTATAAGTGAGCAATAACATAAAGCCAAATCCTAAAACATTTCTAACCAAGGAAAAATCATTTTTTTAGCTCTCAGTACTATATACTGTGCCGCATTATAGAAAAAGTGAGTGCTTTATAAACAAATTAATTCTTTAAGGAAACAACGCATATGTACAAATCTTAAATGCAGGTAACAACAAAAGAGAACTTCATGGAGCTTCTTTGCATCATTGAAGTCTTGATACCAAGGAGAATGTATGGATAATTGTAAACATTTTCATGCTCTAGGCAATTGAAAAGTTGCAGACATTTATTACTTCTATGGCGTAAATGCATGATGCAACTTCTATGCAGCAAAGTTAACATGCAGCAAAGATCCTGCACTTGACCAGAAACTTCTAGTGGAATATCTCTCTCACTCGATCAACATGGAACGAATCCCTCCATTTTCAGATCCTTGCTCCTTTGTTTACAAGTAGTGCCTTCATGACGATGATTTGGTTTTTCAAACAGAATATAGAAGAAAATCAAGACAACTGATTTTCATCATAAAGCAAAAGAACCCTTGTTATAAGCTGCCAAATCAGGTCACGGAACCTAATTTTTTGAGGTTCCAAAGTCAAAGCCACTAATCAAATCAAAACATAGATCCATTTTCATGGAAAATGCATACCTCAAGCTGTTCATGCAGTCGTTTCTGAACTTCCATCTGTAATCGTAGAGCTTCAGTGATTTCAATGCCTCTGTTGTCCAACATAAAATAGAAAGAGTTTAGCAGGATAATTCAAAATGAAATAGAACACAGATTGAATAATTTAAATATGCAGCTCTTTTCCCAAAATATAAATCCTTCAAGAGGCATTTCTAGGTTATAATCATACCATGGTGCCAGCCAATTTTCTATCTGAGACGCCATATGTAGATTGAAAGGGCATTAAACAAGTTTTTAACCTAAACAAGTTTTTAACCTAACCAAGTTTCTTCTGGAACTACCTGAATCTCCCAGGAAGTCAAATAACATACTGAATACCTTCCAAGTTAATTTTGTTGCTAGGTCTTTTCATCAACAAATGACAACCCGTGGTCATTATCAGTAGAGTGATTACAGAAAATGAGACTGTAAACAAAAATTCAACAGATATAGTTTAAAATCCAATCCTTGTATGGTAGGGGAACCACGCTCCTCAGTCAACCTACTTTAAAGGGAGGTAAAGCAGCAAAGGGAAAAACAAGAGAATTATAGTTGTAGCATAATCCATAAGCAAGTTTTGTTATCATGCGGAAAGTTATTCTCCTTACTTTCCACATGCATAAATCTTTAAGAAGAAACTGGGAAGCAGGCTAGTAATATAAAATTCACAACTTTAGCATTCCTGCCAAATTCAATTACTGAGGGACAAAGAATGCGTCTTGCAGAGTGAAGCCTAACAAAAAGATCACATTCATCTGTTTCTACTCAAGTCAACAAGTCAAGAGTTATTTTTTTCCAGACTTGTTGGAAATTCTGGAAATCAGCAGGTCAAGATTTCTATTTTAAATTTTAGGTTCTCTAAATGATTGAATGATGTTGAAATTCTTTTGTAATTACATGAATAGTTCTGTTCTTATTTACAAGTCTAGATCCTCATTTAAGTAATGATAACAAGAACTCTGTGTATAGCCCTGTAATCTTTCAATGAGAAGGCATTATTAATTTCAGAAAAAGATGATTTTTGATGTATGAATTCAAACCTTTGAAAGCGTGATGCTTTCTTCTCTCTAGATTTAATTCTATAAACTTACAGGTAAGATGCTATTCGTCTCTCTCTCTCTCGTTAAATTTTAATAAAGGAAGAGGACAAAATGGAAGATAAGACACCCTCCTATCTCTTTGCTTGTCTGCTAAAGTGATGTCTCTACATGTATCAGTTGTAGAACACCAAAGCAAAGCTAGAAAAACTATTTTATCCAAAAGCAACAGGAATAGTAGATGCATATCCTGAAATATCCTAAACTCTGCTCGTTCCAAAAGTACAGAAGTAAAGCAAGAATAGCACATTGCCACATTACCTTGCCACCTTGAAAGCTGGTAGTCTCTTATTTCTCATTTATGTGTGTAGACTTTTACAATTAGCCTAATTTTGAAACCATAGAAGTTCTTCTCTTTCTTGTCCTTTGTCAAGTTCACAGTTGCTCAAAGCCAAAGAATAAATAACAGCTGATGAAGCAGTAACAAGAGAATCAAAATTAATAAATGGTGTAGACTTACGTTTTCAAGTCAAGAGATGATATTTCATCAATAGATGTCAATCTTTTCTCAGAGGATCCTGCAAGCAAAATAGAACAGCTCGTTAAAAAATATATAAATAGGAAAGTCCTCGTACATGTTTTGATCCATGCAGTAAAATAAAGCAAAGAAATCTCAAGCAGCTACAAAAAAACTGAGGGAGAAAAAAAAAGATGGTCACGGGAAATTTAGGTCATAGTAGTACAATGACAGTTAGGAGTGATCGGAAAATGGTATTAAAATAGGCAGATAGAAAATTGTAGCAGCGGCTCCATGCATAAATATAATGTGGTGAAGTTAATTTAGAGAGCTTACATTAAGACAACTCAACTGAAGCCTTGAAAAAAAGTATACTTGAGCCGCAAAAAAATAGCAGAAAAATGTCTTTTTCATAGATAGGGCAATTGACTTAAATCACAGAAAGGATTGAATAAACAACATAGCATGCAGATCATGATCGTGCTTTTGTGGAAAGACTAGATCGAGGTTGATTCAAATGAAAAGGAGATATTGAACAGGGGTATGTGTCATAAATTAATTCATTGTCACAAGTTTGCACAGTGCAGCTTAAGACTCAAGTTCATGAGTGAAGATAAGCAATTCAACGAGTTAAAATGCAATCTCCATCCTCTCATTCAGGTTAAAATTCTAAGGTGGAAGAGCAACACAAAATTCAGGGATATGTTAAAGTCTTGGAGTCACTGATTAGTTATTACATACCCTCTGATGACTCTGGTCTGTATCTGGCTGTTCGGTATTTCTGAAATTCAACAAAGAATATTCTCCAATTAAAAACAAAAATAAGAATCCAAAACCATGCCACACAAGAAATGATGCTGACGCATAGAACCAGCCTCGCTTTTAAAGAAACAAAGGTGCATACCTGCAAGTGGCTTTTTACATGATAAATAGTCAAGCTGTCAACTTTCATCAGCTTCAGCACGCCTTTTGGAGTAGCTCCTGCACATAAGAAAAAGGAAATCAATTGAAGCAGAAGCCTAGGAATTTTTGGCTAGCAATCAGTTAAGGCAAAGATAGTTCCACACTTTCACTACCACCAAGGTTGTTGACAGCCTCCACAAAAGCTTCATGAAGTTCTGGTGTCCAACGCATGCGTGGCTTTGTTGGTGCACTGTTTGCTGAGGAAGTGGGGGTGAGAACTGGGCGAATTTCTGCAGATGGGGATGGAAGCTGCAGGTGACCTTGGGAGTGTTGAACTGGAATGTTTGAAGATTGTTTGGAGACCTGGTATGCCATCTGAAGCAACGAGATGAGAAAAGGAGAAAGCATAAAAGAATATTTCACCATACTTTTGCAAGGGTATCTTATTTGTTGTGTGTTGTGAGAAGATACCAACCTTTGGTTCCATGTCCACAATGCTGGTGTCAGCCAGAAGCTCATTCCAATTAGTTGTCAAAGCATCATCATCAGTAATTAGCTGGTCTGCCCATTCCTGCCAATCATTTCTTTTACCAAATTCTTCTGATGCCATGACACCAGCACAACTATTGCTTTCTATCTGATTATTTTGAACAGTAGTGTTAGTGGGAAAGTCAAGAAAACCCGGCGGTGATTCTGGACACCATGAAGCCCTGTTTTCATTTATATAATGACTAGTTGTTGTTGATTGAAGTAATGCTGATGGAGAAGATTGTGACATCAGCAAAGCTCCTGCGTTTGCTGATGACTGGGAAATAAATGGAGTATTTCTTGAATGTTTCTCCCGGGGTGTGACAGAAGAGTACTGAAGGTCTGTTGAGAAGCTCGCAGAAGAAGAAAATAAGTGTCCGACTACTCCATTGTTAGAGGGCAAATGACTTGCATGCACAAGGGGCCTGGTCATAAGCTCCCTTTCCATGGAAACCTGTTGACAGCCCGGTAACTTGGGGTATGTCTCTTCTAGAGGTGTTGGAACCACTGGTAAAGATGAAGACAGTGTTCCAGACACCCCAAGGTTACCAAGCTGCTTTGCACCTGCTCTCTGAATGCTAAAAGCTGGGCGTCCCTCCATTGCTATGCTTCAATCAGCACAAAAATAGGGTGTCGGTTATTCAATCAATTCACAGCAGTTTCCCATTTTGACAACCAAGTGAATACCTTCTGAAAGCACCCTTCTTATTGGTTCACAATAGTGGGACACTGGAAAGGTCATCAATTAAAACATCTGTCAACAGGAATGAATACATAAATACACGATGTCATCAATAGGGAATATAGAGATACTCATAGCAATGATCACCATCCTTTCTAAACCTCACAAGTTCACCTATAAACACCGCAATTTTTTGGTTTTTCTCAGAAGAAAGTTCTAGCCACCCATATCATTTCCAAAACCCCCTATTTCTAAATCCTTTATCCCACTTGAAATGACCAGCTCCTCAAGGCATCAGTTCATCTCCAAACTCAACACTACATTCAGTTACAGGCATGAAATGTTTCTACCAGAGCAGAGTTGAAATGCTCATACTAGGAAAATAGTCAAAAGCGTGAAAGCTACAGTGAAACATAATGACTTAAATGTTAATAGCAGGCAGCAAGAACATGTGAGGTTGGTTTTCAGCAAATTCCACAGTCCCTAGACAGTTATCCAAAAATTGAAACAAACAAAAAGAAAAGGCAAGCCTTACAATAAGAGGATTAATAATAATGATTCAAATTCTCATTCCCAATTCTCATAAAAACTTCGTATTGGATAACAGACGCAGGACAGCCATTGTCTAGCATAATACTAAATTCTTGTAATTGCAACAAAGAGTCAATAGGTTGTCATGTTGAAATTATTGACAGGCTCAATTGTTCAAGACGTGAGAGCATTTAGTTCATGCAAAACTGTTGAAGGGTAGAGCGAGTATGATTATAACGAACCATCAGAAGCAAATTCTCCCTTGTTGGCCATTACAAATATTCATAGCAAGTACAAGGATTCTTTAAGTCTAAGGCTCTGCCTATCAGTGCGCCATCCCCATCCCCCACCAGTGGGTACTCCTTCCAATTGGTATGGAGATAGGAACATTAACTAAGATGAAGAGTTGTTTAGCAAACCATGATTATAATATTGCGAACCCGTTTGCAGAATGTGTTTTTTCTTCAATACCAATTGGTTCCACGAAATTCATATTTTCAGTGTTCAAATAAATTCTCCTCAGCATCTCAAGGCATACCAACTGCATCAAAAAATCTTCCTGACCACTAACACAAAACCCTAAACAAGCTAGATGCTATATATCATTACTCCCAATCATTAACTATCATGAGCTATGCATTGCGCATGGATCCTGACACCCTCGTCACCGGGACGTCTAAAAACCGTATGCTTTTCCTTGGTCAGTTAACTCTAGCTAACTTCATTCCATTGATAAATTATTTATTCAACATCCAAGTTCCAACCTTTCAAAGTCCATGTCCTTAGCTTCAATTCAATTGTATCTGGGACCCCCTACTAAACTAATTTCTTCTCCCCATTTCACAGAGAACTCATGAATTCAGAAATATGAAGCTCAAAAACCAAAAAAAAAATCCAAGCGAAAAATTAAAAAAAAGGACATGCACCCTACGATGCAAACCAATTATCATTCAAGACCAACTAAACCAAGTCCGATCACCGACGACGCAATTCAAGAAAAGCACCAAATATTCAATCAATCAAGTAATTATTACAATCAAAACAACAAAATTAGCTTCAGATTCCATCAAAACAAAACAAAATTACCAAAACGGGGGAACATATAAATTTCTCACCTACGACTTCACATAACCTCGCAGTATTGAAGGCCCTAAATGGCTAGAAATCAAGTCTTTAGGCACAGAGACAATTCTCTAAAGGTGTTATGGAAAATTCGGTCACCGGCGTGTCACCCCGAAGAAGGGAACGGTGACAGAGAGTGCGCTTTGCTCTCTTTAGCCCCTCTCTACTTTTTGGCTCTGTTAATAAGGAACAGTGAATTCCTCCACGCCTTAAATATAGCGCGTGTGGAAAAACTCCAGAGAGATGGTGGGGTAACAGTGCGTATCGTGTGGGTGTGTGGGACCAGGTTTGCTATTGGTGAGTAGTGTAATATCTGATGGGGTGCACGTGGGGATTGTGATTAGCATATTACGGCCCTGTTTTGTACACTTGCGATTTTGAAATTTTTTATTTTAAATTAATTTTTTATATATTTTTAAAATGTTTTATGCGTTAAAATTAAAAATAAATAAAATATTATTTGAATTTAATTCTAAATAAAAAATACTTTGAAAAAAAAAATTCTACCACACTTCTAAACAGGCTAAACTAAATAATTTTAGAAATTTATGTTTTATAATTAAAATAGATATTTATATTAAAATCTATAATTTAAATTTTTTAGAAAAACAAAATTTATTAAACAAACTATTCATTTTTTATTCTATGTATTTTCTATTAATAACATGTTTTTCAAATTAAAAATAAAAGCAATTAAAATAAATTTTCATGAAAACTTTAATAAAAAAATTAATCTAAACTATTATTTCTTATTAATGCATTTTTCTATTTGTTTTCATTAAAATATGTTTATTTTATCAAAATCATTGTTTTTTAAATAAAAAAAATATCATAGTATAAAGGGCAAGTTTTAATTAAAAAAAACATTAAAAATCATGTCTCTAAATTTTGTATGTAATTGAAGAAAAAAAATGAATAATTAATATGAAGAAATTATGTAAAATGATTGATAATAAAAAAATATAAATTTTATTTTTATTGAATAGTCATTATTAGAGACAATTCATTTGTTTAGTTACTTTCATGAAAAGCCATTAATATTATTACCAGGTTTTTTGTTGCTGGATTATTTACTTTTACCACCAAGCTACACGTAATAGAGACAATTCATTTGTTTAGTTACTTTCATGAAAAAGCAATTGCTTTAATTGAGGAGAAACTATTCATTGTTGAAAGGTATAAGAACAAATTAGTTCAAGATTAGATTATAATATTAAAATAATTAGGGATCAAAATAAAAAGAATTTAAAAATTTAAGGATTAAAATAAAAAAAATTAGTGTTTGAATTTGTCGCGGAACATATAGATTTAAATGTTGATCATGTCTTGTTTAAGATATTGTTTGTTTTTGTTGTTGGGGTTGTAAAATGATTTTATAAAAATTTAAGTATTTAATTTATTTTAAATTGGATTAAGATTTCTTTGATTATTGTCACGGTAGTTGTTTTTTTAAATATTTTTTATTTAAAAATATATTAAAATAATATTTTTTATTTTTTAAAATTAATTTTTAACATTAGATCTGAAAATATTAAAAAATTAATTTTAAATAAAATAAATAAATAAAAATATTTTTAAAACGGAAATAAAATCAAAATTCTGAGCTATATTGGGTAAAAGCCTAGACGATATGTTGGATTCTAAAATTAGTTTATTCATATTCTTTCGTTTAAAAGTCAAGAAATTCATTGATCTTTCTGGAGAAATAACTGAAAATATCAGCGACGATCACTCGACGCTATAAACACAGGTTATTTTTTAAACAGCATTTTCTTTCACTCTATTCGGACGAAATGCCAACCAAGTTCTTCGAGATTTTCTTGAAACAGAGTCTCATGCATCGCTATCAAAATAACTCTTGATGGCTTTATCTATCAGTGGAGGTGAGACATGACAACAACTAGACCTGCCCATTGTAGTGTTCGAAGCATCAAAACCTGCTTCCTTATTCTGAAGCATATTTCCTTTACTGAGATATTTGAGATATCTGATCGAAGCTGAGATTTTTTTTAACAAAAAGAAATCATAGATTAACATGGTTTTCAACAGATAAACAATGACAAAGCCCGATTGAACATATGGAATAATAATGTCGGTAGTGGAAGCTTTAGGAAAGGTAGTACATGGAATTTGGCAACTTGAATGTTCTTTTGGCACCAGGGAGTCCCTCCACACTGCTCCACTGATCTCCTATGATTCCCCATATGCGGTATCCTTCTTTTGTCAATGCTCTCCTTGCCTCGGATTTGTATTGCTGCACTTTCATGAAGTCGTCTTCAAGACCCCTGTATTTATACAGTAAAACCAAGGAAAAGAAAAGGTAAATTGCTTGTTTACTCTGGTGCCCATCTCGGAATATGGGCACAGCTGCGATGGTTTTGGTTTGGGAACGCGGATGCAATCGTGGCCGCGCCCATGTTTCCAAACAGGATAGGCTAGGCCATTGACATGGATACATTAAATAGGTCAAGTCATGTACCTCAATATGAGGCTGGACCATCCATGGTATCCAGCATTGATAAGATTCTCGACAGTGGCTGATCTAAGGGTTTCACTTCTGGAGGAAATAAGAAAGATTTTGACCCCTTTGTCTTTGATCTCATGGAAGAACTTGAGTGTATGGTCTAGAGCAGGCGCTTTGCCTTGCTTCATCCATGATTCGAATAAGGTTGCATTGAGCTTCTCTCCCCTGGTTTTATTTCCATTTCACAACCCAAATTGCATTAGTGACTGATTGATCAAAACAATGTGAAAAGCAGGCATAGTCTAGCAGTTGTGCATTCGATAATATCCTTTGATCGAGACAGATTTTTGCGGTTGTGGTTTGAAAAATCAGGTTCTCAAACCCAAGTTCTTACCACAATTTGAAAGATAAACAGATTTAAGCAAGTAATGAAAACCAAACAATTTTTAAAGTTGTGATCAACCTAAAAACATCCCCAACCGCACCAAAAAAAGCTCGAGAAGATTCGAGTTTCAATTGGTCGAGTCATCTTAGAGAACAGAACACTGGTTTTTCTAAATTTCCAACAACATCAAGATGTCTATAACAAGTGGAAATGTGATAACAAAAGAATACATGATCTAGTAAATAAACAAGCTTACCCAAAACCATGTTTCTTGTAGTAAGGTATGGTGGACAAGAGAGTGTCATCAACATCAAAAATCCAAGCATCTTTGCCATCACCTTCCAAAGTACAGCAACTGCTGAGGTAGAGCCTGACTTCCTCGATCGCCCTCTCGGAATCTGCTGTGTACTGAGACGAGGTCATGTAATGCTTGACGTGATCTACACATTCTTGTGGCACCACCTCAAAATCCTTGATGTTGTTTAGCTCCACATTGATCCTCCAACTCTCACAATAATTCTTCAAGCTAGAGGCATCCCTATTTTTCGATTTTTTGTTCAAGATATTCCAGTCTGCGGCTGCTAAGCCAATGTAGAGGCTTGTCAGAGCTAGTATGAACACCAAATTTCTTGCCATTTCTTGCCCAGAGAGAGGGGGGGAGGGGTGATTGAATTTGTAGAGCTGGTGGGGGGAACGCGTCACATGGGCTGTGGGGTATGGGTGGCCTGTTCTAGCTTTGAAAATCACATGGAATATTTATGTTAATGTTCCACAGCTCATAATCTCAACTCTCATGTGACCTTGTGTGTGTGTGTGTGTGTATATATATATATTAAGATCATTTGAAAAAAAATAAGAAAAAAAATCATATATGAGTTGATCCAAAGATAACTGTTATTATGGAGAGAAAAAACAAAAATCATTATATTTATTTCGTAGAAACAAAAACATCAATCATTTTGGCCGATGACACATAATTATAACCACCATTAACGCCACCAGACATGGATTTCTCTTTTCCCTGGTTTCAACATCGAATAATGTCTTCTTCTTTACTCTCTCTCTCTCTCTCTCTCTCTCTCTCTCCCCTTTCCTCACAGCATTGCTGTGTTTGCTCTTTCTCCATGGATTGCTATCATCATTGTTCCTGTCTTATCACTCTCATTTTGGAAATTGCTTTTTTCTTTTTATTTGTTTTCTTCAGTGCCTAAGATTATTTCACTCGGTTTCGAGGGTAGGAGAAGTCAGTGTCATTACAGCTTTGGGTTGCATTAAACTGCGTGCTGTGGGAGAGAATCTGAAGTTAGTAAAAGACTCGACAGCAATGGCACCAAAGCAACAGTAATCATCGATTTTTAAAAATATATTTATTAAAATAATATTTTTTTATTTTTTTAAATTTATTTTCCACTCTAATGAAAATAATTATTGCGGCACTTTTAAACATCCTATAAATAACATCTGCCGATATTTTTAAAGGAATATTTCTCTATATGTTGTATTCATAAGAATTTAATAAATTCTTCTCAAAATTTAAATTTGAGAAATCAAGAAATTGAACTTAATTACCTCCTTAATTAACCATCAAGTCAACTCTTAATTAAGAATTGATTCATTATGTTTTTTTTCTTATAATTTATTGTTCTTCGTATTCGTTGTTTTACGATGAATAAAGTATAATCTAGCTCGCTCACGGAAATCATAGCAAAAACGAGTGGGAGGGATATTGAAGAAAGAGATTTTATTGCTGGAAGAGCTAGGAAATCAGAGGACCTGCCTCCCTGCATGTCTCTTTCTCTGTCAAAGAAGGTAGGATTATCGCTGTTTGGTTGCTGAGCTATCGCCTAATTTTCAAAAGAGAATTAAAGTAGTGGTGGATTGCATGATCTATGTTTTGTTTTTGGTTGGGCAGAAAGAAGAAGAAATGAGTAGTGGGATGCCATAATCATGGCCCTACCATGCATTAACTGATCAGAACTGCCCTTTTTCCCAAGAATATCACACAGTGCTGGGCAAGATTGAAAAAGAAATTCACCAGTCATGGAATTTTTAAGATGCGTTTTACCATGTCCTAGTATTTGTTTGTTTATGATATGCCGTGTGCGTGAAAATATTAATTTGATATTTTTTTATATGAAATGTATAGACTTGTTAGTGCGTTTTATTTTACTTATAAAAATATATCTTGAATTTCTCGATTGTTTTATGGTTGGAGTGCTGCTC